>OLGZ01000220.1_pt1 | contig 52279 bp, 49 predicted proteins | sample 1605981 | NCBI WGS metagenome assembly OLGZ01 (sample SAMN03283291) | human gut metagenome | biome: human-associated habitat; material: feces | host: Homo sapiens | place: Peru | collected 2012
AGCGACAATCGAAAATCAAACATTCACGCAAACAATCGACCCCGCGAAATTTAACTCAAATGAGATTTTAAGCGCAAACATAAACGCCTTAAAAGTGCTTGATGAGCTTTTAATCACGCGAAACCTTGCCACAAAAGAGCAAAAAGAGCTTTTAAGCGCATTTAGCGGCGCGGGCGGGCGATTTAGCGATGAGCTAAACAAGATAAGAAAGGCAAATCCAAACGATGAACGACTTGCCTACATAAACGGACTTTTAAAGCAAATCAACGAAAATCTACCAAAGGCAAGCGGTTTGGGCGGTTTGACTATGTTTGTACAGAGCAAAACGCAAGGGATAAGCAAATTTTAAAGCAAAAACAATGAATGCTTTTTTGTTTATGATGGCGAGGGTGAGTTAGAGCTTGAAAGCGAGTGCGTTAAAAAGTATGATTTTGAAAATTTAAATGTTAAATTTTTGGATTTTTATTTGGGCGAGCGCAAACACCACGCCCACGCCGATGAGAGCGAAAAAAGGCTAGTAGAGGATTTTTGCGTGCTTTTTTCTTTGAATGAAATGTGCGAAAAGTCTAAAATCGTGCCAGCTTATTATGCTGCGATTTTGGATAAAATCTTTGGCAAAAAGGCTTAAAAAGGCTTTTTGGTTAAATTTCGTGCTTGAAAATAAGCTACAAGCACAAGAGCTAAACAAAAGCCTATAAAAATGTAAGTTTCCATAAAATCCCCTTTGTAATTCTTTGATTTTATCATCTATGCCAAAGCTTACAGCCACTAAAACCGCAAGCGAGATGATAAATGCGCTAATTATCACGCATAAAATAACATTTTGTAGTTAGTGATAAACCAGCCGACAATCGCTACTATCGCGCCGACTATCACGCCCCGCCAAAACCTTAACTCCGCTAATCTTTCTTTAACCTGCTCTTTACTCATAAAAGCATTATAACATTTTTCTTAAATTTTTGCATTTTTCCTTAAATTTCGTGCAAATTTAAATTCGCCAGCTCATCGAGCCGCCATAAATGTGCGTGTTTGTTTTAGGCGAGTAGTCTTTTAAAGGCGGTGCGCTCACGCTCTCACTTGCCACGCAGCTCGCAAGCGCATCTATGCAGTCGTCCTTGCGAAAAGGCTTTTCAGGGTTAAAGGCTAAAAGCTCTTTTTTGATTTGATTTAGCCCTTGTGCGTTTTGTAAAAACACCAAATGCCCGCTTTCTACAAACTTTAACGAGCCTTTTTTACACCGCAAAGTCGCAGGGCGCAAAGGCTTCCAGCTTTCATTAAAAGGGCTTTTTTGGTTTTCAAAGGCGCGTGTCAATGCTTGATTTTATAGTGCTTTCGATGCGCTCTTTGGTTTCTTCATTCACCGCTTGCCCAAAGGCGTTCAGTTCGTTTGCAAAGCGTGGCAAGGCGAGCAAGAAATTATCAGCCCTTTCGTTAAAGTTCGCACTATCCGCACTCGTGGGCGGTGTGGGTAGTGGGGTGATTTGCGCCTGCGTGCTTTGTGCTGCACTGCTTTGGCTTGTTTGTGCGCTTTGCTCTTGTGTGCTTGCCGCACTTTGTGCTTGCGTGCTTTGCTCTGCGCTTAAATTCTCGCTGCTTTGAGCGTTTTGCTCATCTCGTGTTGTTTTGCTCATTTTCTCTCCTTTTATTTTGTTTTTAAAGCCCATTTAAACAGCTTTTAAAGCCTTTTTAAAGATTTTCATTTTTTAGCCTTGACTTTGTTTTTGAAATTTTGTAAAATTGTTTTTGAGACACAAGGACGAGAACGGGATTATCCTAACCCGCTGAAAAAATGCGTGCAAATGCAACGGATTCTTATTTGCGTTGTGTCTCATCTCTACTCCATATCTTAAATTTATGCTTTGTCAAACTCTCTTTTTTGCTGCTATGCACCAAACTTTCAAAAAACACTTTCTTTTCACCAGCCAAACTCTTAACGCTCATCATATACCACACGCCAAGTTTGCTTACAGCAAGGTATTTGTTTGGATTTTTAATGTCCTCATCTTGCCAAATTTCAAGTTTATCACTATGCAAAAAATAAGGCGCAAGAGCATAATCAAACGCCGATACTTCTTTGTGTTTGTCTAAATGTTTTTGTAGCTCGCTTGCACCCATTTCAAAATTTTCAGCCTCATTTTTTAAAAAGCTTTTTAAATCATCAGGCATTTTACATAAAGGCAAAATAACCTGTTCTTTCGCGCTTTTTAGTTGTTTAATAGTTTCCCACGCTTGGCGACCCTCTTTTAATTGCTTTTTAACGGTGTTTAAAGCCTCGCGTGCGCTTTGGTTTTTAACATACTTTTTAAGCTTATTTTCTATGATGAGTTGTAAGCCGTTATCGTTTTTTTCAAGGTTTCTTGTATCATAATCCCAGTCCTTTTCAGCGATATTAAGCTTTTGGGCGGGTGAGCTTTCTTTAAAGCCAAATTCATCTAAATCCTCTTTTGAGTAGCTATCCACACGGCAACGGCAATTCCACCCATTAGGTGGGTAGTTTTTTTCCCAAAAAGGGTCTTTTTTCTTTAAAATTAGTCCGTGCATTTGCGCGTGAGTGTGCCTTGTGCGGCTGTCTAAAATACACACATAACGCAAATACTCATCACTGCTTTGCTCTTGCGCCCTTGCTCTACTTTGTGCGTAGGCTGTGCGTGTGTTGGTGTAAAAGATTTTTTTAAGGCGACTTGCGCCCACTTCAATGCTCTTTTTTTTACCTGTTTTTGGGTTTATCACTTCAACGCTCTTGCCAAACCAGCCGTGCTTTTGTAGGGTTGGTTTTAGCTCTTTAACCCAGCTTTGATAGCTTTGCCCCTCAACAAAGGCATTTTCAAGGCTTGTTTGTATGTCGCTTAACAAATCAATCTGCGTGATTTTAGCTATGGTAAAAGCCCTTTGATGAGCTTCAAATTTTATCTCATCATAATCAAAATAGATTTCGCCCTTTTTACTCATCAAAAAGGCTATGTTGTCTAATGGTGGGTTGTTGAAGCTGAAATTTACCATTTTTCAAGTCCTAAATGCTTAATTAAAGCGTTTTGCAAACGAGTGGCTGTTTGCTTTGGCAACTCACCAGCCTTATTTATAGGCAAAAAGGGGCGTGCTGGGATTGTTACTTTATGATTTCGCCCTGCCTTTCCGCCAAACTGATGAATAGCTGCATACTCTAAATTTGTCCCCACACTCACGCTCTTTTGCCTCAAATCGCTGTGGCTTTGGATACTTCGCTTTAAATGCCCGCTTTCTACTAGCTTTAACGAGCCTTTTTTACGCCGCAAAGTCGCAGGGCTTAAAGGCTTCCAGCTTTCATTAAAAGGGCTTTTTTGGTTTTCAAAGGCGCGCGTGGTGGCGTTTTTAGTCGCATTTCCCACCTCGCCCAAAAGCTCGCTCCACGCCACGCGCGCGCTCACCCTTTTTTCGTAGGCTTTAAACTTTTTGCAAAATGCTTTTAAATCCATCGTTGCCATTTTTACTCCTTTTACTTTAAAGCCTATTTAAACAGCTTTTAAAGCCTTTTTAAAGATTTTCATTTTAAGATTACACTTACTGCCATTATCTTTTATTTTGCTTGCTCGATACAGCACGAAAACAACAGCAAGCACAAGGATGATGATTAGCGCAATATCATTTAGCGTTAAAGGCAATGTCATTTTAATCCCCCTTGACATTTTCTCAAAATTTGAGTTATAATTTGTTTGTTAAAACGAAGATTTACACTTTTGGGTGCGTTTAGCAGGGTAAGCGAAGTCTTCGATAGCCCCCTGCTTTTATTTTTTATCATCTAACACCTCCAAAGCCTCTCTTATCAGCTTTTTTATCTTGTCATCGCTGGTATCATACTCACGGGGCTGATTTTATACACAAACTGCTACCACGATGGGCTTGGAGGCGTTCTTGGGGTTGTGCTTCGCCCTGTGGAGGCTCTTTTTGGCGGGCTTGCTGAGGTGCGCACTTGGCATAGGATTTTGATGTGGGTTATCATTGTTTTTGTGTGTATCCACATTTATATGGCTGTGTTTAACGCCGTCAAAGGCAAGGACGGCGCACTTGATGCGATATTTAGTGGCTACAAATTTGAAAAAGACGAGGCTTAGTTGAATTTCCTTGTCTTAGGCGTAGGCAACATAATGTTTGCCGATGAGGGCTTAGGCGTTCATCTTTGCAAACTTATATCAAAAAACTACGCCTTTTCTCACCCAAACTACCGCCTTGATTTCATCGATGGCGGCACTTTGGGCTTGCGCCTTAGCTATCTCATCGCTAAATACGACAAAATGGTAGTTTTGGATTGTTTGGAGGCTGATGATGGCGAAGTTGGCGAGGTGTTTTTCTTTCCTTACGAGGCTATGCCCGCCAAAGTGTCATTTAGCGGCAGTGCGCACGAGGTAGAAATGCTCCAAACCTTGCAGTATATGGAGCTAGCAGGCGACTTGCCCCAAACGCACATTTTAGGCTTTGTCCCCAAGCGCATTGAGCCGATGAGCTTTGAGCTTTCAGCACAAGCCTTAAAGGCGGCTTTTGCTATGGAGCAAAGTTTGCTGAATTTCTTGCAAAATGAGGGCTTTACTCACCAAAAAATCGCCAATTTCACCCTACAAGAACTCGCCCTAAAAAGCTACAAAAACGAAGATTAAAAAATTTTTTTGAAAAATTTAATTTATTTGTTTAAATTTGATTTGTTTTATCAAAAAAGCGTAAATTTTGCCTTTAAATTCGTTGTCAAACGACTTTCACAAAAAGCAAAACGCATTTTTAGCTCATCATTTGCAAACCTTGCAAGCACAAAGCCCAACAATCCACTTTCAAAACTTTATTTTGCAAATAGCTTGCCACGCAAAGCGTGAGCCTTGCCCACAATGACATAAATTTAGGGCTTACTCTAAATTTTTTCGTGGATTGCCGCGCCGTTTTTCAAAAAAACGGCTCGCAATGACGGCACACCTTTGTCATTTTGAGCGTAGCGACTAGGCGGGTTACAAGGCGTAGCCACAGCCAAAAAATCCACACCGCTTGTCATATTGAGCGTTAGCGAAATATCCACAAAATTTAAGATATAACCTTGAATTTACAGAATTTGTCATTTTGAGCCTTTTGCAAAAAAAGGCGAAAAATCCACACTTTGAATTTATGGATACTTCGCTGCGCTCAGTATGACAAACAAACCCTTGTCATTTTGAGTGAGTGAAACGAGCGAAAAATCCAAAGAATTTAAGATATACCTTAAATTCTTATAGAATTTGTCATTTTGAGCCTTTTGCAAAAAAAGGCGAAAAATCCACACTGCTTGTCATTTTGAGTGAGTGAAACGAACGAAAAATCCATAAGAATGTTAAGATACACTTTGATTTTGTGGATACTTCGCTGCGCTCAGTATGACAAGGAATTTGTCATTTTGAGCTATCAGCATAGCAAAATACCTTAAATTTCATCATACAAATCTCTCCATTGTGGGTTAAATTTCTCTATTAAAGCGATTTTAAAGCCCCTTTTCTTGCCTTTTAAATACTTCTCTCGCTCTATCATTGCCTTTATATCGCCGTTTGCTTCATAATACACAAGCTTTGTTAAATCATATCTTTGGCTAAACCCTGCGACAAGCTTGTTTTTATGCTCGTAAATTCGGCGTTTTAAGTCGTTTGTAATGCCTATGTAAAGCGTGCCGTTGCGTTTGTTTGTGATGATATAAATGCAATAGCTTTTGTTCATTTTCTGCCTTTTTTGTAGCATTTTAGCATTTTTGTTTTATCGTTTGGATACTTCGCCAAAGGCTCGGTATGACAAACAAACCCTTGTCATTTTGAGCCTTTTGCAAAAAGGCGAAAAATCCACACCGCTTGTCATATTGAGCGTTAGCGAAATATCCACAGAATTTAAAATACGCTTTGAATTTATGGATACTTCACTTTGCTACGCAAAGTTCAGTATGACAAATAAAGGGCAAAATCGCCCTTTATTTAGCCGGCCAAAAGGCAAGCTACAAGGCAAGCCCAAAAAGCCGTCAGCTAGCAAAGCCCAAAGCCCAACCAGCCACACACACACAAAAAAACCCTAAAATTATGGATACTTCGCTTCGCTCAGTATGACAAGAAATAGCAAAGTATAACAAAGACAAGTCAGTATGACAAAGAAAAGATAATTTTAACGAGACAAGACGATAAAATAAAGGGCAAAATTGCCCTTTATTTAGTCGCCAGCAGAAAAAGCCAGCAAGTCCAGCAAAGCCCATAAGTAAAAGCCTTGTTAAAAAAGCTCGGCTAAACGCGAGCGAACCGCGCTAACGCACTTCAAGGTTAAGCTACTACAAACCCAAACTATTTGTTTGGATTTGTAGAAAGCCCAAAAAGTCGTCAGCTAGCAAAGCCAAAGCCCACACACAAAAAAGCCGCAACCCCCAAAAACAACCTATTGTTTAAGTTGCAACAAGGTGTTTAGCATCGTGTCGCTTGTGGTGATGGTTTTGGAGTTGGCTTGGTAGCCCCTTTGTATCACTATAAGGTTGGTTAGAGATAGCGACAAGTCAGCGTTTGACAGCTCCAAAGCCCCAGATTTAAACGCCCCACGCCCGCCGACATTTGGCGCACCTATGGTGAGCGTGCCTGAGTTGTTGCTTACCGCCCAAAGGTTGTTGCCCATATCTTGCAAGCCCGCTTCATTGACGACATTTCCCATAGCGATTTTGCCCATCGGCATCGTTATGCCGTTTGTGAAAGAGCCCATAATAACGCCGTTTTGGTCTATGCTCATATTTTGCATACCTTGTTTGAGCACTCCCGGTGCGTAGCCGTCTGTTTGTTGCTGTGATAATGCGGAGGTTTGCTCATTACTCACTAGCCCGTTAAAGCCCGCACTCGCGCCTAAATTCAGCTCCACGCGTTGGTTAGGCGCTGAGCCGTTGTTGCCGCTAAATGTGAATTCAGTCGGCTCAAAGCTCGTTAAGCTGCCGTCATTACCAAAACGCACTGAGCCTACTATTATGTTGTTTCTTGCTAATCCTACTGCATTGAAAGTTGCAGGTTCATCAAGGCGCAAAATCATCTGCCACAAATTTCCCCCATCTACGGTTGTCTCGTGTTTGGTCCATTCTACATTTAAAAGGTGTAAAGTGCCAAGTGAGTCATACATTTCAAGGCTAGTGCTAAACGAGCTTAACACCATACTTACGGATTGTTTGGTGTCATTTCCAGCATCTAAAACACCTTGCATATTCTTAAAGAGAGTAGCTAATGCGTCATTTGTGCTGATTTGTCTTCGCTCGTTTTTATAAGCCGTAGCTTGAAAAGACATATTCTCTGCACTTGAAGTGGTGTTTTGTGGTATTGTTACGCCCGCTGCACCGACAGTCAAGCCCATATAAGTTTGATTTGCTTGTAAGTTTAGCTGGACGGCATTGAGCGTGGCTGTGCCTGCTGGATTAGAAAAGACATATCGCCCTGTGGAATTGACTTCTAACTTTACATTAAGGTTGATATTGCTATTTTCAGGGACATTATTAGCCCCACCTGTAGCCCACTGGGTAGTTCCTGCTGCTCTATTACCCAAAGAATTATAATCCACCCCATACCTAGCATCTCTTTGCATAAGCTCTCTTAAATCTTCTGTGGAGTGAAAAACTCTTGCGTTGGTGTTATTTAAAGCACCTATTAAAGCTCCGGCGTAGTTTCTACTCGCCACATCACCATTAGCATTAGCCAAAGCATTTGCGTCAAATGGGGGAGTTCCGCTCACTGGGTCGTGCATAGCAGGTATATCCACCGCTGAGTGGCTATACTCATAGCGATGAGCGGTGATGACCTTTTCGCTGTTTTGATTATTGGCTGTAAACCAAGTGGAGTTGTTTGCCGTTGCCGCACCTGGAGTATAAACAATTGGGTTTTGCGTATTATCTATAGACCATAATTCTCCTGCTTGATTTCCAACATTTACAGTTAAATCGATGTTTTTCATATTATCTTCTGTGCCGTTGGCGTTGCGGTTTGTAAAAATAAGACTTTTTTTATCGCTACTTATGCTCACTTCAACGCCCGTTTTAGAGCTGTAAGAGTTGATGAGGCTTTGTGCGCTGTCTATGCCTTGTATATCACCGCTGATGCTTACTCCATTTAGGGTGATGTTAAGGGATGCGTTTCGCTTATCATTTCCCCAAAAGATGACATTTTGTTGGTTTGTAGGTGAATCTGGATTATATAAGGCATTGTTTAAGCCTGTGTGTGCTGTGGTGAATTTCGCATCCGCATAAGAAAACCAAAAGCTTTGTCCGTTGCGTAAATTTAGCCCCTCGTAGTTTGAGCCGTTAAACACAGAAGCAAAATCCACAGCCTTTTCTGTAACATCAACGGCATTGTTGCTTTTGGTGTAAAACTGATTTGCCTTAGTGCCGTTTTCGTCATTGTCAGCTCCCGTTACTGTGCGGCGTCCGTGTGCGGAGTCAAGCGAGTAGATATAGCGGCTAGTCTCTTGGGTGATTTTGCGTCCGCTGTTAAGCTGGGCGTTTAAGAAAATAGACGAGCTAGGATTAGCGGGTAAATTCATCGCTGGGTCCCAAGAAAGGTTGCCCGGGCTTAAAGCCGTGTCTATACGCCCTGTAACAGGGTCTCGCACCCAACCTTGCACCACATAGCCGTTGGAATTTACGAAGTTGCCCGCTGCGTCTTGGTTGAAAGCGCCGTCTCGTGTGAGATAGCGAGTCTTGCCTCCGTCATTGCTGACAAGGAAAAAGCCGTTGCCCTCGATAGCGACATCGTAGTTACTATCAGTGCCGCTAATGCTGCCTTGTGAGTGTATGCGCTGTGTGGCTGCTGCCATAACGCCTAGCCCTACTTGCTTGGCGTTTTTGCCGCCTGTGGTGTCTGTGGGCTGCGTGGCGATAGCCATAGTCTGCGCGAACATAGTGGAGTAATTGACACGGGAGTATTTGAAGCCGTAGGTATTGACATTAGCAATGTTGTTGCCCTCCACATCCATACCGACTTGATGAACGCGAAGCCCTGAGACTCCGCTCCAAAGAGAACGCATCATAGTTTATCCTTTTTTTGTGTGTAAATTTCGTTTTTTGCTCGTTTGGTTTGACTTTTTTTTGGCTCGCGCGCTTGGCTTTTATGGCTCGCTTTTAAAAAGGCGGTGCCTTTAAAAAGCGGTGCGCTCGGCTTTTTGGGCGTTGCCTTGCTTTTTGGGCGGCTTTTGGCTTTGCCTTTTCTTTGATGAAAAGGCGGCAGCTTGCCACAAAAACAAAGCGTAAAACGAAAAAGGCAATTTAGCCCGAGCGAAAAAACGCTTTGCGTTTAAGTTTCGCTCGTGGATAACTCTTGCCGCAAGAGTTTTAAAGCTTTGTTTTTGCGAAAAGCGACAAGCTCTCGGCGTGGCGTTGCCTTTGTGCCTTGCTTTTGCGCTCGCTTTTTATGGCTTGCTTGGCGTTGCTCGCTATGCTCGCTTTTTGCGCCTTTGCCGTGTCGCCTTTGTTTTAAAGGCGGTGCGCCGTGAGCCTTGTCATACTGAGCGAAGCGAAGTATCCACAAAATCAAAGTATGGATTCTTCGCCTGCGGCTCAGAATGACAAGGCTCAAACAAACGCCTTGCGGGCTACTTGTCATACTGAGCGAAGTATCCACAAATCAAAGCGTGAATTTCTGCGCTCAAAATGACATTTAGCAGGCTTTTGCTCGGCTCGCTCTGTCGCAAGCCCCTTGTCAAATCTCGTAACTGATGATTTGTAAGCAAATGCCGTTCCAAAAATTCAGCTTTGGCGAAAAATTTGCGAAAAATAAGGCTGAATTTGCAAGATTTTGAGCGAATTTTGGGCGAAAATATGGCGTGAAAATGGACTTTTGAAGTGCTGAAAAATGGTTATTTGCGATGAGTTAGGGCGTGCGAAAATTTGGGGCTTGAAAAAAGGGATACAAAAATTTTCAAAGGGCGAATTTTCAAGGGGGTAAAATTTTGCGACTTGGCAAAATGGGACTTGGGAAAATCGGCTGCACTCTATATGGGCTTTGATTTTTTCAAAGGCTGGATTTAAGGCGGTGCTGAAATTTAAGATGTGGCAAAATGGGACTTGGAAAATTTTGCGCCTTATATATAGGATAGCGAAATTTTCAAAGCGCGGTTTGAGCGGAATTTGAGCTGAATTTTGGGGATTTTGGCTTCACAAAACACGGAGAACGGACTACTGAATGCGGAATTGTGGATTTTTCTCTTTCTACGAAAGCTCAAAATGACAATAGTGGTGTAGATTTTTCGCTCGTTTCACTCACTCAAAATGACAAAGTCCTTGTCATACTAACTTGCCTTTTCTTTCCTTGTCATACTGAACTTTGCGTAGCAAAGTGAAGTATCCATAAATTTAGAGCTTTTTTGTGTGTGGAGTTGGCTTTTTGCGGGACGGCTTTTGTGAGGCTGACGGCTCGACTTTGGCTTGCCTTTTTGGGCTTTTTGACTCGCTGTTTTTTGGCTTTTGGGCTTTTTGCCTGCCTTTTCTTTAAATAAAAAGGCAACGGCTTGGCTTTTGCCCTACCCTGTCATACTGAGCGTAGCGAAGTATCCACAAAATCAAAGTGTGGATTCTTCGCCTACGGCTCAGAATGACAAGGCTCAAACAAACGCCTTGCAGGCTGCTTGTCATACTGAGCGCAGCGAAGTATCCATAAAATTTAAAGTATGGATTTGCATAATTAAGGCGTGGATTTTTCGCTTTCTAGCGAAAGCTCAAAATGACAATAGTGGTGTAGATTTTTCACTCGTTTCACTCGCTCAAAATGACAGCAGTGTGAATTTTCACTGCGGTTACGCCTTGCAAGTCGCTTGGTTGTGTTTTTGCAAAAGGCTCAAAATGACAAAACAAGCTGTCATCACAAGCAGGTTTGTAAGCATTAAATTTCAGTGGCACTGCGTGGCAAAGCTCAAACCCATTTTTTGCAAATTCGCTATATCAGCACTTGGCACTTCGCCTTTTGTGGTGAGATAATCTCCGATGACAACGGCACTTGCGCCCCTTTCAAAGACTTCATATTGCCTACTTCCTAGCACCTTTTCGCGCCCACCCGCTATCATTATGCGCGTGGGGGCAAGCTCTTTGGCACTTTGCTCAACGATACGCAAGGCTTCATCTACGCTTAAAGGCGGTGGATTTAAGGACAGATGCTCGTTTTTGATGAAAAAATTCACAGGGCTTGTAAAGGGCGCAAGCTCTTTAAGGCTCGCACGAAAGCTTTTCCTGTCGCTTTCACTCTCGCCAACGCCGTAAATTCCGCCACAGCAAAGCTCGATACCCGCTCTTTTAGCGTTTAAATTCGTCTCAAAGCGGCTTTCCCAGCTGTGCGTGGTGCAAATTTGCGGAAAAAACTCGCGCGAAGTTTCTAAATTATGGTTGTAAGAAAAAATTCCCGCCTTTTTTAGCTCCACAAGCTGTTCAAAGCTCGCTAGTCCGTTGCAAGCGATGAGCATTAAATCAGGCTGTGCCTTTTTTACGGCTCTTGCAGCCTCACATACATACGCAAGTTTGTCATCATCAAGCCCAAGCCCAGCTGTTACAAGGCAAAAGCCTAGTGCGTGGTTGTTTTTAGCGATATGCGCCTCCTCAACGATTCGTTCAATGCTCTTTCGCGGAAATTTTTCAATGCCCGTTTTGACAAAGCCACTTTGCGTGCAATACTTACAATCCTCGCTACAACCACCACTTTGTAGGTTGCAAATGGCGCAAAGCATTATCTGCATAGTCTTTCCTTTCTGTCATTTACACACATAAGTGGCGTTTGCGCTAATGGAGCGTTCTTCCTCATCAACGACAGGCAAGGCGTTTGAAAAGTGCGCCGCCTCGTCTGCTACTGCCATTTCCTTTGCGCTCATCGTGCGATAACCCCCGCCAAAACTGCGCGAAAAGTCTAAATTTTTTAGCTCGCATTTTTTGTCGGTGAGCTTTGAGTAGCTTTCAGCGTTTGCAAGGGCTGATTTTATAAGCTCTTCGCGCATTTTTTCTTCATTTTCTCGCAACAACTCGCTACTAAAATTCGCGCTCAACGCTGGCAAGGACATAGTGATGAAACCGCTTTTTGTGGCGATTTTGTCTATGTCGTTTAAAAGCGCGTTGTAGCGTTCAAGCTCGCTTGATTTTATCTTGCAAGACAAACTCGCCTCCACGCGCTGTCCTTTGGGGATTTCAACCCCGTCTTTGTAAGAAAAAGTCGGCTCTATGGTGTAGCTGCCGCCACGACAAAGTTTTTCCTGCGCCACGCGGGCTAGGATTTCGTTAAATGCACTTGCCACAGCCGCCTTTTCATCGGCACTCAAAGAGATTTTACTGCTTAAAAACCTGCTCGCGCTGAATCTTGGGCGCGATACAAAGCTATCGGGCATAAGTTTGGCGGTGGCTTGAAGCTCTTTGCTAAATGTAAAGCCCGCATTTTCAGCACTTTTCAAAAACCACACATTAAAAAATAGTCCCAAAACAAAAGTAACTAAACACAAAAGCCCAAGAGCTAAGCCTTTGATAAAACTCATCATTGTGTATCCTTTGCGAAAAATTTGTCAAAAGTCTAACGAATTTATGTTAATATACGCTTTTTAAAGCTAAATTTTGGAGATTTTATGCACTTAAAAGCCTATCATAAGGCACTTTTAAGCTGGTATGATAAAAACGGGCGCAAAAATTTGCCTTGGCGCACCTTTGGCACGCCCCTTTGTGATGAGCGTTTGCGTGGCATTGACGCTGCTTATGGCGTGTATATCAGCGAGATAATGCTGCAACAAACGCAGGTAAATAGGGTGTTAGAGAACTTTTACTTTCCTTTTTTGCAAAAATTTCCAAATCTACAAAGCCTTGCAAATGCCGATGAAAGCGAGATTTTAAAGGCGTGGCAAGGGCTTGGGTATTACTCACGGGCTAGAAATTTAAAGCTTTGCGCGGCTTCTTGTGTCGCTCGGTTTAACGGACACTTGCCCGAAAATGTAAGCGAGCTTACAAGGCTTGAAGGCATAGGCGCTTACACGGCTGGGGCGATAGCGTGTTTTGGCTACAAAAAGGCGGTTGGCTTTATAGACGGCAACATAAAACGCGTGTTTTCAAGGCTTTTTGCACTTGCAAACCCTACGCAAAGCCTACTACAAAGCAAGGCAAACGAGCTTTTATGTGAGCAAAATGCCTTTGATTACAATCAAGCTTTGATTGATTTAGGCGCGCTTGTTTGCACGCCAAAGCTTGCAAGGTGCGCCCTTTGTCCGCTTGATGAGTGGTGCGTGGGCAAAAATGCGCCACAAAAATACCCACAAAGCAAAAAAGTAGAGTATGAAAGGCTGAATTTAAGCCTGTTTGTAGTGCATTTTGGAGACAAAATCGCTCTGCAAAAAAGCAGGCAAAATCTTTACAAAGGCTTATACAACTTGCCGCAAATGCAAGCAAGGCAGAGCTTTGAATTTAGCCATAAGCAAACACGAGATTTTGAATTTAGCAACGAGCTAGCAAATGCTTGCGAATTTAATGGCGAGCAAGCATTTGCCCGCAAATTTGACGGCAAAGGGCAAAAATCTAGCGAAAAAAGGCTTGAATTTGGAGAAAAAGAGCTTAAATTCATCGGTGAATTCAAGCATTCTTACACCAAATACCGCATAAATGCAAGGGTTTATGAGCTTGAATTTGACAAAAAGAGCAAAAATTTAGCTCAAAATCCCATTTTTAAAGCACTCAACCTACAAGAATGCGAATTTATAGAGCCTAAAAAGCTGTCTTTGCTCCCACTTTCTAAGCTCTGTGTAAAGGCTTTGCAACTTTTTAGTCCAGCAAGGCTTTTTTAGGCAAAAGCAAGACCACAAAGAACACAAAAATCATCATCGCAGCCACATACACGAAAAAGAAGTTTTCAAAGCCGTAGTTTTTAAATTGCAAGGCGACAAAGGGCGCAGAACCGCCAAAAATGGCATTTGCCACCGCATACGAAAGCCCTGTTCCCAAAGCTCTTATATGCTCGGGAAAGAGTTTTGCCTTGAAAATTCCAGCCACCGAAGTGTAAAAACTTAAAATCACAAACAAAGCCAAAATCGAACAAAAGGCAAGTAAAGGCGTATCAGCACTTATTTTTAAGAGCATAAAAAGCGGATAAATGCCCAAAAAAGCCAAAACAGCATAAATCAGCAAGGAATTTTTATGACCGATTTTATCGCCTATGAGTCCAAAAATGGGCTGGATTATCATCAAAACAAACAAAGCCGCAAGCATTATGTTGTTTGAAAGTGCCTTGTCAAAGCCAGCTGAGTTTATCATAAAGGTTTTGGTGTAAGTGGTTATGGTGTAAAAAGTGAGCGAACCGCCCGCCGTAATGCCAACTATGATTAAAAAAGGCTTCCAAGAAGTGCTAAAAAGGGCTTTGAAACTTCCTCTGTCCTCGTGTTTGTGTAGTTCAGTAGCACTTTCGCTCATCACAGAACGAACAAACAAAGACCCCAAAGCCAAAAGTCCGCCCACGACAAAGAGTATCCGCCAAGCGTAATCATTCATTTCTTGCTCGCTAAAAAACAAAAGCATAATGCTAATGCTCGCCACCGCTAAAAGCTGTCCGCCGATGAGCGTTACATATTGAAACGATGAATAAAAGCCTCGCCGTCCTTTTGTGGCAAGCTCTGAAAGGTAAGTAGCGGCTATGCCATACTCTCCGCCTACGCTCAAACCCTGAATGAGCCTTGCGATGAGCAGTAAAATGATAGCCAAATCCCCAACGCTTTCTTTGCTCGGCAAAGCAGCGATGAGAAAAGAACCCACAGCCATTAAGATAACCGAAAAAACCATAGATGACTTTCGTCCGATTTTATCAGCCAGCGAGCCAAAGAGCCAACTCCCGATAGGGCGCATAAAAAAGCCAGCCGCAAAAACGCCAAAAGCGCTGATTTGCTGGATAGTTGGATTGTCAGAATTTGAGAAATTGTGCGCAAAATACACCGCCGTAAAAGCATAAATGTAAAAATCAAACCATTCGACTAAATTTCCGCTACTTGCGGCGATGATAGAGCGGATTTTTTGAGCCTTTGTGAGTTCTTTTGTCATTTTTGTCCTTTGAGTTTTGTTTAAAGTTTTATTATAAAGTTATGACTTAAAAATTTGAAAAACATTGAGAGATTTAAGGCTATGATTTATTTTTCTTGTTACAAATCGTAACTATTTAAGAGTAAAAATGCGTTTTGAAAAGATTTACATAGAATTAAGCGATATTTGCGGGCTTAACTGTGGCTTTTGTCCGAGCGTTAAGGGCGTGCGTGGGGCGATGAGCGTGGAGAAATTTGACATTATCGCAAAAAAAGTGGCTGGTGTGGGGCGAATTTACACCTTTCATCTGCTGGGCGACCCGCTTGTGCTGCCGAATTTAAAGGATTTCATCAAGCTTGCAAATGCCCACAGAATGCCATTAGAGCTTACCACGAGCGGTTTTTATATGAGTGAGAAAAACACGCAACTTTTGCTTGAAAGTGAAAATATCCGTCAAATCAACCTTTCTTTAATGGCTTTTTTGGCGCAAAAAAAGCTGAATTTAAACGAGTATTTTGCGCCGATTTTGCGTTTTTTACGCTTGCATTTGGCGCAAAATTCGCAAAGTTTTGTGAATTTAAGGCTGTGGAATTTAGGAGCAAATTTTACGCCACCATTTGAAAATAGCGCCATTTATAGCCTTTTAGAACGCGAATTTGACACAAAAATTCAAAAAAATGCGCCCAAAAACCGCCTTGAAAACCGTATCATTTTGCACCAAAGTGAGCTGTTTTGCTGGGCTGGGGCAAAGGCTGATGATTTGGGAGTGCAAAAAGAATTTGTGGATTTGCAAGACGAAAAAAATGCGCCCAAAGTGCCGTGTATCAAAGGCTCGTGCCACGCACTCCGTAAGCAAATTGGCATTTTAAGCGATGGCACGGTTGTGCCTTGCTGTATGGACACAAGCGGCGTTATGGGGCTTGGCAACCTTTTTACACAAGAGTTAAGCGAAATTTTAGTAAGCAAGCGTGCAGTGGCGATGAAAAAGGGCTTTGAAAGGGGCGAATTCACCGAAAAACTATGCCAGCAATGTGAATTTGGACGGCAAAAAACAAGGCTTTAAGCTAAACGCTTTTTGCATAAAAAAGTGCAGCTTGTCAAAGCTCGCAAAGACAAGTAAAAAAGCGTTTTTAGCGTTTTGCTTGTGATGATAAATTCACAAATTTAGCGAAAAATTTTATAATTTTTAGTTTTTTTGGTAAAGATTTTTTTTAGTTTCCAACTCTCATCTCACGCTGAAATGTCTATTTGCACGCTATTTTTAGCACTTGCTGAAATTTCACTGATGAGTGAGTGCATATCGTTTGTGAAATTTGGGTTGTCAAGGTTTTTGATGACAAGCTCTTCGCTCACCTTAAAGGACACAGAAAGGCTTTTTGTAAGCTCTTTTAACTCGCTTTCAAGGGCGTTAAACAACGCCTCGCTTGTAGCGTAGTTTTCGGCGTTAAGTTGCTTTTCATTTTCTATGTCTAGGCGTTTTTTGATGAGTTCTTTGCTTTCTTGTGTCATTTTTTGCAAAAGCTCTTCCAAACTCACAAAAACGCGCGGTTCTTCTAATGGGTCTGTTTGTATGCTCTTTTTAGCGTATTTGATGATTTGCTCTTTGCTTTGAAGTTCGCCTAAATTCAAGTATCCGTCCATATTTGTGTCGGCTTTTAGAGTTTCGTTAAGTGCCTTTTCTATGGTGTTTGCTAGGGGTGCGTCATAGTGTTTGGAGTAAGGCAAATAGGACGAAACGCCGTTAAAATCGACATCCGTTACATTTGCGCCCTCAACCTTTTTAGTGGTGTTTGTGGCGTATCCTGCCAGAGTTTCGCCCTTTTCGCTGTCGTTTAAAAAGCCGTTTTTATCGCTGTCTGCACCTGCGTAGTTGCGTTTATAAGCTATGTCGCCAAACCAGCCTGAGACAAAGTCTGCTGCCTCGCCTTTGAGTGTGATTTTCCCGCTTTTATCTTTGTCAAAATTTTGTGAGCCAAAATGCGTTTTAAGCCTTGATAAATTTTCATCGCTAATTCTTAAATTTATGGTGTTTGTGCTTATTTTGTCGGTAAAAGAAATTTCATTGTTAAACTCATAATTTTTAGCTAAATTTGAGCTTGTTTTTATATTGTTTGTGTCTAAATTTTTATTGATGATTTGAGCAAAATTTTGCAAATTATCTTGACTCATATTAGAAAGGCTAGAAAAAACGGCTCTGTTTTGCACACCATTAAGCCTAAACTGCGTGCCGTTAAAGGTAAGATTTCTTGGCGAATACCCAAAATCCGCATTTGCAAAAATTCTAGCCATTGTCCTGTCCTTGTTTTGTCAAGCTAAATTTCGGCGTAATTTTAACAAAATTTATAGTTAAATCAAACAAAATCACTCTTTCATCTCACGCTGAAATGTCTATTTGCACGCTCTTTTTTGCATTTTGTTTAATCTCATCAATGAGTGAGCGCAAATTGCTAGCAAAATCAGCGTTGTCAAGGTTTTCAACAAGCGTTTCTTTACTCACTTTTAAAGACACGGCAAGGCTTTGCAAGTCTTTATCAAGGCTTTTGGCAAGCTCGTCAATATCGCCTAAATTTAAGCGTTTTGAAAGCTCTTCGAGCCTTTTTTTCAGCTTTTTCATCAACTCTTCAAGCAAATCTACCCCACCCTCGCCCGTTTGAGTGGGCGTTTCGCCCTCGATAGTCTTTTTAGCACTTTTTATGATTTGCTCTTTGCTTTGAAGTTCAATCAAATTTAAGTATCCATCCATATTTATGTCGGCTTTTAAGCTTTCGTTAAGTGCCTTTTCTATGGTGTTTGCTAGGGGTGCGTCATAGTGTTTGGAGTAAGGCAAATAGGACGAAACGCCGTTAAAATCGACATCCGTTACATTTGCGCCCTCAACCTTTTTAGTGGTGTTTGTGGCGTATCCTGCCAGAGTTTCGCCCTTTTCGCTGTCGTTTAAAAAGCCGTTTTTATCGCTGTCTGCACCTGCGTAGTTGCGTTTATAAGCTATGTCGCCAAACCAGCCTGAGACAAAGTCTGCTGCCTCGCCTTTGAGTGTGATTTTCCCGCTTTTATCTTTGTCAAAATTTTGTGAGCCAAAATGCGTTTTAAGCCTTGATAAATTTTCATCGCTAATTCTTAAATTTATGGTGTTTGTGCTTATTTTGTCGGTAAAAGAAATTTCATTGTTAAACTCATAATTTTTAGCTAAATTTGAGCTTGTTTTTATATTGTTTGTGTCTAAATTTTTATTGATGATTTGAGCAAAATTTTGCAAATTATCTTGACTCATATTAGAAAGGCTAGAAAAAACGGCTCTGTTTTGAATGCCGTTAAGCTCAAATTTGGTGTTGTGAAAACTCATCAAAGCGCGAGCCAAACCAAAATCCGCATTTGAAAAAATTCTAGCCATTGTAATGTTTTTAGTATCTATAACGATAATACTTCATAAAGCCGTTTGAATAAATAGCTTGTTTTGAAGTAGGGTTTTTGTTGGCGTTATAATTATTTTTGTAAGGCTTACTCAAATAATTATAAGTATGACTATATGCCGAGCCACTTCCGTATTTTGGGCTTTGCCATAGATAATAGCCACCCTTAACCTCAGCCATTTCAGCTTGACTTAACTTTTTAACTCCAAGCGAATTTTCGCTCAAAGCACCACCACTTGCCCTAGCAAGTAAATCATCAGCCAAAGCTGAACCTAAAAGTCCGCTCAAAAGAGCTACAAGAACGACTTTTCTCATCGCATTTTCCTTTCTAAGATTGAATTTCGGCAAAATTCTAACAAAAATTTATAGTTAAATCAAGCAAAATTACTCTTTTTTAAATTTTTGCTGTTTTTAGGAATTTTAAAGCCTTTTAAAACTTGAAATTTTTACAAATCAGTGCTTTTAAAAAGCCTTAAAATTCAAGTTTGTAGCCAGCTATCTCAAAACCTTGCTGATACGCACGGCGTCATTAAGCCCCACGATGATGCTTGCGCCGTTTTTCGTGGCTATGTCGCCCGCTACAAAAATGCCCGCTACATTGCTTTGCTTGTTTTCATCAAAGACGGGAATGCCCTGCTCATCGACATTTATGCCGCATTTTTGCAAAAAATCCACAGGCGTAGAACCGCCGATGGCATAAATAGCCCTGTCGTAAATTTCGCTCGTGCCGTCAGTAAATTTCACACCTACCTTGCCGTTTTCATCGCTGATTTCTTCGATATCTATGCCAAGTTTGAGCGCGACTTTGCCCGCTTTGCTTGCCTTTTCTATGTCGCTTAAATTCGTGTCATTTAGGCGCGTAAAGGCTTTTTGTCTGTAACAAAGTGTTGTGTCGCAGGTGTTTGACAAATCCACAGCGTATTCAGCGGCTGAATTTCCGCCGCCTACGATGATGATTTTTTCGTTTGCCTGCACGCTGTTGGCGTTGAAATTGACGACTTTGTTTAAAGAGCTTGGTATCTTGTAGCTTGGCTTGTTTGGCTTGCCCATTCTACCGATAGCTACGATGATATTTTTGCACTCAAAGCCGCCTTTTGCGCTGCTGATGATGAATTTGTCGTTTTCTTTTTTGACGCTTTCGACTTCACAGCTAAGCTCGGGTGTGATTTTATGCTCATCAAGCGCAGCTTGCAGGGTTTGCAAGGTGCTTTCTTTCGTGCCGTCTTCAAAGGCTATATGCCCTAAATTCTCACTCTCGTGTCCCTTGTAAGCCTTATCTACCCTTTTGCCGTCCTTGTAAAACACACGCAAAGTTTGGCAAATCTCAGCTCCCTTTTCGAGCAAAGCCACTTCCTTGCCCGCTAGCACGGCTTCCACAGCCGCACCTATGCCCGCAGGTCCCGCACCTACCACGACTACATCAACTTTTTTCATATTTAGCCTTTTTTTGAAATAATTTTGTATAATTTAACAAAGAATTCATAAACAAAGGATAAAAAATGCGCCAAAGTTTAGAAAAACTTAAAAAAAATACACAAAAATTACTCATTTTAAGCCCAAAGGACAAGAAATTCATCATTTTGCGTATAGCTGAGACTTTGCGCGGGCGTAAGGGCGAGATTTTAAGCGCAAATGAAAAGGATTTAGTAGCATTTAGCAAGGGCGAGGCTTTGCGCGACAGACTTTTGCTAGGTAACAAACGCTTTGACGCCCTTTGTGCGAGCTTGGAGCAAATCGCGCTTTTAGAAGACCCTGTGGGCAAGGTGCTTGCGGGCTGGGTAAATGAAGCGGGACTTAAAATCGAAAAGGTAAGCGTGCCTTTGGGCGTGGTGTGCGTGATTTACGAGGCGCGCCCTGCTATCAGTGCTGAGCTTGTGGCGTTGCTTTTAAAAAGCTCAAATGGCGGGGTTTTAAAGGGTGGCAGCGAGGCTAAAAATACAAATTTAGCGATATTTAAATGCGTGCAAGATACCTTGAAAGGCTATGGTTTGGAGCATTGCTTTTTAATGCTAAATGACAGAGCCGCGCTTAATGAGCTTTTGCAAATGGGCGAATTCATCGACCTTGTCGTTCCGCGCGGCAGTTCGGCGATGATAAATGAGATAGCCAGCAAGAGTAAAATTCCGCTGATTAAGCACGACAAGGGTTTGTGCCATACCTTTGTCGATGAAAGTGCGGATTTAAAGGACGCCGTGTCTATCATCATCAACGCAAAGTGCCAACGCCCAAGTGCTTGCAACGCATTAGAGAGTTTGCTCGTCCATAAAAACATAGCCAAAGAGCTTTTTGCCCTGCTCGCGCCTGAATTTACCAAAAACGGCGTGAAAATTTACGCCGATGAGCCAAGTTTAGCTTTGCTTAAAGGCGAAAAGCTCCAAATGCAAGCCGCTAGCGAGCAGGATTATCTCACGGAGTGGCTTGATTTAGCACTTTGCGTAAAAATAGTCAAGGATACTTGCCAAGCCATAGAGCATATCAACGCTTATGGCTCAGCGCACTCTGATGCCATACTTTCAAACAACGCCGAAAATATCGCCTTATTTCAAAGGCAGGTGAATTCAGCCTGCGTTTATGTCAATGCTTCGACTCGTTTTAGCGATGGGGGCGAGTTTGGCTTTGGGGCGGAGGTGGGCATAAGCACGAGCAAACTCCACGCACGCGGTCCTATGGGCGTAAATGAGCTTTGCACTTACAAGTATCTTGTCAGCGGAGCAGGACAGGTTCGCTCATAGCCTTGCGTTCTTTGAGCGTGCTTTTGCTGAAATTCAGCAAATCCTGCGTGCTTTTTATGTAAAAGGGTAGCTTTGAAATGCAGTGTTGTAAGATATTTGCGGCGGATAAAGCATCGGCTAATGCCCTGTGGTGCGGAGTTTGTATATCTAAAAGCTCTTTGAGTGCGGCGAGTGAGTATTTGGGGCTTGCGATAAGGCGGCGAGAGAGATTTATAGTGCATAAGCGTTGATTTAAAAGCACACCAAAGCCGCATTTATCAAGCGAAGCGGAGATGAAACCATAGTCAAAGCCCACATTGTGCGCCACGAAAATGCTGTCTCCCAAAAAAAGCCTAAATTCGTTCAGCACGGCGGGCAAGTGCGGGGCGTTTGCGAGCATTTTGCTTGTGATACCCGTAAGCTCGCTGATATTTTCAGGCACTTCACTTGCTCGCACAAGGCTTTCAAAACGGGCGATTTCCTTGCCATTTTGCACCTTAACCGCGCCGATTTCGATGATTTGCCCGCTTTTAACGCTACCCGTGCTTTCTATATCGACAACGCAAAAGATTTCGTCTTTGATTTTAGTGCTTTTGCTTTTGAGCGAAATTTCATTTTTTGCATTTAAATTCACGCCAAGCCCCAAGAGCTTGACATTGTCCAAGTCAAAATCCACGAATTCAAGCTCATCAATTGCGCTAAATTCACGCTCAAACCACGCGTATGGCTTGCTTTGCTTTGCAAGCTCGTTGATGAACGCATCGATTTGCTGCTGACTCAAAACTCACACTTTAACGATGAAATAGCGGCTTTGTAGTCTTTTGAACCAAAGATATAGCTTCCAGCCACGAGTATATCAGCACCAGCTTGCTCCAAATCGCTAGCATTTAAGCCATTGACACCGCCATCAACTTCTATAAACACCTTCGCGCCCTTTTTGTTGATAAGCTCGCGCAGTTCTTTCACCTTGTCGATGACAAGGGGCAGGAATTTTTGCCCGCCAAAGCCCGGATTTACGCTCATCAAAAGCACCAAATCCACAAATTCAAGCAAATGCACTAAATTTGCCACGCTTGTGTGCGGATTTAGCACTATCCCAGCGCCAACGCCATTTTGTCGCAAATGCTCGCAAAGCCTTACAGGGTGGGCTTCATTTTCTATGTGAAAGCTGATGAATTTAGGCTTTAAGGGCAAAAAATACTCTACAAATTTAGCTGAGTTTTGCACCATCAAATGCACATCTAGCGGCACTTTGCTGACACTTTGCAAATCCTTTATCACGCAGGGTCCAAAGGTGAGATTTGGCACAAAATGCCCATCCATCACATCAATGTGGAGCAAATCCGCCCCAGCCTTGCTTACAGCTTTAACCTCATCGGCTAAATGCAAGAAATTCGCGGACAATAAGCTCGGTGCGACATACATTTTTTATCCTTTTTATAGCAGCTTGCTTTGCGCCTGCCACGCATTTATCGCAAGTGAGCTTTTGCGTGGAGATTTTTTGGCGCATAAATCCTTGAAATTTTATCTTTATTTTGTAAATAAGACTTCAAACGCCTTTAAAGCTAAATTTCACCCTTAAATTCGCGTAAAATTTAGCTTTTTTAAGCGGTGCTGCTTAAATTTGCGCAAATTGAGCTTTATTTTAGGCAAATTGTGGCGCAAATTTAAATTTTAAGCAAGGTGCGTTTTTGTCAAAGGTGCAAATTTGCAAAATACGCCACTTGATAAAACACACGCCTTGATAAAATGCGCAAATTTAGCAAAACGCACGCTCACAAACCCGCTTTTAGCAAGGTGCATATCAACAAAAGCGCACCAAGCAAATGTGCCGTTAAAAATTTATCGCAACAACTCTTTGAAATCCTTAAAGCCCTCATTTGTCGGCATACTTGCCACAAAATCCTGACTGATAGCGCCGTCCAGCTCGTCAAAAAGCGCGCTGATTTGCTCTCTTTTGTCCGTGATATAAGCCAAAACGCCATCAAATCCCGCATTTTCGAGCATTGCAAAAGGCTCTTGTATCTCAAAGCTAAATTCCTGCGAGCCTATGCGCGTGCTAAAATGCGTCCCAAACAGCCCAGCCCCCATAAACAAGGCATTTTCGATGATGGCGGCATTTTGCGAGTCAAAACTCGCCGCTTGTTCTGGGCTTAAAGTGGCGTTGCAACGCTCTTTGAGATTGTTTTCAAGCTTTTTTAGCGACATATCAAGCACCTGCAAAGCCCCGATAAAGTCGTTTGCATCGCTGATTTGCGCGCAAAGCTGCTTGGTAGCAAACTCGCCCACGCCTTCAAAGTTGCCCAAATGCTTTTGTAGGATTTGAAGTTCCTTACTCATCTTTTCTCCTTTATGCTTTTCATTAGGCAAAGCAAAAGCCGTTCCATTTGGCTTAAAATTCAGCCTTATCAAGCAAAATTTGCGGATAAAATTTGAGCTTAGGATAAAAAGTCTAAATTTAAGCTCAATTTTAGCTCACAAAGAAGCTAAATTTGCAAGCGAAATTTTGAGAAGATGATTTAATTTTTTGCAAAATGATATAAATTATGTTTCGTCCTTTTGCAACTCATAAAGCTTTGCATAGCGGTAAAATGCGCCCTCAGCATTAAGCAATGCCACGATAAAGCCCTTGTAGCCATACAAAAAGCCCTTTCGCAAAAAATAATCCCTAAAAAAAGTAAGATGAAAGCACAAAATCAATGTTTTTTTTAAAACTAAATTTAAATACACGAAAAATTCAGCAAAATTTTATGTCATCAAACTTTTACATTTGACTTTATACCCATTTTTGCCCATTTGCTTTTGTTTTTGATGGTGTTAAGATAAATTTGGTGGTTTTTTTCAAACATTTGACGAGAATTTTCATCGTGGTAGATATGATACGCCAAAGCACTGAATTTGAGCCTTCTTAATTCTCCGCCATTAAACAAAAACCTCGCCACAAACTCGCTGTCCTCACGCCCCCAGCCGACAAACTCTTCGTTAAAGCCATTTATCGCTTCGCAGTCGCATTTAAAAAAACTCATATTGCACCCACGAATGCCTTTTATCAGCTCTTTTTTATCAAAAATTTTCGCATTTAAGCGTGAAGTGCGGTAAATAAGCCAAGTAAGCAAGGGTATTTTGCGTTTCTTTAAGCTCCCCCCCCCGCTTTTAGCTAAAAGTTCTTTTGAGCGAGTTTCGTCTAAAATCACCCGTGAGCCTTGTAGAAAGACTTTGTGTCTTGCATAAGATAAATGGTCGCTGATAAAATCAGGTACTAAAATCATATCTCCGTCAATGATGATGATATATTCACTCTTTGCGGCTTTAACGGCAAGATTTCTAATATGGCTCAAACGAAAGCCTTTATCCTCGTGCCAAATGTGTTTTAATGGGCAAGGAAAGTCTTTTTTGTAAGTTTCTATCATCTCTTTTGTGTCATTTGTGCTGCCATCATCAGCCACAAGCACTTCATTTGGTAGGGAATTTAGGCATTTTACAGAGTCAAGCACTAGGGCTAAACGCTCTTTTTGGTTGTAGGTCGTGATGATGAGCGAAACTGAATTTGGCTTTGCGTATTTAAGCTCGTAAAGTTTGGCGTATTTAAAAAACACTCCAAGAGCGTTGCAAACGCTAATCATAAAGCCTTTATAACCATACAAAAAGCCCTTTTTAAAGAAATAATTTCGCAAAAAACTCCAAAAAGAACGCAGCAAAGCCTTACCCATAGAGCTACTTTTGTCTAGGTTGCGCTGAGCGTAAAGCGTGGAGTATCGTTGGAGCTTGTCAAGCAAAGCCTCGATACTATCATAAGCATAGTGTTTAAGCGCGTTTTTAAGATAAATTTTTTCAGCATTTTGCGGGATTTTCACGCTTTCGTGGACAAAATTGTCATTAAAGCCCGTGAAATTTTTGTTAAAAATCCGCCACACAAAGTCAGGATACCACCCGCAAGCCTTTATCCACTCGCCATTGTAAAGGTTTTTTCGTCCCAAAGCCGCAACACAATTTTGCTTTAAATCAAGCGCCTTAATTTCGCTTAAAGCCTCATTTTCAAGCACCTCATCGCTATCTATACTTAAAATCCACTCATTTTTTGCATAGCTTACGCATAAATTTTTAAGCGCCCCAAAGCCGATGAATTCGCTTTTTTCTATGCGTAAATTTTTATACGCTGTGTTAAATTCTTGCGCGATTTGTAGGGTTTTGTCTGTGCTGTTATTATCCAAAAGCACGATTTCGCCAAACTCACGCAAGGATTCTAAACACTGCGCCAAAGTGTTTTGCGCGTTTTTTACAAGTATGCAGACGCTGATTTTTTTAGTATCCAAAACCACTCCTTAATCTTTCTCACACTCAAAAATTCAAAGTTCAGCGCAAATTTCGCTTAAAAATTTGCTCTCATCATCAAAATTTAGCCTTGTTTTCACTCCAAAATCACGCCTTCATTATACACCACTTCGCCGATGATGAAAGCGTCAGAGTTTTCAAGCACTTTGGCGACATTTTGCGCGCTTACGATGAGGGCTAGCCCCACGCCCATATTAAAGCTGCGATACATTTCATTTTCGCTTACGCATTCGCCGATTTGATAAAAAATTTCAGGCGTTTTTAAGTGGTGCTTGTGTATCACCGCGCCTAGTCCAGCGGGCAAAACTCGGGGCAGATTTTCAAGCAAGCCTCCGCCTGTGATGTGTGCTAGGGCGTTGATGAAAGGTTTTAGGCGCAAAAAGTCTTTCACATAAAGGCGAGTAGGCGTTAGCAAGGTTTCAATGAGTGAATTTTGTCCGATTTTATCGTCAAATTTAAGTTTTAACTCATCAAAAAGCACCTTTCTAGCAAGTGAAAAGCCGTTTGAATGTAGCCCAGAGCTTGGCAAAGCAAGGATTATGTCGCCATTTTGCACGAATTTTCGCCTATCAATCTCGCTTTGCTCGGCTATACCCACCGCAAAGCCTGCTATGTCAAAGTCGGTGGGCGCATACATTGAGGGCATTTCGGCTGTTTCGCCGCCGATGAGGGCGCATTCGCACTCTTTACAAGCGTTTGCTATGCTTTTTAGCACACTTTGAGCGGTGTTTAAGTCTAATTTGCCTGTGGCGTAGTAATCCAAAAAAAACAAGGGCTTTGCAAAGTTGCAAATCAAGTCATTTACGCACATAGCAACCAAATCTTGCCCTATGCCATCGAAATTTTCCGCGTCTATGGCAAGGCGAAGTTTTGTGCCTACGCCGTCTGTGGCGGCTAGCAACACGGGGTTTTTGTAGCCGCTTGGCAAGGCGAACGCCCCCGAAAAAGAGCCGATTCCCCCGATAACGCCCTGAGTGAAAGTGCCTTTTACCAGCGGTTTTATGCTCTCGACAAAGGCGTTACCCCTGTCAATGCTCACTCCTGCTTGCTCGTAGCTTATCATCGCTAATCCTTAAAAATTTTTGGCTATTATAGCTTAAATTCTTTTAAAAAAGGTTGCGATGAAAAGGGTGTTTTTTGTAACGGGCGGCATTGCAAGTGGCAAGTCAAGTTTTATGCAAATGGCTATACAAAGGGGCTTTGCGTGCATTAGTGCCGATAAGGTAGCGCATCAAATTTTAGAGCAAAATGGGCGTGAGCTTGCTGAGTATTTGGGCATTTCAAGCTTTTTGCAAGATGGGGCAGTAAATAGAAAAAAACTTGGCAAACTCGTTTTTAGCGATAAATCTTTGCGAAAAAAGCTTGAAAATTTTATGCACCCAAAAATTTACGCTATCATAACGGCTTGGCTTGCAAAGCAAAATGGCGTTGTTTTTGCGGAAATTCCTTTGTTTTTTGAGAGTAAAAATTATGAAAATTTAGGCAAGGTGATTTTAATCTATGCTCCAAAAGAGCTTTGTTTAAGGCGTTTAATGGTGCGAAATGATTTGAATTTAAATGAGGCAAATTTAAGGATAAAGGCGCAAATTGACATAGAACAAAAACGAAAACTTGCCGACATAATCATCGAAAATATAGGCTCAAATGATGAATTTAAAGCAAAATGCGCTGAGTTTTTTGAAAAGTTAAAGGCATAAAAATCCGTTTTTCAAAATGCGGTATAATTTACAAAAATTTAAGGAAAAAAGCGTGGAATTTTACAAGTATTGTGCAAGTGGCAATGACTTTGTCATCTATGCTGATGAGGGCAAAAAGGACAGAAGCGAGCTAGCCAAAATGCTATGCGATAGACACAGCGGCATAGGTGCTGATGGGCTTATCGCTATTTTGCCGAGTTGCGCGAGTGATGAAAATGGCGCAAGGCAAGAAAACGCAAGCCCTAAAAATGAAGCAAGGCAAAAGTGCGAAATCAGCCAAAAATGCCCCGAAAACAGCGCAAAGCAAAAGTCCCAAAACTACGACTTTGAGTGGGATTTTTACAACCGCGATGGCAGCGCGCCCCTTATGTGTGGCAACGGCGCACGCGCGGCGGCTCATTTTGCCGTGCATTTTTTGGGAAAAAGCGCGAATTTAGCCTTTCTCACAAAGGCTGGACTTATTGAGGCAAGCGTTGAAAAAAATTCAGTAGAAATCACGCTTGGAGTGGTAAAAGACGAAAAAGCGCCCTTTGAATTTGGGGGCAAAATTTGGCAGGGTTGTGATACGGGCGTGCCGCATTTGGTGCATTTTTGTAAGGATTTGGGCGAGTTTGACTTGCGCCTTTGCCAAAGCGTGCGCGAAAAATTCAACGCAAATGTGAATTTCGCGCAAATCATAAGCCCCACGCATTTAAGGGTGCGCACTTACGAGCGAGGCGTAGAAGATGAGACGCTGGCGTGTGGCACGGGAATGGCGGCGAGTTTTTACCTAGCGCACAAAAACAAAGCCCTGCAAAATAGCGTTTTAGTCGAGCCAAAAAGCGGCGAGCGGCTAAATTTACGCTATGAAAACGGGCAAATCTTTTTCAAAGGCGAAGTGAGGTGCTGTTTTGAAGCCAAGTATCATTTTTCTTAGCCTTTTTGCGCCCTTTTTGATGATGGGCATTGAGGGCGGATTTGATGAGAGTTATTATCAACTGCCTATCAACGAAAAGCGCAAAATTTTTGTGGAAAAAATAAACCAAATGCTTGACATAGCCTTTGAAAAAGTGCTGAAAGAAAGGGAGTTTGCGCTTAATTTTTTGGACGAGGGCGCAAAGGCTGGGTATAGGAATTTAGACCAAGAAAAGCTTGAAAAACTCACGCAAATTCAGCAAAAATACCGCATAAAAAACCTTTTTGACACGAAAGCCTATCAAAAAAAAATCGACACAATCCCCAAATCACTAGGCATAGCGCAGGCTTTGGTAGAAAGCGCAACAGGCACGAGCCGTTTCACACGCGAGGCGAACAATCTTTTTGGCGAATGGACTTGGGGTGGCAAGGGTTTAGTGCCGAAAAAACGCGCCAAAGGCAAGACTCACAAGGTAAAAATCTTTGACAGCCTGCAAGAAAGCGTGGAGTCCTATCTACTCAACCTCAACAGACATCACACTTATGAGGAATTTCGCACGCTACGCCTTGAATATCGCACCAAAAACAAGCCATTTAAGGGGCTTGATGCTATATACACGATGAGAAACTACGCCTCCATAAAGGAAAAATATGTAGAAATCCTGCGAAGCGTTATCACTAAATATAAGCTAAGTAAGTATGATTAAATGGTTCTTGCTTGATGATAAAAGCACTAAAATGTAGCACAATAATGTGTTTAAAAAAATAGCAAAAAATTGAGTTAAATTCAAAAGGCTTTTTCTAAAAAATGTGAATTTGTAAAAAATGTAAATTTTGAGCGGAATTTTTTATCATTGTAAAAAAAAGACAAAGCACATTTTTTCTCACCATCACGCGCCTTGCAAAAGCAAGCTACAAGCCTTGCAAGCTGGGCAATCCTAGAATTTAAGCCTTGCTTTACTCACGGATTGCCCTGCTTTGAATTTATGGTTTTTGAATTTAAAAATTCAAAAAAAGGGCGATGAAATCACCACCCTAAATTCACGCCGCCATTTGTGCCAAGCTTGTAGTTTGCTTCTTTGCCTGTTTCTATGGCAACCTTGCAAACATCGCCCACTGCGACTTCGCCGCTGAGAATTTTAGCCTTTGAAGTTTGAGCGCTTTTGGTTACTTGCACTCTCCCTGAGCCACATTCATAAATGGCGTTTGTATCTAGCCTGTCGGCAAAGGTGATTTCCTTGTCCTGTATAGCCGCTACGACAAGCGGGTAAAGCGTGTTTAAAAGGTCGGTGGATACAGCCTTTGAAATCTGCCCCATAGCCTCTTCGTTAGCTTTCACGCCGCCATCTTTTAAAGAAAGGGTTAAAGTAAGCGTGTTGGCAAGTTTAACTTCCTTTGTAGCAAAGAGTATCATTTGATAATCCACCACCACATCGGCTTTGCTTGCCTTTGAACTTGCGCTTGTCGAGGCTACGCCGCTACTTGATGAGCTGCTTTTGCCTAAATCTCGCAAATTGACAATCAGTATATAATCAGTGCCTAAAATGTTGCCAAGTTTATACACATCTTCGCTTGATGCGTCTTCGCTTTCGATGAGCTGCTTTTCTGCCTTGTAATACGCGTCATTTTTGCGGTCAAGGACATTGAATTTCTTGCTCTGCACTAAGTCATTAGTGAGTCTTCGTTGCAAGGTTTCGCCCAACTCTTTAAAGCGTGATGCGTTGATGATGGTTACGCTTGGTTTTTTGCTGCGCTCAAACAATGTCTTATAGACATTTACGCGCACCATATACCAGCCATTTGGCTCTATATTGACGCTTATTATGTCATAAGAGTCGATGCGCCCCTTTGTCGCCGCACTCATTTGGGGATTAGTCAGCACAGTGCCAAACAAAGTAGGCACTTCCAAAGACTGCAAATTCAAATTTTTCTCAGCACTTAAACCTTTGAGCTTAGAAATGGCTTCCAAAACAGCGTTTCGTGTCGCTATTTCTTTGGTTTGCCCGCTGCCTTCGCCTGTTGAAGTTTTGATAAAAGTGCCATCGCGCGTAGTGAGCGAGCTGCCTATTTCAGCACTAAAAGCAGTTCTTGCAGCAGGCGTTATGTTTAAATCGATGATTTCGACATTGTCGCTGTCTGTGGGCGTGCCGACTATTTTTTGCTGTGGCGCAGCTTGGGCTAAACTAAGTCCAAAAAGCACACAAAAAGCACTCAAAAATAACTTTCTCATCGCCTATCCTTACCAAGTAACGGATTTTTTGTCGCCCGTTTTGTTGATGGTTTGCTCATCTTCCCAGTAAGCTAAACCGCTGGTTAAGTCAGTAACTGAAAGATAAAAGAAGTATTCAGCCTGAATTTTGCCATTTGGCAGCTTGACATTGTCTTGGCGAATCTTGCCCGCAAGCGAAAAGTCTGGCGAAATAAGCGTGCCTTTTTTCGCGATGGTAGCTTGGTTAAATTCATCATCATCGCGAAGTTCGCGCACATCTTTACTCATCGAGTCCCTTGCTCCGCCAGCAGCCACTGCTGTTGTCAGCACAAATTTACCGCTCTTTCGCAAGGCGATAGTGATTTTGGAGATGAGCTTGTCCGTGTCGATACGCTGTGGCGTGTCATTTACGATACGCCCTATGGCGATAACCTTGCGGTTGCTTGGCGAAATGCTCGCAAAAGCTGGGTCGCGCAGCATACTTTGTATCATCGTATCAGCGGCGTTTTCAAAGTCTTCTCTGTCAAGCCCGAGTGTGAGCGAATCACCTTGTTTAACCTGCCCTGATTTGCCGTCTGTATAAATAGGCGTTGATGAACAAGCAGCCAAAAATACCCCCGCCAAAGCGGTTGAAACGAAACATTGAAATTTTGTCATTGTATATCCTTTGTTTGAGATTATTTTTTACGCAAATTGAGAGTAAAATCAACAGACTCTTTGTTTGTCGCTACTCTTTGGAGTAGATACTCTTTGTTTTCTTTGAGTTTAAGCGTGATAAACTCGCCATCAGTTGGGGCTTTAAGCACAAATTCATCTTCGTCTTTCCACGAAACTTTGTATTCAAGCTCCACATCTTTGTCGTTAAGCAACACTAGCTCAAATTCAAGTAAGCCGTTAGCGTTAGTGCGGTAGTTAAAAGCCTTGACTATGCTTTTATCGACATTGTCAAAGACCATTTTCTGCGCTATACGCTTTTCAAGCGGACTGAGTTCCTTGCTTCCGCAAGCCACTAAAAACAAAGCTGCCACGAAAGCTACAACAATTTTTTGCATTTTTTCTCCTTATCTTTGTATGAGCCAAACCACGCTAGGGCTAGCTCTACTGAAACTTCTCACTACAATCAGCAAATTTTTATCGGGCAAATCGCTTTCAAACACGCTTGTGCCGTCATCTGCTTGAATTACAACTCGTCCTTTGTTTTCTATCATCACAATTTTAGCGTATTTTGGTAAAGAATTCCAAAACCGCACATCAGCTCTTGTCGTGGCGTTTGTAAAAATGTTTGCCGCTATGGACAAAAAGCCGCCCGTTGGGTCGTTTTTAGCCACAGCCGCGCTTAAAGTTGTTTTTGCAATCATAGAGCTTAACGCCTTGCCGATGATAAACGGCGAATTTATCTTAAATTCAGTGGCGATGATATTGTCAAAATCCACAAAATCAGCCGTTTTCGCGCCATTTGCTACAAGATAATTATAAGAATTTGAGCGTTTTTTGAGCACGGGCAAGGCAAGCGGGCTTGAAAGGATTTGATTGTCAAAGATAAGGGGCACACTTATCGCCCACTCATCAAGTCCCGCGCCAAAGCCGCTTTCAAGGACGATGAAAAGGTATTTTTTGAGCCTTTGCGGGTTTGTGGAGTTTGCGTATTGATTAAAGACGCTAAATTCCTTGTGAAATTCAGCATTGTGAGAATTTATCAGTGCTACTTCTTTAAACAAATCAGCCCCGCGCCGATAATCCTCGTCCAAAAAGAAAAAAACACTCGCCATATAAGTCGCATAAGGGTTTATGAAGTCCTTTGTAGTGGTAAAATCGCGCATTAAATGCTCATATTGTGCTGAAATGGTGTTGTAGTTGTTGCCCATATTTTGCTCGTAGTTTGCATCTTGCTTTGCTTCGTCAAATTCCTTGCGGTTTGCCTCTATCTCTTTGGCAAAATACTCTTTTGCCTTGTCCTGTCTCATCAAAGCGCGGTTAAATTCAACTCTTGCGTTGGCAAAGTCTTTTAAACTCATAAAATTTAAGCCCTTATAGACATTTACCATTATGCGTTCATAAAGCGTGCCTTCATAGTCATTTACGCCCTCGTTGATGAGTGTTGATGAGAGTGCTTTTGCGCCCTTTTTGCCAAGTCCTTGTAAATCTACATCGTATTTGTAAGCTTCCTCAGCCTTGTCGAAAAAATAATTACTCAGCTTTAACTCATCACAATGCCTTGCTAATGCGCCTACATTTAGCCCTGTGTAAATGGTATCATCGTTTTTATCTACCTTTGCGCGCTTGTCTTCAAAAAAACTATTATCACAATAAGCGTTTTTTAGGGCTTCTTCGTAAAAAAAGTTGTCCGTGCTGTGATTCGCACAAGCACAAAAAAAAGCATTTACAGCAAGCAAGGTGGCAAAAAGTGCGCTTTTTTTCATTTCACAAACCCAAATTTAAGAATTACAAAAGCAATGTTAGCACAAAAAGGTTACATTTTATTGTAAAAATTGCAAGATGCGTTGGCTGTGAATTCATCTTTTGTTTTATTCGCCTTGAAAGCCATTATTTTTATAAATAGGAAAAAATTTATAAATAAAATAAACAAAAACAAAAAGCACGAGCAAGGCTGGAATGACAATATAAAAAGAGTAAGCAAACAAGGCTAAAAAGCTTCTTGAAAGTGCGGCAAAGAAAAGAGCGATAAAGCTTAATCTCGTGCCACAAGAAAGGTTAAAAATTTGATTTTGCGTATGTTTGAGCGAAACGGTGTTAAAAACAAAAAGCACGAAAGCCAGCAAAACAAGCAAATTTAAAGCGTGAGTTGCAAAACTAAGATAAGAAATATCAAGCAAATACACAAAGCCTAGCCCTATATAAACAAGGCTTAAAGACAAAAACAAAAGATAAAGTATCAAGGTATAATGTGTCCTAAAAAACACACTATAATGCCAGCTTGAAAGACGCGATAAAAGCGAAAAGCCTACACCAAAAGCCAAAAAGGCGTTTAAATTTGCACTTTTGCCCCACAAAATAGCCACTATGAAAACAAAAAGCAAAAAGCAGGATATATTTTTCAGCACAGCATTTGGCAAAAAGCTTAAATTTGGGTTTGATAAGCTTGATAGAGCATCATTGCCAAGCACAAGACTTACCCTAAAACTCACCACAAGCGTAGCCAGCACGCAAAGATGAATATAAGCATAATCTAAATTCAGCTCGTAAGCAAAATTTTTCAGCAAACTTAAAACAAAAATTCCAAACAGCACAAGCACAAGGGCAATGTTTTTTGTGTTTTTTGATTTGATAAGCCAAAAGCAAGCTTGACAAAGTAAAATAAACCAAAAAAGGCTCATAATCCCATAAGAAAGCGTAAAATCAAAGCTAAAAATCTCAGCCACAAAAGCAAGGCATAAAAGCACAAAAAGGCTGATACTTAAAGGCTTTAATGAGCTTTTTACTTCACACCAAAGTGGCAAAGCTGTGAGTAAAAACCCAGCAAAAGCCGCGCCCAAAAAGCTTTGCAAAAAGATAAATTGATGCAAATTTATAAAAACACTTGGCGCAAATATAAGCCCCAAACACGCTAAAATAGCAAAGACAGCACCGCTCATAAAAAATATCCGCAAAGGATAAGCAAAAAAATCACTCAAAATAAATCCTATCTTTAAAATGCTCTTTAATGTGTGCGTTGATAAAGGCTTCATCTCTTTGTGCGAAAGGCTTTGCAATGCGTAAGCGTTTTTCAACACCCATAAATTTAGGCTTTAAAAAGTAAATTTCATCGCTTAATAAGCACGCTTCAAAGGCATCGTGCGTAACGAGCAAGGCTGCGTAATTTCGGCTTTTGATTTTATCCATAAGCCTGTGAGTAAGCACTTTTTTTATATTAAAATCAAGCCCAGAAAAAGGCTCATCAAGCAAAAACAAAGGCGCATTGTAAGCAAGCGCACGCACAAAAGCCACTCTTGCACGCATTCCACCGCTCAACTCGCTTGGGTATTTAAGCGCGTCTTTTTCGTCCAAAAAAAGCTGTTTAAATTCATCTAAAATCCACACTTTGTTTGGCTTTTTCATCACCACAGCCACATTTTCAAGGGCGTTTAAATTCTCAAATAAAGAATGCTCTTGGAAAACAAAGGCGGATTTTTCACCCTTAATAAAACCGCTTTCATACTTTAAAATCCCAGCCACACAAGCAAGCAAAGTGCTTTTGCCACAGCCACTTGCCCCAAAAAGCGTGATGAGTTCGCCTTTTTTAAGGTGCAAGTTAAAATCCTTGATGATTTCATTTTGAGCGATTTTGTAGTATAAATTTGAAATTTCAAGCATATTTGCCTTTCAAATTTAACTTTTTACTCAATTTAGCTTTAAATTTCATCAAATTCACCTTTCTAGCCACGGCAAAAGCGTGATTTTAAGCACCTTTATCACTAATGCTTCAAAAAGCAAAATCAAGCCCACCATAAGCACAACAAAAGCTAAAATTTGCGTAGTATCAAGCAAATTTCGCGCATCGTTGATTTGCGCGCCCACGCCATCACTAGCACCCAAAAGCTCTGCCATTATCACTACCTTAACGCCCATAGCAAAAACTATGCTAAAATTACTCAGCAAAAAGGGCAAAATGGACGGCAAATAAAAAATTTTAAGCCTTTTCAAAAGGCTAAATTTATACGCTTTGCACACTTGGCTTAATTTTGAATTTAAGCTTAAAACGCTAATAAAACTTGCTCCAAAAGATAAGGGCAAAACGATGATAAAGCCCGTAAATACCACGCTCACACCGCCAACACCAAACCAAAAAAGTGCCAAAACCACCCACACGATAGGCGCAATGCCTTGCAAAATATCCACCACAGGCTTTATAAAGGCTGCAAAGCTTTTGAAATTTGCCGCGATTGTGCCTAGCATTACTCCACATAAAAAGCCCAAAAAAATGGCACTTAAAACCCTTTGTAAGCTTATTAGTAAGGCATTTTGCTCGCTAAAAAGTAGTTCATAAGCCCTTTTTAGCACTTCAAGCGCACTTGGCAAGATAATCGGGCTTGCAAAATGCGCCCCAAACTCCCAAATGCCCATAAAAAAGCAAATCACACCCAAAGTATGAAAGGCACTGAAAAAATGCCCCAAAAGCGTGCCAAAAACGCCTTGCTTTTGTTTAATGCCATTTTCTAAAATCATCGCTTACCTAACAAAATTCATCATAAAAAGAAATTTTTATCGGGCATTTTGCCACCTAAAAATTTAGGGTTCATTTCAAAGATGATTTCATAAAATTTCATCAAATCATCAGCCACTTCACTCGCCTTTAAAGCCACCATATTTGCATAGGGTATGGAAAGTTTTATGGCTGCTTGTGGGGCTGGTAGATACTGCGCTCCAAGCTGTGCGGCACTATCGTGGTTTGCCTTTATCCATTTTACCGCATTTTGCAAGTCCTTGTGAAAGCTCTCAAAAAAGGGCTTGTTTGCTTCATAATACGCCCCATTTACGATAAGTCCAGCTTGCGGAACACTCATACCAAAAACCCTTTGCCATTCATCTTGCATAGAAATTTGCCGATAAACACTAATGCCGTTTTTCTTTGCCATAAGCGTGAGTGCTGATGCAAGCGGTTCTTGTGAAAGCACAGCATCAAATTCATCTTTGGCGATGAAAAGTTGCGCTGCTTGTGGCGGATTTGCGGCGTAGGTGATTTTTATTTTGTCTTTATCAACGCCTATTTTTTTGCAAAGCGCGGCAAAAACTATGTCGGGCATATCGTTTTTAAAAGGCATAATAATATGCTTGCCCTCCAAATCGTGTAGCGTTTTTATGCGCTCATCGCGCGTAAAAATGTAATTTAGCCCGTTGGTAAGGACATTAAGTAGTTTTACATCAAGCCCTTGATGAGCTAAATTTATGCCGACATTTGACGGAGCTGCACTTAACACAAAATCTCCACTCGCAAAGCCTACTCTTAGCTGGTCTGGGGTGTTCCAAATTTTAAGCTTTAAATCCTTTTGCTTTCGCGCTTCCCCTCTTTGCGTAGCTACCGCAAGACTTAACGCAATGAGTGCTGGTGCGCCCCAAATGGTAAGTGTATCTTTGCCAAAAGCTAAATTTGGCAAAGACAAAGTTGTCAAAGTTGCCAAGCTCAAAGATGAGCTTTTTTCTAAAAAGTTTCGTCTGTTCATTTTTTATCCTTTTTGTTGAATTTTTGTGCTGAATTTTTCATTTTTTACCCTTTTTGTCTAAAAATTGCCGTGAATACTGACATAAAATGTCCGCCCCGGTGCGTTGATAATAGCCGTTGGCGCGATGGCTTCCACATGCGAAGCACTGATATACTCGCTATATGTTTTATCTAAAACATTATCCACGCCGAAACGAAGCCCTATTTTATCATACAAACTTATGCCCGCATAAATATCAAGCAAAGCAAAACCTGCTTTATCTCTATCTATGCCAAGTCCTTTGTTTATGTCATCATCTCGCCTTGTTTGTTTTGCCACAGCTCTTAAAGCTGAGCCTACATTAAATTTACCAAAAAAGGCGTAATCCTCATAATCCAAGTTAAGCTGCGCTTCAAGCGGGCGGATTTGATAAAGCGGGCGTTTGTCCGTGTCATTTTGCCCGTAAGCTGCCCATAAATTTAGCTTTGCTCCAAAATTACCCCAAAAATTGAAAGCTACATTTGCATTTGCGCTAAACACTCTTGCATCAACATTGCGCGTGATGATATGCTTGCGGTAGTTTGCTTGCTGCGTGGCATTAGCGTTTGTATAGCTTACAAATCTATCATAAATGATAAAATCTTTCGCAAAATCACTCATTATATATCCGCCTACGCTGAATGCGTTTTCATTATATTTTGAGTGCATATATTCGCCAAAAAATTCGCTTTTTATTAGTGTTTCAAATTTGATTTGGTTGCGCCGTTCTGGTTTTAAGAAAGGGTTGCTTACCCAAGCTTGTGCGTGTGCTTGCGCTTGGTTTGGATTTGGCGGATTTATAGCAACAAAGCGTTCATCATTAGTAGGAATGCGCTCAATGCTTTGTAAATTTAGGGCATAGCTGTGATTTGAAAAGGGTTTAAATTCATATTTTAAAGCAAGTGAAAGCGCGTCTTTTTTGATATTATCATCAATCCTTTTACCATAATGTGCAAACCACATATTATTTGCGGTGATTTGTCCTTGCGTGGCGACAACGACATCTTTATCTTTGACATTAGCCACATTATAATCATAATGAACGCCTAAATTTAAGGCATTTTGTTCATTAAAGTCAAATTTAATGCTCTCAAAAACGCTAATTTGATGAGCTAAAACATTCGCAAAGCGGTAACCATTATGTGTAAAATCGGGCATTGTTGTGCCATTCATCATAAATCTTTTGGCTAAATGTCTATCTTGTGTGTAAAGTGCGCCAAATTCATTATGAATGCTTTGCCACGAAATGTCATATCTAGCATTTATATCAAATATCTGCCTTTTAACTTTCATCTTTGTTTTAGCTTGTGCTGTTGGACGCAAATCGTAGTTGTTTGCTCTCCTTGAAATGTCTCTATAAAGTGCGCTCAAATTTAAGGTGTTGCTTAAATCTTCCTCTCCTAAACGATAATCAAACTTAAAAATATATCGTTTTGTATCGACAGGGTCCATTACATAATGAAGCTGTTTATCATCTATGATATCATCAAACAAAAAAGTAGTTTTAAACTCATTGTAAGAGTTTAACACAAGCCCTAGCATAGCGTTTGCGCCTGCTCTTTTGTAGCCAAAATTTACCTTGTTGCCATCTCCATCTTTGTATGAATTTGCTTTGGTGTAATGCGCATTTAATGCTCCATATACCTTGCTTGCTCTAAATTTAGCAAGCAAGGCATTGTAGGTAGAATTCCCATAAATACCGCTGGCAAAATGAAAGGGATTAAAGGCGTTGTCAAGAGTGTTTGTAACGCTATGATAATCACGCAAGGTGTTGTCAAATTGATTTTCTACCTTATGCGAAAGAGCATTCATCGGCGTGATGAGCGGGGGCGGAGAAAAGGACACTAGGGGCTTGATTTGATTTGAATTTGCCAAATCATCAGCAAGCAAAGGGCTTAAAACAAGCGTTGAATTTAACATTAAGGCGAAATTCAATGCCAAGACAAGAGAAGTGAATTTTCTTAACATTATGAAAACCTTTCTAATAAATTTTATCAAAATTATATAAAATTCTAACTAATAAATTTATTGATTTATGTTAATTTTTACGATTTTTTTGTATTTTTTTGAAAAAATGAGAGAAAAAGCTCCGCCGAAAAAGACGGAGCAAGGCTTTAAGCCTTTTTAAGGGCAAGCCTTGAAAGAGTTTAAATTTTTCAAGGCGTTTAAAAAGTTTAAACGCCTTGAAAGCCTGTAAATTCAGCTTTTAGACGAAAGATACAGCTAAAAAGCCCAAAGCCACGCTTAATGCTATGGCAAGGACGCCGGGGACTAAAAAGGCGTGGTTGAAAATGTATTTGCCTATTCTCGTTGAGCCTGTATCGTCCATTTGCACCGCACCAAGCAGTGTTGGGTAGGTTGGCAACACGAAAAGTGCGCTCACAGCGGCAAAGCTAGCCACAAGTATGTAGGCATTGCCCGCATTTTCAGGGCTTATAGCAAGTGCAGCTACCACAACAGGCACGATAGCCTTTGCTGTCGCAGCTTGCGAGTAAAGTAAGGTGCTGGCAAAGAAAAACGCCACAGCCAAAAGTGCTGGATAGCTTGTAACCAAGTCAGCCGCAAGGGTTTCGATACTCTTTGTGTGTCCTGCGACAAAGGTATTGCCAAGCCAAGCCACACCGAAAACGCACACGCACGCTACCATACCGCTTTTGAAAACTGATGAAGTTTCAGGGATTTTGCTCGCATCGACCTTGCAAAAGATGACGATGAGTGTAGCTATGGTAAGCATTGCGCTCATTATGGCTGCATCTCGTGGCACGATGACATTTGCGATTAAAACAGGCTCGCCGCCGATTTTAGAAATAGCAGTTGCGTAAAGCACCACAAAAAGAACGCCTAAACAAAAGAAAAGCACAGAAAGTTTCGCACCCTCTGGGAGTTTCATATTTTGCGCGCCAACAGGGGCTTTGACAAGTCCTTTTTTGAGCCTTTCTTTATACACAGGGTCTTTTGAAAGGTCTAAATCAGACAACTTGCCGATGATAAAGGCTGTAAGCATACAAGCGACAAAGGTTGTTGGTATCCAAATAGCTAAAAGCAAAGGATAGCTCCACCCCAAAGGCTCTAAAACGCCTGTCATATAGACAACCGCCGCACTCACAGGGCTAGCTGTGATGGCGATTTGTGATGAAACGACAGCAATGGAAAGCGGCACGCTAGGCTTTATGTTTTGCTCTTTTGCCACTTCAACGATAACAGGTATCATCGAAAATGCGGTGTGTCCTGTGCCTGCGAGTATGGTTAAAAAGTAAGTAACCGTTGGGGCAAGGAAGTTGATATATTTGGGGTTTGAGCGCAAAATGCGTTCTGCTATTTGCACCAAATAATCAAGCCCGCCCGCAAGCTGCATAGCTGCAATCGCCGCGATAACCGCCATAATGATGAGAATAACATCCCAAGGAATGGCACCCGGTTTCATACCAAGGCAAAGCCCTAGCACGATGACTCCCAAACCGCCCGCATAGCCGATAGCTATGCCACCAAGGCGGATACCTAAGAAAATCGCGCCTAAAAGCACGATGATTTGTAAAATGAGCATAATGTCCATAATGTCCTCCTATTATTACTCTTTTCTTTTTTGTTTCATTTGTGGATTGAGCATATTTTGTGGGTCTAAAATCTTGTCAATCTCCGCTTTTGGCAAATAGCCTTTTGCAAGGCAAATTTCGCCGACTGCTTTGCCTGTTTCGAGTGCTTCTTTTGCTATGCTTGCTGATTTTTCATAGCCTAGCACAGGGTTAAAGGCTGTAACTATGCCGATAGAGTTAAGCACGGATTGTTTGCAAGCTTCTGGGTTTGCAGTAAGGTGCTTAATGGCTTTGTTTGCCAAAGTGTTCATCGCGTTTTCTAAAATCACTAGTGAGTTAAACAACGCATAAGCAATGCCCGGCTCAACAGCATTAAGCTCAAATTCGCCTCTTTCAGAGCAAAGCATTATAGTTGTGTCGTTGCCGATGACTTCATAGCAAGCTTCTTGCACGACTTCGCAGATGACAGGATTTACCTTGCCCGGCATTATCGAGCTGCCCGGTTGCATTTTAGGCAGGTTGATTTCGCCCAAACCGCAGCGAGGACCTGAATTCATCAGCCTTAAATCGTTTGCGATTTTGTTTAAGCGCACCGCAGCTGTTTTTAAAGCCCCGCTTACAAAGACAAAGTCCGCAGTATCTTGCGTAGCAGCGATGAAATCAGCAGCAGGCTTGAATTCTCCCCCTGTGATTTTGCTTAAATGCTTTTCCACGACATTTTTGTAATCAGGATGGCAGTTAATGCCCGTGCCTATGGCTGTCGCGCCCATATTAAGCGCTTGCATAACGCTTCTTGCGTATGTGAGCCTTTCAATGTCGGCTTTGATATAGCTTGCAAAGGCATTAAACGAGTTTCCCAAAGTCGTAGGCACAGCATCTTCAAGCTCAGTGCGCCCCATTTTAATGTAGTCTTTGAAATCTTTCGCTTTCTTTTCAAGCTCGTTTTTGAGATTGTCCATAGCTTTGAGCAAATCACCAAGCTTTGTCCAAGTGGCGACTTTGATTGAGCTAGGGTAAGTATCATTTGTGGATTGCCCCAAATTTGTGTGGTCGTTTGGGTGTAGGTATTGATACTCGCCCTTTTTATGCCCCATAGATTCAAGGGCGATATTTGTCAAAACCTCATTGACATTCATATTTGTGCTTGTTCCAGCCCCACCTTGTATCATATCCACGACAAACTGCTCGGCAAAATCGCCAGCTATAAGCCTGTCAGCAGCCTTAGCCAAAGCATCTGCCTTGTCAGCGTCAAGGACGCCTACTTCTTTGTTTGTCAAAGCCGCAGCTTTTTTGATTTGCGCGAACGCCTTGACAAAAAACGGATAATCTTTGAGCTTTCTGCCCGTCATTTGGAAATTATCCACCGCACGGAATGTTTGCACTCCGTAATACACATCATCGGGGATTTCTAATTCACCGATGAAATCGTGTTCTTTTCTTGTTCCCATAGGAATCTCCTTTGAATTAAATTTAAGACTTGTTTGTCTTACATTAAAATGATAGCTACTTTTTCCTTAAATTTTACTTAAAGCAAATTAACAGAGCGTTAAATTTTATTTTTGTGCGTTTTTAAGAAGTAAAAATTCAAGGCAAAAATTCGCTTTCATACTTATAATGGTAAATTTTAAAGTGTCAGCGCAAAAAAATTTAATAATAAGACTCTCTTTGTCATTTATTTACCCAAATTCACTAAAATATGCTTTTAAATTCAACACAAAGGACAAAAGATGAAAAAATCCATTCTCATCGTAGGTGGCTCTATATCGGGCTTGGCGGCGGCTTTGGTTTTAGCAAGTGCTAAAAATGCGGAGCTGGACTTTGACATTAGTATCGTAGATGACGGCAAGGCGGACTTAAACGCTGTGGCGATTTACAATGTGCCTTTATTTCCCAAAGGCATTGTCGGCAAGGACATCATCGAGCAAACGCGCAAGCAGATTGACGCCTTGCTGAAAGTGAGCTACATAAGCGGCACTATCAACGAAATAAGCGGCTCAAAAGGCGCATTTGTAGGCTCTGGCGAAGGCGTAAGTGTCAAGGCAGACTATGTGGTGCTTGCCACAGGGGCTTCACGCTTTGACATAAAGGGCTTAGGCGACATTGTGCGCCCACACGAACTGATGAACAAACCAAACAAAATCCGCCTTGCAACCACAGGCAGACAGCTGGTTAAAGACGGAGTTTATGCTGCGGGCTTGGCTAGCGGGGTTACGACTATGGTAGCGTGTGCCATAGGTAGCGGTGCGGAGGCAGCTTGCGCTATTTTGAGCGACATAAAAGGCGAAGTGAGCATTATCCACGACACGCCGACAAGCCGCTCATAAATTAACCGCTGTTAATTTTTTTCTTGCCTTTTTTGATTAAAATTTGAGATAAATTTTCAAAAAAGGCAAGTTTATGCAAACTTTGTATCCATTTTTTCTTACGACTCATTTGCTTTGTGCGATTGTGTTTTTGGGCTTTATCTTTACTGATGTCGTGCTTTTAAGCATTTTAAGGCGCACGCTTGGCGACAACGCCTTGCAAAATGTAATGAAACGAGGCACGAAAATAATGCCTATTTGCGTGCTTTTGCTTGTGCTGACAGGCGGGGCGATGATGACGCGGTATTTGGACTTTGGCAGCGGTTTGGCTGGCTTTTTCGGCACGCCCTTGCAAACTTTTTTGAGTGTTAAAATCATTTTAGCCTTGCTTATCGTGGGCTTTGTCATCAACGCTTTGGCGCACAAATTTGTGTTGAAAAAACCAAATCCACTTGGCAACTCCACGCACAAAATCGTTTTCGTGCTGGGCTTTTTCATCGTGGTGCTGGCAAAATTCGCCTTTTTTGTGTGAAATTTAAATTTTTAGCCATAAAAACTTTGCTTTGCCGTTTTGGCTTGAATTTTATTAAAAATTTAAGTTTATTTTAAGCAAAGCAGTGTTATCATCCAAAAAAGGCTTTAAAAAATTTAAAATGCCGTGAAGAAAGGACGAAAATGTCAGTAAAATTCACAACACTTAAATTTAAAGGCGCAAAAATTTGCGAAGCGTTCTCTCTCGTTAGTTAGCGTTTGTGCAAATTTCGCTTGGGGTTTAGATATTGATGGCATTATTACCCAAGATATAAATAAACAATCTTTGGTTAATAAACACCAAGTAAATGTGGCAGAGCTACACTGAGTGCTGGAACTTTTGAAAATTTTGGGCATCTTACTTTTTCAATTTATCATAGCGGCACAAAACAAGCATTTTGCTCAATTTATAGCGGTATAAATTCTCACAAAGATAAATTTTAGCACTCAAATTAACAAAATTTAGTTAAAATTACAAAAGGCGGATTTAAATTCGCAAAAAAGATGAATTTTAGCTAAATTTTAAGCAAAAATGAGCTAGAAAATTCAAGGAAAATTAAAAACAAAAGAGAGCAAAATGAGCCAAATCGACCAACTTGTCCTGCCCGAAATCAAAGAGCGCAAGGGCTTTTTAGTTTATCTTAAAATCATCTTTATCCCTTGTGCGATTTATGCTTTGGCTGTGGCGGCGTATTTTGGGCGCATTGACTTTAAGATAGAGTTCATCTCACTCGTGCTGATGGGCGTTATCTTGTTTGTCGCTCTCATCTTTGCAAGGCATAACGCCGAATACGCTTCAAGCTTTTTAGAACAACAAAAAGATGAATTCAAGCACGCCTTAAAAGCCTACATAATGCGAAATTTCTTAACTATCGGCAAGGAAACAAAGAGCAATGCGAGCTTTGACGAGTTTGCAAGCGCATACATAAAAAGCGCGCGCAACGAAAACTTCGCCACTATCGCTACAAGCGTCTTTGCGACTATGGGCATTTTAGGCACTTTCATCAGCATAGCCTTGTTTGTGCCGACTTTTAGCACAAGCGATTTGGGTTCGTTGGAGGGCGAAATTTCGCTCTTTTTGGGCGGCATTAGCAATGCTTTTTACATTTCTATTTATGGGATTTTTTTAGCTTTGTGGTGGATATTTTTCGAGCGTTTTGGGCAAAGTAAGATTGAGCGCCTACTCTACCGACAAAAAAACGCTACAAGCAACTTTTTTTGGACAAAGGACGAGTTGGAGCAAAGATACTTCACGCAAGGGCTGGCGCATTTTGAAAAAATCGGCGTTATCTTCGAGCAAGTCAGCAACGAGGACTTTTTCAAAGAACTCAACCGCAGCATAGAGCGTAAATTTGGGCTTTTCCAAGAAATGCTGAGCGTGGAGGAAAAAGCCATACACATAAGCAGCGAGCATATCAAACAAAATATGAACGAACTGCACCGCGCGCAAAAAAATCAAAAAGATTTAAGCAGGGTGTATGTGGAGATGATAGACGCTGTAAGCTCCTTGCAGCAGAGCTTAAAAGACATCAACATAAGAATGAGCGAGCAGTATAATCATCTCACCGACATTAGCGCGCAAAAAATTCAGCATTTAGACAAAACCCTAGCCGCCTTTGGCGAAAAGGTAGAGAGCCTAAAACGCAGCTTTGGCTACTACCAAGATATGATGCTGCAAAACCAAGAAAAGGTTTTTCAAGGCTTTAAGCAAAGTATGATACAAGGCATACGCGAATTTAAGGAAGCCTACGAGGAAGAAAAGCACATCGATGGGGGCATAGAGCTGATGAGTCAGCTTAAAGCCGACATCACACAGCTTGACAACGAAGCTAGCGAAGTCATCGCAAAACTCAACAGCGACAAGCCAAATCAATGAAAAATTTAGACAACAAACTCTTTTTTGTGAGCTATGCGAATTTAGTGGCGGGGCTTTTCTTTGCTATGCTTTTCATAGTGGCGGGCATTTTGCTGAAAAACACGCTTGCAAGAAGCGATTTGCAGGGCGAGCAGGCGAGTTTAAGGCAAGAAAGGGCTAAATTCGAGCAGGACAAAGAGGACTTTAAACAAAGCCAAGCCCTTATTTACGCCCTTGCGAAAAAGATAAGCGCGGAGAAAAACGCCAGCTCACTTTCGTTTAAGGACAAAGAAAATCTCATCTTACTCTCCGCACTTGATGAAAAAGAAAAAAAGCTCAAAGGCTTAAACGACAAATTTGCCAAGCTCAAAAGCGAGATTAAGGCGTTAAATGCCGTTAAAGAGGGCTTTGCCTTTGAGTTGCAGGCTAAATTTGACACAAATTTATCCAGCACGACAAGGGGTTCGCTGAGCCTGCCGAGCGAGGTTTTTTTTGAAAATGATTCGCATCTTATACGCAATGAAAACAAGCCCAAAATCAGAGGCATTTTAAACACTTATTTTAACGCTATCTTGCAAAACAAAGAGTTGATGAAAGGGCTGCAATTCATCAGCATACAGGTTTATGTTACAGATGAGAGCTTGTCCGTCCCCCAAAAAATCGCCCTTTCGAGCAAAAGAGCGGACGAGCTTTTGAGCTTTATAAATTCTTTTTACAAAGATGAACGCTTGCAGCAGTATTTGCTTGTCAGTGCTGCTTTTGCGCCTAAAAAAGACAGCGCAAGTAGCCGCGTGGAATTTCGCCTTTTTATCTCTAATGACTTTGTTTTTCAAAGGGTGCAGGATTTGTTGATTCAATGAGAAATTTTAAGAGTCAAATTCAAAAAGCCACTCTTGATGGCTTTGAGTTTTTCATCAAACGCGATGATTTGCTGGGCGATTATCTTGGCGGAAATAAGGCGCGAAAACTTGAATTTTTCGTCAAAAACGCTCATAACTTTGAGCGAAATTTAAGGATAATAAGCTACGGCAGCTCCCAAAGCAACGCGCTTGCGGCTTTAAGCGTGTTTGCGAGGATAAATGGCTTTACGCTCATTTTCGTGTGTGAAAAAATCTCAAATTTTTTAAAGCAAAACCCCTGTGGCAACTACGCTTTTGCCTTGCAAAATGGGGCGCAAATCGTTGAGAACTCACGCTTTTCATCAAGGCGTGAAATGGCTTTGAGTTTGTGCGAGGAAAAGGACATTTTCATCGAAGAGGGCGTGGCGTGCAAAGAAGCACAATGGGGCTTTAAAACGCTTGCCGATGAGATAAAAATGCAAAGCAAAGAAATGAAGCGCAAATTTGACATATTTTTGCCCGCTGGCACGGGCGCAAGCGCGCTTTATTTAGCTAAATTCAGCGAGTTTCGCGTCTTTACTTGCGCTTGCGTGGGCGATGAGGGCTATCTTAAACGACAAATGCTTGCCTTAGAGCCAAATTTTGACATAAAAATCATCGACAAAAAAAGCGATTTAAGAGAGATTTTATCGCCAAACATAGCCTTAAATTTACCGCCTTTTTTCGCTAAAAAATACCCAAATTTAGCCCTAAATTTACTCACTTTTTTACAAGGGGCAAAAACTTGCTTTTTTGAGCTGAAAAATTCATTGTTTAGAGTGAAAAATTCACTTTTAAGGGCTAAAAAATCGCCCTTTCAAACGAAAAATTTGCTTGAAAACCCTGCAAATTCGCCACTTTGCCCTAAGCAAAAGCCTCAAATTTTTATCCTTAAAACCCCGCGCAAATTTCATTTTGCCAAGCCTTACAAAGAGCTTTTAAGCATTTATCAAAGGGCGTTGAAGCAAACGGGCATTGAGTTTAGCTTGCTTTATGATGGCGTGGGACTGCGGACTATGCTTTTTTACCGCGACATTTTTACGCGCAAAGTGCTTTATATCCATCAAGGCGGCACAAGGGGCAACGCCTCACTGCTTGAACGCTACAAATTTAAGCACTTACTTTAAAATGCTATAATGGGCTAAATTCACACAAAGGACAAAAGATGAAAATGCGGGTGTATTACGAGGACACGGACGCTGGGGGCGTGGTGTATCACAGCAAATACTTGAATTTTTGCGAGCGGGCGCGGAGTGAGCTTTTTTTCGAGCATTTTCCTTATATCTTTGAGGCGAGCAAGGGGCATTTTTTGGTATCTCAGGCTGAGTGCGCCTTTATCAAACCTGCTAAACTTGGGGATTTGCTCGAAATCAAAACTCAAATCATACAAGTAAAAAGGGCTAGCGTGCTGCTTATGCAAGAGATTTTTCGCTGTGATGGGGCGAATTTGAGTCAAAAACTCTTTCAAGCGCGCTTTACCCTTGCTTTTGTCAAGGACGAAAAGCCTTGTGCGATGAGCGATGAGCTTAAAGCGGTTTTTGAGCGACTTTTTTAGGCTAAATTTCGCCCTTTGCTTGAATTTTTTCTCACTTGCTGGCAAATTTTAGCCTTGCTAATCCTTGTTTTTGTTTGCAATTTTTAGCTCTTTGCTGTTTTGATTAACCAAATTTGAGCTATAATTTTACTTTGCTTTTTGGTAATGAGTGTTACATTTTGCCGAATTTATGCGAATTTGCAAAAAAATTTGTTTAACGCAAAAAGGGCTATTTTAAGGCAAAGGGCGTGAATTTAAAGCCAAAAAGATGAAATTTAAGGGAGAAAACTTGCTGGGTAAAAGGGTTGCGGCGGTGCTGTTGATGAGCTTTTGCGCTCTTGTGGGCGATGAGAGTTTAAATAATGGGCAAAGTTTAGGCGAAAATTTGCTTATCAGCGCAGAAAATCAAAGCACAAATAAATTCATAGCGAATTTAAACGAAAATTCAGCAAACACTATAAACACCGCAACGCCCACAAGCACCGAAAACAACGCAACCCCCGAAATTTCAAGCGATGAGAGCGATTTTGGTTTTGATGAATTTGAAGCTGAATTTGAGAATTTTAAGGTAAATGACCCACTTTCAGGCTACAACAAAATGATGACGCGCTTCAATGTCGCCCTTTACACCTACGCCCTACGCCCCATCGCAAAGGGCTATGAGTTTGTGATGCCTGAATTTGCAAGGGTTGGCATAAAAAATTTCGCAAGCTATATCAATATGCCCATTCGTTTTTTGGGTAATGTTTTGCAGCTTAAATTCAAAGAAGCTGGCACGGAGCTTAAACGCTTTGGGGTTAATACTATCTTTGGCTTTTTTGGGCTTATAGACGCAGCGAGCAAGGCGCAAATCCCGCTACACCACGCTGATTTTGGTTTGGTGCTGGCGCATTGGGGCGTGGGCGGGGGTTTTCATTTTGTGCTGCCCGTTTTAGGACCATCAAATTTACGCGACACGCTTTCTATCCCTGTAAATTGGTATGCTAGCCCGATTACTTACGCTGCTACTTATGATTCATCGGCGTGGATAAATTGGTTAAGCGTTGGTATAACAAGTTTTGTTATGATTAACGAAGCGTCTTTAAATACGCCAACGCTTGATGAGATTTTTTACAAAACGCCAAATCTCTACCCTTTCTTGCGCGATGCGTATGAAAAAAGGCGAATGGAAATGGCAAAATAAAGGAGAAAAAATGAAAAAATTCGTTTTGTTTTTGTGTGTGGCTTTGAATTTGTGGGCTTTGCCCTTGCAAACTCTGCCACAAACTATGCAAACTAACATTGACAAAAGCCGCGCTTTGCTTAAAAAAGAAGCAAACACCGACAAAGCCGCACAGCAAATCATCGCGCTTTTTGACAAGGTATTTGACTACGAGCTTATGGCGAAGTTGAGCCTGTCAAAGCGTTACAACACCCTAACGCCCGCTCAAAAAAGCGAATTTAACAAAGCCTTTGAAGAGCAGCTTAAAGTGAGCTTTACAAGCAAACTTGGGCTTTACAAGGACGAGGAAATCAAAGTAACGACTTTGGACAAGGTTAAAGAGCGTATGTTTTTAAATTCGCAGATGATAATCAACGGCGAAGTGAAAAATATCATCTTTAAATTTTACGACAAAAAGGGCGACTGGCTCATTTATGATGTGGATATTTTGGGCGTAAGTATCATACAAACTTACCGCTCACAATTTGCGGATTTGCTTGACAAAGCAGACTTTAACACCTTGCTTGACACGCTCAAAGCAACGAAATTTGAAAAGATAAATGCTCGTTAAAATTTACAAAAGGCTCATCGACAACGCCAAAGTTGTCTTCATCGCTACCTTTTGCGTTTGCGTGTTTTTAAGCGCCTTTGCCTTTAAGCTTGGTGTTGATGCAAGTGCGGACAGCTTGATGCTTGATGATGATAAGGATTTGGAATTTTTTAGGCAGGTGAGCAAGGATTATGCGAGTGATGATTTTTTAATGCTTGCCATCAAGCCAAAGGACGAAAATCCTTTCTCAGCGCAAAGTTTGTCCTTGCTAAAAGCCCTAAAAAGCGAGCTTGAAAGCATAGACGGGGTTAAGGGAAGTTTAAGCATTTTAAACGCACCCTTGCTGCAAAGCACCGATAATACGGACTTAAAGCATTTATTGCAAAGCGTGCCAAATCTCACAAGTGCTGACATAAACGCTACCAAAGCAAGGACTGAAATCCTGCAAAGCCCATTTTATAGGGACAACATTATCTCAAAAGACGGCAAAAGCACGGCTTTTGTCATTTATCTTGGGACGGATTTTTATCATCTAGCCTTGCTTGATAGCAGAGCAAACGCCCTAAATTCAAGCCAAAGAGCGCAAATTCAAGGCGAGCTTGAATCTTACCAAGAAAAGCTCAAAATCCAAAACAAAGAACGCCTAAACGCCATAAGAGCCGTGATAGCAAAGTATGAAACGCAGACAAATGGGCTTTATCTTGGTGGCGTGTCGATGATAGCTGATGATATGATAAGCTACATAAAGGCTGATTTGCTCGTGTATGGAGTGAGTTTAACCCTGCTTTTGAGCCTAGTTTTGTGGCTTTTTTTCCGCAAAATTTCGCTCGTGCTTTTCACACTCTTTGTTTGCGTGCTTTCGCTTGGCACGGCAAGCGGGATTTTCGCGCTTTTAAATTTCAAAATCACGGTGATTTCATCAAACTACCTTGCCCTAATGCTCATCATCACTATCTCACTCATCATACATTTGCTTACCCATTTTATAAACCTTTGCAAGAAATTTCCACGCTCAAATATCCGCCACAAAGTGCTTGCCACGCTTTTAGCAAAGAGCCGACCTAGTTTTTACGCTATCTTAACCACAGCCATAGGCTTTTTAAGCCTTATTTTAAGCCGTATCGAGCCTGTGATAAAGCTTGGAGCGATGATGAGCGTGGGTATTAGCGTGAGTTTGTTGCTTTCGTTTTTGCTTTTTGCAAGCCTAATGCCCAGCCTAAAAAATGTGCGATTTGACGACAAAAAGGGCTTTAAGGTAAATTTCTTGGAATTTTGCGCGAAATTCAGCCTAAAACAGCAAAAACTCATTTTCGCCATAAGCGCGCTATGCGTTGTGGTGTCGCTTTTTGGCATAGTGCAGCTTAGGGTTGAAAACTCTTTTGTAAATTATTTCAAAAACAGCTCGCCCATCAAACAAGGCTTGCTCGTCATCGACAAGGACTTTGGCGGCACGCTGCCCCTTGAACTCATCGTTACTTTTAAGGACAAAAACACAAGCGCCACAAACGCCGATTTTGACAGCTTTGAGAGTGAATTTGAAGCTTTGAGTAATGATGAAATTTACTGGTATAACTCGCACAAAACAAGAGTTGCAAAACTCACACACGAATACCTTGCAAAAAATGAATTCATAGGCTCTGTGCTGAGCTTAAACAGCCTTTTAGAACTTGGCAAGGGCATTATGGGCGGGCAGGATTTAGATGACTTTACTTTGGCGTTTTTGAGCGAAAATTTGCCCGAAGAATTCAAAAAAGACTTACTCAACGCCTATGTCAATGTCGAAAAAAACCAACTCCGCTTTGTGATGAGAGTTAAAGACTCCGACCCGCGCTTAAAAAGAGATGAATTCATAAGGCAAATTCAAAGCGACATTAACGCGCTTTTAAAGGACGAGCAAGTTTCTAGCGAGCTTACAGGGCTAATGCTGCTTTACAACAATATGCTTCAAAGCCTTTTTGCATCGCAGTTTAACACGCTAGCCTTTGTCGTGGGGACGATTTTCTTGCTCTTTGTCTTTGTCTTTCGTAGCGCAAAATACGCTCTTATAGGCATTGTCGCAAATGTCGTGCCTTTGAGCGTGGTGTTTGCGTTGATGGGCTTTGCGAGCTTGCCGCTTGATTTGATGAGTATCACCATAGCCGCCATTTGCATAGGGCTTGGCGTTGATGATAGCATACATTATATCTACAATTTCAAAAAAGAACTCGCCGCACGCCAAGCTGTCAAGGCTGGCAGCACTTTTGCCACCGCACGAGCCATCAAGCTTTCGCACTACACCATAGGGCAAGCCTTTTTCCAAAGCAAAATCGCCATCATCATCGGCTTTTGCACGATGATGAGCAGCAACTTCACGCCGACTATTTACTTTGGTGCGCTCACGGTGCTTGTAATGGTGCTTTTGCTTTTAGGAAGCCTGCTCTTGCTACCAAGTTTGCTTGCTTTGATACGCCCTAAAACGAAAAACTGCCGTTCATATAGGACGCAATCAAAGTAAAAATCACAAAAACGCTTATGGCTACGAGCAGGTATTGCACGAAAATGTTCATTGAAAACCTTTTTGGAGAATTTTTAAGATAATGTTTGCTAAATTCAGGGCTTTGAAGCGGTGCGAAATGCAGGCTTTCACGCTCTCATCAAGCTCGCCAAGCGTTTTATCAAAGCCGTTTGGGATAAAAAGGCTATCATAGCCAAAGCCGTTTGTGCCACGCTCCACAGCGATGACACGCCCGTGCATAAAGCCCTGCGCCGTGTAATCGCCCCAAAGCGAGCTTATAGCGATACAAGCCGTGTAAAACGCCGCGCTTTGCTCTAAATTTAGGGCTTTTAGCTCGCTTATGAGTTTAGCGCGGTTTGCCTTGTCGGTTTTTTGCGCCGAAAAACGCGCCGAATGTATGCTAGGTGCGCCGTTTAAGGCTGCTACACTTATGCCGCTATCATCAGAAAGCGTGATAAATTCGCCCTTTTGCTTTTGACTCAAAGCGCAAAAGACGGCTCTGCTTTTAATCAAAGCATTTTCCTTGAAGCTAGTGCCGTTTTCTTCAATCTCAAAAGGCTTTAAAATTTCTCCAAAAGCGTAAATTTCGTAGCCTTTTAGCAAAGCTTTGATTTCAGCCACCTTGCAAGCGTTGTTTGACGCTAAAAGTATCTTCACCATTTCCCTTTCTCATTAACAAAACGCTTAACATTATAGCGAAAATTTGTGAAAATATCTTGTTTTTTGGGCTTTTTTGGTGGATTTGTTTTTCTTTAATTTCACAAAAATTTAAAATTCTGTGAAAAAATTTTTGAATTTTGTATGAAAAATTTTAAAATCCTATGAAAAAATTTTGAAATTCTTGCAAAAAATTTTCAAAAAAAATTCCAAAAATTCAAATTTTTCGCAACAAAAATTCAAAAATTCCAAAAAATTCCAAAAATTTTCAAAATTTTTTTGAAAATTCCTTTTTTCATTTACTCGCGGTTGGGGGGGG
>OLGZ01000223.1_pt1 | contig 51934 bp, 54 predicted proteins | sample 1605981 | NCBI WGS metagenome assembly OLGZ01 (sample SAMN03283291) | human gut metagenome | biome: human-associated habitat; material: feces | host: Homo sapiens | place: Peru | collected 2012
GTGTTTCTTTTGTCTATTTTTTATTTATATTTTCCCACATATTATTTATGCTAATATTGCTTTCTCGTGGTTCTATTAAATATTTTTTATCTTCTGTGGTTATTTTAATTACCATTCTTAAACCTAGTAATATGATTACAAATCCGACTATCATTCCGGTTACACAATCAATTTTTATTCTATTTATATTACTTGAAAATTCATCCAATATCGCAACCTGTGTTAGCACTATTGATGTTAGAGCTTTAGCAATATTTCCTTGACATGCAGCAGAAACGATTGGATCTTTTTTTCTTTTATATTTTATAGTTTCTATTATTGCTGTTGTTAAACTAAAATATGAAATTAGCGCAACTATAATTATTAAATATCCATCTAAATTGTTGTGTGTTTTTCCAGTTTTAAATATTATAAAATTGATTATGAGATATGCCACACCTAGCAAAGCTAATAGCCAACCATTATATAAATAATTATTGTATGCTATTCTCCTTCTGGCTCTTCTATCTTTTATTTTCTTTATTTTTCTATAATCTCTGACTGACCTAAATTTTGAGTATGCTAAAATACCATAAAAAATCGAGTTAATCAAGAACCATACAGATGAATAAATTATTCCAAATATTAATTTAAACAATGCTATAAAAGCTGTTCTTATTGTTGCTACTTGTAACATATACATTTTTCTATCTTTTTTATCTAATTCGAAAAACTTGTATACGATTTCTTTTGCTCCCATCTTTGCTCCTTGCTAAAGTCTTTTATTCTATAACCTTGTCTTTAGACATATATTCTTTGCAAAATTCTCTAAATCCTTTATCTCTTTCATCAAATATGTCTAATGTGAATTTTTTTCTTTCTGGAGTTATGTCTTCCATTTCATCTAGTATATTTTCCAAGTCACTTCTAGTAAATGTATTAACTGCATTAATTGATTTTTTAGTTTGTTCTGGATATGTTCGTAACATGTGCTTTAACATTGAATGATATTCTTCTTCAATTTCACTAGTCATTTGCGATTCTGGTGTTATTATTGCACATTGTCTGTTTTGTTCCATTGCTTTTACTTCTTCTCTATATTTTGCTTCATCATTCATACTTGGAATTCCGCGAGATGCAAAGCCTAAAACCGAAGCATTATCAAACATTGGGTACATGTCAAATTCTCCATTTTCTTTATCTTCTCTTATCATCCAATTATCTGCTACTCTATCTGCATTTACAAATTTTATGTCATACACAACCATGTTTATAAAATCTTGTTTAAAATTTAAAAATTCTTCGTAAGGTCTATGTCTATCTGTTACTCTTTTAAATGCTGCATTAATTACTTCATCAATATTGTAAATCCAATCTGCTTCTGGCATTGAATCAATACTTTTCCTATATTCATTTATCATTTCTGTTGGTAGCATTATTACATCATTTTTACTTTTTTCTACATAGCTTAGGACACCGGTATCAAAGTATGGGGTTCCCACTCTTTGGCTTTTTAGCATTTCGGCTTCACATACTTTAAAACCAACTTTTTTTGCAATTAAAAATCCAAGCATTTCAGCTAAATGTTGCTCTGCATCCCATTTAGATAACTTTAAGAAAAAGGAATTATGATTTTTTCTTGATAATTCATTTTCTGGTCTTTTAGCTTCAAATTTATAGATTCCTTTTTCTCTTGAATAATCATCCACTTTTACATATTTTTCTAGATTTAATGGCTTCCCAACGTATTTCATATTTTCACTATCCTTGAATAAAATTTGTTAATATTGTTTTTTCTCTTTTTGGTAATTCTATACCTACTTTTTTTCCTGCTTCAATGCATTTTAAGTAGTAAGCCATATTTCTTCCTAAAATTCTCATTGCTTGCATTCCTTCTTCATCTTTCAAAACATCTTCTGGTTTTGCTCCATGTACCATGTTCCAATATCTTGATGAAATTATTGGCATTTCTGTTATTCCAAAATATTTATTTATTTGATCATATGTTGCTGTTGTTCCCGCTCTACGTGCTGATACTACTGTGCTTGCTGGTTTATATCTAAATATATCTGATTGTTTACTACATCCAGCTGAATAAAATGCTCTATCCATAAATGATGTAATAGCTCCTGAAGCTGCTGCGTAATGTACTGGTGTTCCAAAAATAAATCCATCTGCTTCTTTTGATTTTTCAATAAATTCGTTTACTGTATCGTTGAATACACATTTTCCAAGCTCTGCACATTTTTTACAAGCAATACAACCTGATATTGGTTTTATTCCAATCCAAAAAATCTCTGTATCTATTCCTTCTTCATTTAATGTTTTACAGACTTCTGTTAAAGCTGTATATGTGCATCCTTTTTCATGCGGACTTCCATTTACTAATAAAACTTTCATGATAAACCTCCTATATATCTATTACTATTTGCTCAAATCCATCTTTATTCTCTGAAATTTTCTTTTTTGGTTTAAAATTTTTATCTATAAATACTTCTTTATTTAAAATTGATTTAATTAATGAAATATCTTTAAAAGGTATATTCCATGTTGCTCCCATCCAATATGTTTTTCCTTTTTTGTCTCTCTTGCTAGGTTTTCCAATTGTTTTAGTTAATTTTTTAATAACATCAATTCTATTGGTATATACTTGTACAATTTCGTCATTATAAGATATATTTATTGTTGTTTCTTGTTCTTCAACTGGTGTGTCAAAATACTTCATAATTCACCTTTTGCTTTCTGTAGATTCACCACTAATAAATTCTTATCTTTTGTAATCTATATTTCTTTTATTTTTAAATTAAATTTGTCTTCGAATACTTTCTTTTTAGTTATGTATTCTTTAGTTTTAAATCCCTTAACATCTATTATCTCTTGTGTTCCATCGTTATTAAATATAATAAAATCAGCTTTGTATTTTAATCCCGCTGCCAAGATAAAAGTTGGTTGTAAGCAAAATCCTTTAATATCATTTGCTTTTAATCTGTTTTTTAATTCACAGTAATACTCTGCTTCTTTTTGACTGTCAAAAGTATGTCCATCTATAGATGTTTTATTTGCTTTATATTTATGTTTTTTAAAACCTTTTTCTGTATAATTTTTATAATCTTCTATACTCCAATGTTCCATATCTTCTCCAATCTATTTTCATGCCTTTTTTATATATTTTATATATTCAATATTGCTATTTTTACTTCTGGCACTCATTGCATCATATACTTCATTTCTAAGTTGCTCTGTTGCTTCCTTAATTTTTAAACTCTCATCTGGGTAAAATGGTCCATCTATATATGACACGATTTTAATTTTATTTCTTTTCTTACCATATGTTTGATAAGTATTTGTAATTGAATATACCGGTGTTTTTAATTTTACCGGGTATTTGAATGATACTGATTTAAAATTTCTTATTCCAGTATAAAATGGCCAAATATGTGCTTCAGGATAAATTGTTATTGAATTTTTTTGGTTAATCCTTTTTTCTATTTGCTTTAAAAATTTTTTTGTAGACTCTATTGTATCTGGAATTGGTATTGCACCTAGCATTTCAACAATCCATCCGGTTCCTTTTAAAGATATATTAGCTGGATTAACAATTAAAAAATTTCTCTTTGGAAAATCTGCTAAGCTTGGTATAAATGTATCTTCAAATGCTTGAGTATGATTAACATATATAAAATATCCATCTTTTTTATGCTTTTTTAATTTTTCTTTTCCTACAAATTTATGTCTAAATTTTAATTTGGCATCAATTATTTTTATTGGCATGCTTAAAATATTTTGAATTATAACAGAACAAAAATCCCATATAGGATTTTTGTTATAGTTATATTTTTCATCTATTACTCTTGGTTTCATTTGAACTTTCGAAAATTCATCATTTAACTCGTCTATGTAATAAATTGTTTTTTTGTCTTTATCTTTAATCTTCATACTTCTTACTTTCTATTAATATTTTGGCATTTTATCAGGTGGAGTTGTATATTTTAGTGGAATTTTATAAAAAGCTTCATATACATTTTTCCAGTATTCAAAATTCTTTTCTCTCATTTGATTTGTGTTTTCTCTTACTGTTAAATCTGCATCTGGATAAATTGGCTTTCCAATATGCATTGTATATTCTTGAATTTTAAATCCATCTTCACCAGTTATTTGGCTATCTTCCATTGTTATAAATATTGGAACAATTGGTACATTGTTTTTTGCAGCAATTTTAAATGCTCCTGGTTTTAATGGCTTTGGTTTCTTATAATTCCACCATAAACTTTGCTCTGGGTAAATTAATATAACATCGCCTTTTTGCAATATTTTGTTTGTAGCTCTTACAAATTCCATCATTGTTCTTGTGCTTGAGCTTAGTGGCAAAGTATCACAATTTCTAAAGAAGAATCCATATAATCCTGGGAAGTTTGTATAGTTTCCTTCTCTTATTACTTTATATAGTTTTTTGTTTTTTACTAATGTTGATTTTCTAAATGCCGTTTCAACGGCAAAAGCATCAAATGGATTAAAATGATTACATGTTATTACTGCTCCATTTTTTATAGAATTTAAATTTTCTATTCCTTCTATATCTTTTATCAAAAGCTTTTGGGTTTTTATAATATTTTTTAAGAAATATTCACCTGTTTTGTTTGCAAATATATTTTTTACTCTACTTGTTAATTTCTCATTCAAGTAGTCAACGTTATCTGATTCTAGAGTAATTGTTGGTGGATCTTTTTCAGCATCTCTATCAAATTGTCCCGATTCTTCAAGTCTTTCGATTTCTTGCAAAATTCTCATTCTTTCCTGAAATTTTTCATTATTTCTTAACTTTAATTTTATTCTGTCATCTCCAACACAGTCACACTCTTTTTGTGCAAGCATTCTTAATTTTCTGTCTGATTCTCTATCATTAAATTTATCTTCATCAGAATAGTTTTCTTTAATCTTTAAAATATCTTTAAAGAATTCTGTTTTTTTGGCGCATTCCCAGAAATATTCTTTATATAATATTTCTTCAAAGTGCCAAGGCTTAAATGCTAAATTATAATGAATTAAGTGAAGTTCTTCCCTTTTTATTGTATCTCCGCCTATTGGCATTCTATTCCATGTATTATCTACTAATTTTACTCTACCTTTGCATAGTCTATTTAAATAATCTTGATCTTGTGCAACTGAAAATTTTATTGTTCCTAGTAAATATAAAAACTTTTCTTGAAATTTCGCTCTTCTCATTTCTTCTAGATTCATTACTATTATTCCAGCATTGAAATAATGTCTATAATCAGATACTCCAACTACTTTTTCGGCATAATCCTGGAATACTGGAATGTTTTGGATTACATCATCTGGTGCTGCAGCTATAAGATTATCTTTCATGTTTACATTATATAGTTCAGCAACATCTGTTAATATTGTTATATCACTATCTAGATATAATGCTTTGTTGTATTGTGGATATAAATCAGGTATAAATAACCTGAAATATGTTGTTTTTGAATAATAATCTCTTGTATAAAGTTTGTCTTTTACTTTTTCAATATAATAATTCAAATCAACAAATTCAATATTTACATTTTCCTTATTGTATTTTTTTATTTTTTCTTGGTTTTCTTCTGAAATATCTGTATATAAAACTTTTATTAAATAATAATACTTTTCTGATGCATGTTCTGTTAGACTCTGCAATGCAACTGCAAGAAATGGAATGTATCCATTATCTACTGCAAAAAAGATAGGTATAGTTTGTTTGTTTTCCATGTTACTCCCCTTTTTCTTCGTATATTTTTTTGTATTTTTTATATTCTTCTAAATCCTCATCAAATGAATGGCATTTTAATGTTTTGTGCATCTCGTCTATTTGCCATTGTTTAATATTTTCTGTCCTTGGATATGGGATCCATAACATTCTTTTACAAAAGTGACAAATTATTGTGTCCTTCTTATTAAATTTTGATTGTTCGTTATATATTCTTGGTATGATTTTTTTTGATGTTGTTGACCAGAAAATTGCATCTTGATCAGCAAATATCATTTTTTTATTTTTGATTTTGTATCTAGCTTTTTCAAGCAATTTTGTCTCTCTTATTTTTTCCATATTCATTAATAACATTCCAGCATTTATGTAGTCTGGTCTAATAATCCAACAACCATATTTTTCTTTAACCGCTGCATATTCATAATTGGTTATATCTGTGTCATATAATTTTTTTATATCTCCGCCTGCCATCATATCTATATCAAGATATAGTAATTTTTCTGGCATATTTGGAACTAAATCTGCCAGTAATCTAAGTAGTGTATATGGTGTGCAGTATGCATTTTCATTTGCACAGCCTTCAAATTCTTTTTTGTATAAATCTGTAACATCTACCTTAGTAACTGCATTATTGGAATTTTTACTTTTGACCACTTGGTCAAGAAATTTCACTTGTTCATCTGAAATGTCTGTATATTCTGGTTTTAAATAAGAAATATTCATAGTGAAAATATAGCAATTTATTGGTTCTTTTGTTCTGTTGGTTATTGAAATCAATTCGCTTAATGCTCCATCAAAAACCCTGCTATTCCCACAAAGTAAGATATTTACCATTTTCTTCTCCATTTATTTTGCTTAAAACATCTTTCGAATTTTAGCAATTATATAATACCAAATTTCTATTTTTTTGACAAGTTAAAACCTACAAAGTATTATTATTTGTATATATTGACATATTCAGGAAATATTCTTTTATTTTTCATCATTTATATGCCATTTTCTTTCAACATTTTTCTTTTCTTTATTTATAATAGCATCATATAAATTAATATTTAATTTATTACAAATTGCTGTTAAAACTATAAAAACATCTGCAACTTCCTCTTCAATATCTGTGTAATTTTCTATTTTATTGTAGTCTACTGAAGCTGTTGGTGCTGTTTTTCTAATAGCTTTTGCTAGCTCTCCTGCTTCTTCGAATAATAGTAGCACTTGGTGTTGAACAATTTGATTATCAAAACCTCTCATTGTTATAACTTTTTTTATATAGTTTTGAATATCGTCCATTGTGCTTTCTTTTGTTATTGAATTTAATAATTCCTTTTGATCTTGCATCATACCCACTCCTTAAATATTTTTTCTTAATTCTTCGACTATTGCTGGCATATACTCTCTTGCAGTAAAAGGAGCATTTGCTGGTTTATCTTTTACTAATTGTTCAAATTCTTCAAATGGAATATATTTTATCTCGCTTACTTCTTCAGTATCAATAGTAAATTCTTCAATTGGTGTGTTAACTTTTAAGAAATATAAATAGCAAAATATATTGTTAAAGCTATTTGTTAAAACTCTCTTGTTCTTTGCTGTAAATAAATGTTTTAAATCATCTTCTTTTACTGGTATTCCTAATTCTTCTCTTATTTCTCTAATAGCTGATTTTTTAGGTTCTTCTCCTATATCAATATGCCCAGCGCATGACGTACTCCAGTTATTTGCACCTTGTTTCTTGTTAGGTGATCTCTTTTGTAATAATACTTCTCCTTTTTCGTTCATAATCCATACAGCTATTTCTCTATGCCAAAGTCCTTTTGCATGTACAATATCTCTTTCTTCTGTTTTTCCTGTAAGATTATTTTCTTCGTCTACAATTTCCAAATACTCCATTTTAGTCTCCTCCTTATTCTTTTATTTTTATCAGATTATTCGATATTTTTCAAGTATTTGCATATTTTCCCCATATACGGGTACTCTTTCAAATATGCTTTTGGGCAAAATAAAAAGAATATTACATTTTGCTTTAAATCAAATATAATATTCTCTTTATTACCTGTGCACTAAAATGCAAATAACATTGCCATGTATAGTGCATATAACATTAAATATGTAATTCCGTTTGAAATAGTCATTTCGTCTTTTCTATCTGTGTATGGGAAAATTCCTAAAACAATTGTTGCAACTATTAATATTCCCATTTGTAAATTGTAACTTGTGTTATAGTTCATTGGGCTAATCGCTGCGGCTGCACCTATTATTAGTAACATATTAAAAATATTTGAACCAATAATATTTCCAATTGCAATATCTGAATTTTTCTTTAATGCTGCTGTTACACTTGTTACCAATTCAGGAAGGCTGGTTCCTATTGCTACAATTGTTAATCCTATTATTTTGTCACTTACGTTAAACATTTTTGCTATTTTTTCTGAATGCTCTACTACTAGGTCTCCTCCAATTTTTAAAGCAATTATTCCTACTATAATGTATATAATATTAACTATTATTTTTCTCTTTTTGCCTTCTTCAGCTGATCTTTGCTTTTCTTCTTCACTAATCTCGTCGAAGTCTTCACCTTTTTTCGCCATCATAATTGTGTAACAGATAAACCCTATAAAAAGTGCAATTAGAATTATTGCATCGATTCTTGAAATTGAGTTTCCTATGTTTGCTAAGATTAAGAATACTATAGATACTCCTAAGCATATTGGAATTTCAATAAGTTTTGTTTCTTTTTTAAATATAATTGGATTAATTGTTGCTGATATACCAAGTATTAATAGCAAATTGCATAAATTACTTCCTATAACATTTCCAATTGCCATATCAGAATATCCATCAATTGCTGATGTTATACTTACAAATAATTCTGGCATTGATGTTCCTATTGAAACTATTGTTAGTCCAATTATTATTTCTGGTATGTGAAATCTTTTAGCTACTCCACTTGCTCCATCTACTAGAAAATCCGCACCTTTTACTAAAAGTACAAATCCTAGTGCTATTAATAAAATATTAACTGCCATTTTTCTTTTCCCTTCTTTTATATTCGAAGTTTAAGCTAGTATTTCTACTAGCTCTCTTCGTTTGTTTTTCTTCTTTGAAAATATTTTGCTACTTCTGTAATTGGTATTACTAAGAATGCTAATCCAAAAGCTATTGCAAATTCTTTAAAGCTGATTGAGGCTAAACCAAATAGGTTTGATAGTGCTGGAATATAAATGACTCCTGCTGTAAATACTAGTGATAACATAAATGAACCTAATAACCATTTATTTCTAGTTTTCATTTTAAAAATTGAACCTTTTTGTGTTCTCATACATATAGCATAAAACATTTCAACTAAGTTTGCTGTTAAGAATGCCATTGTCATCCCATCTACTGACTCAAATACTCCATAATGACCAAGTTCAATATATTGTCCAATAAAGAATGATAGCAATACTATGAAGGCCATTATAACTCCGTGGATTATCATTGAAGAGCCAGCTCCATCTGAGAATACTCCTTCATTTGAATTACGAGGTTTTCTCTTCATCAAGTTTCCTTCTGCTTTTTCCATTCCTAAAGCTAAACCAGGTGTACTATCTGTAACCATGTTTATCCATAATAATTGTGCTGGTGTTACAACTGTAATTCCAAATGCTGATGCTAAAAATACATAAATAACTTCAGCTGCATTTGTTGATAATTGGAATTGCAAAACTTTTCTTATATTATCATATATTTTTCTACCTTCTTCTACTGCATTTACAATTGTTGCAAAGTTGTCATCTGCAAGTACCATGTCTGATGCTTGCTTTGTTACGTCTGTTCCTGTTATTCCCATGCTTATTCCTATATCTGCTGCTTTTATTGAAGGTGCATCATTTACACCATCACCAGTCATTGCAACAACTTGGTCTTGTGCTTTAAAAGCCCTTACAATTTTTGTTTTATGTTCTGGTTGAACTCTTGCAAATACTGAACATTTCTTTACTTTCTTTATTAAATCTTTTTCAGATAATCCATCTAATTCTGCTCCTGTCATTGCCTCTGATGCATCTTTAATTATTCCTAAATCTTTTCCTATTGCAACTGCTGTATCTATATGATCTCCAGTTATCATTACTGGCCTAATTCCAGCTTTTCTACATTCTTTTATTGCATCATAAACTTCCGGTCTGCATGGATCAATCATTCCAACGAATCCTATAAATGTTAAATCTTTTTCTAAATTTTCAGCATCAAAGTTTTCTGGAACTTGATCATGTTCTCTATATGCTGCACCTAATAATCTTAGTGCCTTATCTGCAAATTCTTTATTTTTTCTTCTTACTTCTTGTTTAATTTCTTCTGTCATTGGAACAACTTGACCGTCTTTATCTAAATAATGTGTGCTTCTTTCTAATAATATTTCACAAGCACCTTTTGTATACTGAATTATTTTTTCATTTTTATTATGAACAGTTGACATCATTTTTCTCATTGAATCAAATGGTGCTTCTCCAATACGTGGAGCTTCTTGTTCAAGTTTATATTTGGGTAATCCAATTTTATTTGCAAAGTTAACTAATGCTGCTTCTGTAGGCTCACCAATTGCTTCTATATCATCTTCACCTATTTCAGCATCTGAACATAATGCCATTGCCTCTGCTAATAATTTTTGATTATTGCTTTCATCTTGTACAACTGTCATCTTGTTTTGAGTTAATGTTCCTGTTTTATCTGTACAGATTATTTGTGTACATCCTAAAGTTTCAACTGCATTTAATTTTCTAATTAACGCTTGCCTTTTAGCCATTGATGTTACACCAATTGAAAGTACAATTGTTACAACTGCTGGCAAACCTTCTGGAATTGCTGCAACAGCTAATGCAACTGCAACTAAAAAAGTATCTAAAATATGTGCTCCTGTGAAATCACCCGTTTTAATAATTCCAAATAAAAATACAAATACACTTATTCCGACAACCACTTTTGTTAGAACTTTTGATATCTCACCCATTTTCTTTTGAAGTGGTGTTTTTTCATCATCACTCTGCTGAAGAGCATCTGCAATTTTACCCATTTCTGTATCCATTCCTGTTGCTACAACTACAGCTTTTCCACGTCCATAACTAATTGTACTTCCATTATATAACATATTAGTTCTGTCACCTAATGGAACATCTAATGTATTTTCTTTTAAATAAATCATATCAACAATTTTATTAACTGGATAAGATTCTCCTGTTAGTGCGGCTTCCTCAACCTTCATACTAAAAGATTCCAAAATTCTACAATCCGCTGGTATTGCATCTCCAGCTTCTAGTACAATTACATCTCCAATTACTAATTCTTCACTTTTGATATTTTGTACAACGCCATCTCTTATAACTTTTGAAGTTGCTTTTGTCATTTCCATTAATGAATCAATTGCGCCTTCAGCTTTACTTTCTTGTACTAAACTTAAAATCGTATTTACTATTACAACAAACAAAATTATAAAAACATCTGTAAAAGAATCTCCACTTGCAAATGCTGTAATAGCTGATATTCCAGCAGCTACTAATAGCATTATAATCATTGGATCAATTAATGCTTTTATGAATTTCTTAACTATGCCATCTCTAGGTGGCTCTTTTAATTTGTTTAGTCCATTTTTTTCAAGTCTTTGTTTCGCTTGTTCAGAAGTTAATCCATTTTGCGTTGATTCTATGTCTTTTAAAACTTCATCAGCACTTTTTAAATACTCTTTCAATTTTCTTTCCTCCTTATAAATAATGTTTTATTGTTAATCATTAGGCTTTTTTTTCAGGTCTCTTTTTATTATTAAGAACAAAAGCGGACATTAATAACATTTGCACTAATTATAGCATTTTTAAGTCCGCGTATTTGTTCGCGCGCGAAATTTGCTTTGCAAATCTCTGTGCATTGTTAATTTATATAATAGGAAGTTCGGAGAACATTCCTATTATATAAAAAAACATATTATTATGATGTTTTTACTTAGTATAGTATTTTTAGTCTGTCTGCTAAATTTGTATTATAAATTTCTATGCATTCTCTATGATTTTGTGTTCAAAAAACTTCTTGTTAAGCAAAAAAGAGACCAGTTTGCATACTCTTTGTTAGTTGCAAACAAGTCTCATTATTTAAAACATAGTCAGATTTTAAAATCGGGTATGTTGGCTATGTTACATATTTAAAATATGCTAATTACTCCCTCATTCATATTGACGATATTATATACTAAATGAACTTTGTTGGCAATGACTTTTTAAAAATTTATACTGTCTATTACTTTTCCATCTGTATTTTTTAACTCCATTTTTTCTTCATCAATTGTTAGATAACTGTTTTCTGTATTATCTTTTGGTAATGAGATTGAACCTGGGTTGGCAAAAATTATTCCATCTTTTTCTTTTATGAAGCCTGTGTGGAAATGTCCATATAGCATTATATCTATTTTTTTGTTTGGCAAGTTGTCTATGTTATAATTTTGTCCATGTGTACAAAATACCTTTTTGCCGTTTATGTCTAATAAAAGATTATCATTTAATTTAAATTCTGAAATCATTTCATCAACTTCTGCATCACAATTTCCTTTTACAGCTTCTATATATTGTTTTAAAGAATTTAATGCTTCAGCAACTTTCATTGGAGCATATTCTTTTGTTAATGGATTTCTTGGTCCGTGATAATATAAATCTCCTAGTAAAATTATTTTATCTGCTTTTTCCTTTTCAAAAATTTCAGGTATTTTATTTGCATAATATGATGAGCCATGAATATCTGATACTACTAATGCTTTCATAATTTTCCTCCTATTTTATATATTATTTATAAATTCAAACATTTTATTATAATAAGTTTCTGGTTCTTTATATTTAGAATCTGTATGCCCTGCACCTTCTATAATCAATTTTTCTTTTTTACAGTTAGCTGCTTCATATAGCTGTTCACACATATATTCTGGTACAAAATCATCTGCATCACCATGTATAAATAGTATTGGTGTTTTACTTTTCTTTACTTGATCTAATGCTGATGCTTTTTTAATATTATATCCTGCGCGAATTTGCGCTACAACTTGGAACATATTAAGTACTGGAAACTTTGGAATGTTAAATCTTTTCTTTGCCTCAGATGCAAAAATATCCCACACGGAAGTATATCCACTATCTGCAATTATCGCTTTAACATTTGATGGCAGATTGTCTCCTGAGGCCATCAATACTGTTGCAGAGCCCATTGATGATCCATGCAATATTATTTCTGAATCTTCATTTTGCTCTACTATTAATTTTATCCATCCTTGTAAATCGTCTTTATCTAACCAGCCCATTCCAATATACTTTCCTTCGCTTTCACCGCAACCTCTCATATTCGGAATTAGTACATTGTATCCTTCTTTTGAAAAATGTTCTCCTATTGTTAAAACTGATTTTGGACTTGAACGATATCCATGTAATACAATCGCCCATTTATTATTTTCTGTATTAACTATGTATTCTGTTCCTTTTAGCTTTATGCCATCTTTTGCTGTTATTTCAACATTCTTTTGTTTTGTACTATTACTCCACTCTTCAGCTTTTTCTGTTGCTTCTTTTCTATTCTTTTGTATAACATTTTCTGATTCTTGACTTAAAGTAACTTCATCTTTTACTTGTCTATCTCCGCCATTTCCACTTCTTGCAATTGCATAATTAACAAAATAATTTCCTATCCCGTATGATATTCCAGCTATTAAAATTATCAAGATTGTTATTGAAATTATTATTGTCTTTATTATCTTTTTCTTTTTTATATTTTCCACACATTATTACTCCTAAAAACTTTTTTCTGTATTCTAACATATAGAATTTTTTTATTCAAGGAATAAAAGCAGATGATTTACTAAAGTCGCTGGATACGTGTGCTTTTTTCATACAATTAATTTTTTCTTAATTTATGGATTTTAATCTTTTAAGTAATCATAATATTTAATTTAGAAAAGCGCCGAGATTCCATTGAATCTCAGCGCTTATTGCTAGATGGATACAAAAACAAAAACTATTCTATTTACTACTTTCTGCATTTTCTGCAGATGTATCTGTGCTTGACTGCTGCTGTTCGGCATCTTCAAGCATATTGAAGATAAATGAACCGCTTTCACCGCCAACATAGTTTGGGAACTCTCCATCCCATTTATCCAAGAACTGCTGTCTTAAGATAGGGTCTGTTAAGCTGTTAGCTAAAAGTTCATTAGCTTCGGCCTGTTTCTGTGCTAACTCATAAAGTGCATCAGCTTCAGCCTTTGCTGCCTGTACTTTTGCATTGTAGTCCTTTTCTGCACTAATTGCAGCTACTTCTTTGTCATTGTTTGCTTTGGCAATAGCTTTCTCGTTTTCAATGTCCTGCTTATCTTTCTCAATCTGTGCAAGTCTCTTCTGTTCAAGAGCCTGATTGTACTCGTCGAGAAAGTCAGCGTTGCCAACGATCGTGCTAACTACGATTACTCGTCCTGCGCCATATTTTTCGTCTGCAAGTTTCTGCAACGCCTTTGTTACTTCGGGCTCAATTAAGCCACGGTTAGTTGCATCTGCATCAGCAAACTTGACACTTGAAGCTTTCACTGCTGAAGAAACAATATCTGTTCCCAGAAGATTGTCTGTGTCTTCAACATTGTTATACAACCATACAACACCCTCTGCTGGAATCTGATAGCTGATTGATACATTCTCGTAATATATCACTGTTCTATCTTTGGTTTCTGACCAGCATTTGTCCGCAATTGTAGTTGTATTCTGTCTGTTGTCAAAATCATGAATTTTTTCAATGAATGGCTTTTTGAAACCAATTCCTGGTTTGACAGGATTCTCATTTACCTGACCAAGTGTAACCGATACGCCTGTGTGATTTGTTTTCACAACGTATACTGATTGGCTCAGAAAGATTAATAAGATACCTACTACAAGGAATGCCACTTTTACACCTTTTGGCCAGTCTTCGAAGAATTCACCCCGGAAAAAACATGCAAAAATGCCTACGACAGTTGCAATAATGCCAATGATGAGTAATACTAATGTCATAATTTTCCCCTTTCCTTTTTTCCATCTAGCTTTTGCAAATTTACAGTGTCTTGGTTATTATAACACACTTTACATAAAACTGCAATATGGACATTTTCAGATTTTCAGCATATTTCAGTCACAAGTACAATTCGTTATTATAATAATTATCCCCAAGTATAACTATGGATTATCATTAAAGTTACGTAAAAAAGATATGTAATTCTTTCATTACATATCTTTTCCCTAATTTATTTTAGCTTTTTAGCTATGTACATAAATGGCGTATCACATATTGCAATAATTATTTCTAATATAGATGTTGTAGTTGCAATGCTTAGAATGGTGCTATAATCATAAATTCCGACAAATGCAAAAAATACAAAGAAATAATTTTCTAAACAGTTTGAAATTATTGTAGATACGTTATTTCTAAGCCACAATTGTTTTGGAAATTTCTTTTTAAGTTTTTCAAACAAGTATATATCTAGCATATTGCTTGCTCCAAACATAACTATACTTGAAATACTTACTCTTGCATTTATAGAAAATAATGTTTTCATACTTTCATGGCTTAAATCTGTTTCGCTTGGAATATATGAAACCGCAAGCGTTGTTGCTAATATAAAAATTATTTGTGAAACGATGGCTAACATTACTGCCTTTCTACTATCTTTCACGTCATATTTTTCACTCAAAATATCTGTTGCGAGGAAAATTGATGCAAACATTACATTTCCTAAACTTGCTGTTAAACCAAGGATATCTATGCTTTTACATACTAGGATGTTTGCCATAATTGTAGCAATACTTATCCATACATATAATCCTTCTTTTTTAAACATTTTCTCCATACATACAACTATGCTAAAAGTTGCAATTATGCTTATAATTCCTAATACTATATTCATTTTCTTACCTCTTTCCTTTTTTATACTAGGCGGCGTAGACTAACTAGTATATTACCTTTCATTTTTATTTATTATAACATTACTGCGACATTATTGTGATTTATCTCTTCTTTGCGATTATATTATATAAATGCCAGTGCTTTATAGTTCCTAATCCTGTTGTTAAATCTTTCTCTATTTCGTGAAATTCAATCATTTCAAAAGAATTCTCAAACAATTTTAAAACTTGTTCTTTGCTTAAAAATATTATTTCTTCTTTGTCTTTCCATGCATCATTTAGTCCAAAGAAATTTCCAACAAAATATCCGTTCTTTTAAAACGCTGTTTGTTATTCTATTCCAAAATTCTTGAAAGCAATCCTTTGGGCAAAATGGTATGCTAAAATTTGCAACTACCAAGTTGGTTGTTTCTAATTTTATGTCTTTAAAATTTTGTTTTTCGAACTTAAATCTTTTTTGTTCTTCTTGATTTAATTGATTTACTATAATTTTTTCTGTATCTACTCTATCTATTGCTAATACATCCCAACCATTTTTTATTAGATATACTGTGTCTCTTCCAGCTCCACATCCTAAGTCTATTGCTTTTCCAGGTGTTACGTTCATTTTGATGAATCTTGTTACCATTTTGTTTTGTGGTGCATATTTTGTATTTTTATAAAATTTTTCGTTTTCCATTTTTATTACAACCATTCTTCTATTATTTCTTTATGAATATTTAAATTGCCTCTTCCAATTCCTACTTCTATATCTGGCTTGGGATTTCCATGGTAATCACTTCCGCCACTGATATATAAGTTGTTTTTTCTAGCATATTTAACTAAAATATCTTTTTTATCATCGTCCATTGATGACGGATGGAAACATTCTATTCCATCTAGTTCCGCTTCTTCTCTTAAATCATCGATGTATTTAATTGTATCTTTGAACTTATATTCAAATGGATGTGCCAAAAATGCCTTGCCTCCTGCTTGATGAATAATGTCTATTACTTCTTTATATTTTGGCCTAAATTCAATATGATTCATGAAGTAACTGCTTTCTGGATTTGCCAAACCTTTTCTGAAAAATATACTAAATGATTCTGTGAATTCTCCTAATATTTTGTGATTTTCTTCGTGTGCCATTACTTCTTTGTAAATTGGTTGTTCTACAAATTCTGTTGCTTTTTTAGGTTCAGGTATTTTACTTTTATCGTATACAAGTCCGTGTTCATCACATATTTTGAATAGCCTTTCTTTAAATATTTTTTGCTGTTTTCTCAACTCTTCTTCTGAATAATATTTTTCGCACCATTTGTTTATTATGTCTGTATCGATGTTGTATGCTAGAATTTCAATGCTTTTCTTTTGGAATGATGCGTGAAGTTCTGAACCTTTAATTATTTTTCCGGTAAATATTTTATTATTTTTGAAAGCTTCGTCTTCATATTGTTTACATGTGTCATGGTCTGTTATTGAAATATATTCTAACTTTCTTTCTTCGCATAATTTTAGTAGTTCTTCTACTGTTTTATCTCCATCTGAATATATTGTGTGCATATGTATATCTATCATTTTTGTTCTCCGATCTTTTTCAAATTTACACATCAATTATATCTGGTATACTGCGGTTTTTCAATTGTTTTTCTATATTTTGTTTGTTTCTTTTGGGGGTGTTCTATATATTTTTCTCGTGAATTTACTATTGAATAATAAGGTGAAAAGCTTGCAAATTTGATTTTGCAAGCTTTTATTTGTTTTGGCGATTTTTTACTTCAGCTATGCTATGAAATAATTATAATTTTTTGTGATACCTTTCAGTTATACTAAATAATGATTATTAATTTTCATTATCTTTTACTAAAATATCAAAGTTGTCTACTTTTAAGGCAAAGTATGGCATGCTTTTGTCTTTTTCTTTCATAAAAATTACGAAATCATCATTAAAGTAGAAGCATCTTGTTTCTTCATCCTCCTTTAGATATTCACTTTCTATTCCTGCTTCGCTTGTTAGGTTTCCACCTCTTTCGTTTAGGTTGAATTTTACGTTTTGTAATGCATTTGCTATATACATTCCATCTGTTCCTTCTATATATCTTCCGCATAGTTCATCGTAATTTATTACTGTATTAACATTTATATATGGAACTTTTAATTCATCACTTGTTGTGAAATATTTTTTGCCGTTATATGCGTCTGATTTCTCAGTAATTTCTTTATATAGGTCGTTAAATGATTTTTTGCTTTTAGTTTTGTATAGTATTACTTCGTCATTTCCTTTAGTTTTTAATTTTACAGAAAAATCATTGTTATTGTTGTAGAATAAAACGTCTACGTTATCGTTTATGTTTTCTTCGCTTGCATTATTTATTCCAAAATATTCAACTCTCTCACGACTATCTCCGAACCCTAATGCTCCTAGTTTATCAAATGGTATTTCAAACTCAAAGTTTTTAGATAGCATTGCATACATTGTGTAACTTTCTCCTACTGGTTGGAAATCAATTTGATCTAGTATCGATTCGTTTTTCATCTTGAATTTTTCGTCTATGTCTTTTAAGATTGATGCTTTTAATTCAGGTGTTGTCTTCTCTACTCTTACATAATAATCTTCTGCTGAAATCATATCTTTAGTGAATGTTTTTTTATTTAGTTCGTCTGCAAGTGTGCTTTGTCCGTCTTCAAATTTAATATTGCCTCCTACTCTATTCATAAATTCATTCCAAGCAATTTGGAAGGTTCCTACCCACACGCTGTTTGTGTCTGTATTTTCTAATTCTCCTGTGAATATTGGTGTCATTGTTGCTTTTCCTTTGGCCTTTTCATACATTTTTCTTCCTGCATAAGTTAGTCCTGTTAGCAAAATTGTAGCAGAGATTACAATTAATAAAATTTTTACTAATTTATTCATACTATCAAATCCTTTCTTTATTAATATTTTTCTTAATTCTTTTTTACCTCTATGAACAAGAACTTTAGTGTTTTCAATGGTTTGTCCGTAATATTTCTGCTGTTTCCTTATAAGATAAACCTTCGATTTTTGTTAGGTATATTGCGTTTTTATATTTGTCATCTAACATATTTATTGCTTCTGTTAGTTCTTTTTCTCGTTCTTGCTTTTCAATAAGATCGCTTATGTCTTTTTGAATTTCTTCGGAATCTAATAGTGAATATTTTTCATTAATTTCTGTTCTTCTTTTTTCTTGATTAATGTAATTGTATGCTCGGCTTCTTGCTACTAAGTATATGTAATATTTGAAACTGCAATTTTCTCTGACCTTGTTTTGTAATATGTATATAAATACTTCTTGGGTGATGTCTTCGGCTTTCTCATAATTTTTTACTATGTTGAAAATAAAGTATTGTATTTTGTTTTTGTATTTGTTGTACAATGTTTCGAAGGCGTCTTTTTCTCCGTTCATATATTTGTTGTACAATTCTAAATCTAAATCTTTCATTTCTTACCTGCTTTCAATTATATATACATATAACTTTGGAAAAGGTTACATGGTTTTACTATTTTTATAAAACCCCAGTAACATAAATTTAAGTTACTGGGGTTTTCATTTTTTATTCTATTTGTTTACTAACCAATCTAATACATTTATTTTCTTTATTCCGTCAAAGTCTGCTATTGGATCTATATCCATTGTAAGAATATATTTAGGGTAGTGGTCATTTATTTCTTGTAATGGTGTTAGCTCTCTTTCTAATGTTGATTGCTCTCTTGTTGTATATGCAACTTGAAAATAAGTAAAACCTTCTTTATTTTCTGCGACAAAATCAACTTCTTTTTCTCCTGTTCTTCCAATATATACTTTGTATCCTCTTCGTATAAGTTCAAGATATACAATGTTTTCTAACATGTGTCCCGCATCAACATTTCTTCTTCCTAATAGTGCATATCTCATCGTTACATCAGTTGCATAATATTTTTCACCTGATTGTAAATATTGTTTACCTTTAACATCAAACCTTGGTACTTTATTAAATACATAACTTTCAACTAATGCGTCTAAATAATTTTCTACTGTATGGACTGATATAGGTCTACCATCTGATGTTAATGTATCAGCAATTTTTTTAATTGATAAGCAATTTCCTATATTGTTAAACATAAATTTTGCAACGGTTTTTAGCATTGATGTATCTGCTATTTTTCTTCTTTGAGCTACATCTTTTAAAATTATTGTGTTATATAAAGCATCTAAATAGTCATCTATTTCTGTTTCATCTTCTAACTTTAAGGCATACGGAAATGAGCTTCTGTTTATATAATTTAAATATATTTTCTCATCTGCATCTTTTTGATAATATTCTATATATTCTTTAAATGATAGTGGATACATTTTTATTTCTATATATCTTCCTGTTAATAAAGTTGCTAATTCTCCTGATAGTAAATATGCATTAGAACCTGTTATATACACATCAACATTTTTTAATATATATAATCCGTCTACTGCTTTTTGAAATTCAGGCACGTTTTGAACTTCATCTAGAAAAATATAATATTGTTTTTCATCTTTTATTTGTTGTTTTACGAATTTGTAAAAATCCTTGTAATTCTCAAAGTCATTGTCTGGATTTTCAAGATTTATTGATATTATGTGATTTTCTTCTATTCCAATAGTTTTTAAATATTCAATAAATAATTCAAATAGTGTTGATTTCCCACATCTTCTTATTCCTGTTACAACTTTTATTAGGTCTTTATCTTTCCACTTTTTTAATTTCTCTAAATATTCGGTTCTTTCTATCATATTATCGCCTCCAATATTATTATAGCACAAACCAAGAAAAGTTTGCAATAGATTGCAAGCTTTTCTTATTTTTTATTAATTTTTGCAGTTGAGTTAATTTTATTTTGATGTTTTTTCGTCTATTTCTTCTTGTCCTTTGTTGTCATCTTTTTTTATTGAATCAACTATTGTAATAAATTTAACTTTTCCTTTATTTTCGTCATCTAATTTTGTGAATGTGTTGTATTCGTCTGATAATTCTTTTAGTTTTTCTGCTCTTGTTTCTAAGTTTTTCAAATCTCCTGTTATATAATTGCAGATAACATCAATTCCTGTTTTGTTAAACTCTGCTGTTCCTTCTGCTAATTCTGCTGCTCCAGATTGGATTGTTTTTGCACCTTCTACTAATTGGTTGTTTGCACTGTATAATGCTTGTGAGCTTGTATTTATTGTGCTTAATCCTGCTTTCATTTGTTCAGAACCTTGTGCTAATTTTGTTGTTCCTGCTTCTAATCCTAATGTTCCTTGATATAGTTTGTTTGCTCCTGCTGCCATTTTTCCTGTGTTTGTGTATAGTCCTTTAATGTTTGTGTTTAATGCTCCTACTTGATCTAGCAATCCATTGACTCCATCACTAACATCTCCTGCACCTTTGGCTAAAGTATCAACTTGTTGCTTTAATTTTTCTATTTGTGTATTTGATGCATTTAATGATGTAATCATGTTATTTAAATATACATTATCTGCTGTTAATGTCGCAATTGTTGATTGGTTTGCTGTTACTTGTGCCTTTATTGCTTGCACAGCTGCTTCTGATAATGTTGTATCTTCTAATACTTTGTTTAATTGCTCTGTTGTTGCTGTCAATGTTGTAATCATATTTTGATTTGTAGCTATTTGTTTATTAATTTGATTTATTTGTTCTGCATAGTCTGTCGTTTTCATTGCTGCGCTTAAACCTGTCAAACCTTCTGAAATACCTTGTGCTCCACTTTTCAAGTTATTCATTGATTCTTGTGAACCGTCTAATAAGTCTGACATTGTTTTTACACCATCGTTTACAGCACCTAAATTCTCTGATAATGATTTAGTTCCTAATGTTAAATCTGGTACTTGTGAATGAAGGTTCTTTATTCCTGCATCTATGTTTGAATAACTCGTGTTTGCAGAGCTTACTCCATTTGAAAATTTATTTAATGCTTGATTAAATTCTTCTGATTTTTCAACATAAGTTGTTGTTCCATCTGATAATGTTTTTGCTCCGTTTTCAATTCGTTTGCTTGCAGATTGTAGTGTTTCAACTTTGCTATATATGTCATCTAATTTGCTGAATATATCTAATTCTGAATCTTCAATTAATTTTGGTGTTGTATAGTTTATGATGTTGTTCATTTCAAAGTTTGTTGTTTCCATTGTTATTTCAATTGATGTTGGAATTTCTAATGTGTCTTTATCAATATTTAAGCTTTCTTGCATTCCTGGGAATGTTAGTCCAACCGCCATTGTTTTACTTCCGTCATCTATTGCTTTTCCGTTTGTTACTTCTATGTTTTTATTGTTGTCGTTGTTTATGTATGTTCCTGTTGCTACGACAAATGGCGTATACATTTTTTCTGTTTTTCCGTTTATTTGAACTTCGTGTTCTTCTTTATTTTCAAATGATATTGTAATTTTTACTTTTCCTGATTTTCCAGCTATTTCGTCTGAACTTATTTCTTTTCCGTCTAGTTCGTATTTAATGTTTAATTTAACTGGCAATTCTTGGTTTGTTTCACCTTTATAATAAATATCGTTTGAATCCGCTTCCCAAACTAGGCTTTCTCCATCCTGAGTAAATTTCTCGTCTCCACTTGTATTCTCGATATTTAAAAGGTTTGTCATATCTTTTAGAAGTTTTTCATCTTCTTCGTTTATCAAATGGTCTGTAACTATTGTTTGATATTGTTCTCCATTACTTTTGGCATTTGTATAGACTGTTTCGTCTTTGGTGAATGCAGCTACTGGTAATGTGTACACTAGCATTGTTCCTAATAAAATACTAGCTGATATTTTAGACAATTTGTTATTCATAATTATACTTCCTTTCTATTTACATTCTTTCATTTTTGATGTTGTTTTACAAACTAATTTGTCGAAGATCATTAGCATTGCTGGTAATACTGTTATTACAACTAGAACGCTTATGATTGCTCCTCTTGACATTAATGTACATAATGATCCAATCATTTCTATTTTTGAATATGCTCCAACTCCGAATGTTGCTCCGAAGAAACATAATCCACTTACTAGAATTGAACTAATTGATGTTCCTAAGGCTTCTGATATTGCTTCTTCTTTCTTCATTCCTTCTTTTCTATGTTCTATGTATTTTGTTGTAATTAAAATTGCATAATCTATTGTTGCTCCTAATTGGATTGTTCCAATTACGATTGATGCAATAAATGGAATGCTTGTGTTTGTTACAAATGAGAATCCCATATTTATAAATATTGCAAATTCTATTATGCAAATTAGAATTACTGGTAATGATATTGATTTTAAAACAAATATCATTATTATAAATATAATTGCGATTGATACTGTGTTTACGCTGTTGAAGTCGTGGTCGCTTATTTCAACTAAGTCTTTCATCAATGGTCCTTCACCAACGAACATTCCGTTTTCATCATATTCTTTTACAATTTTATTAATTTCATTTATTTGATTGTTTAGTTCGTTTGAAGCTATTTCATATTTTGAGCTTACTATTATCATTTGATAATTGTCGCTTGTAAATATGCTTTTTATGTCGTCTGATAAAATTTCTTTTGGAAGAGCTGTGTCAATTTTTGAATATGAAACTGCGAAGTCAACTCCTTCAACTTGTTCAATTTTATCTAACATTTCGTTGACTTTGTAATCATCTAAGTCTTTATCAACTAATATCATTGCTTCTGATGTTAGTCCAAACTTGTCTTTTAATTCATTGTTTGCTGTTATGCTTGGTAATGAATCTGGCAATGAATCATCTAATTTGTAATATACTTGTGTGTTGTTGTTTGTGTATATTGCTATTGGTAAGATTATTATAAATAGTAATGTTATTAATTTATAATGTTTCATAACGAAATTTTTTACGCTTGTGAATTTAGGTAAAATTTCTTTATGACTCGTTTTTTCGATGGCTTTGTTAAATTGAAGTATCATTGCTGGTAATATTGTTACAACGCTTATTACTCCAAATAGCACACCTTTTGCCATTACAATTCCTATGTCTTTTCCTAATGTTAAGCTCATACTACATAGTGCAAGGAATCCTGCAATTGTTGTTAATGAACTTCCTAGAACTGCTGTGAATGTTTTTTGAATTGCTGTTTCCATTGCTTTGTTTATGTCTGATGTGTTTTTCAATTCTGCTTTATAACTGTGGTATAAGAATATTGCGAAATCCATTGTTACACCTAATTGTAAAACAGCACTTATTGCTTTTGTTATGTATGAAATTTCGCCTAAGAATATGTTTGTTCCCATGTTGAATAATATTGCTATTCCGATATTAGCTAATAGTAAAATTGGTGTTACATAAGAGTCTAGTGCAATTTCTAGAACTATCAAACATAGTGCAACTGCAATTATTACATATATTGCTATTTCTGAATTTGATAAATCTCTTGTGTCTATTAATGTTGCTGTCATTCCGCTAATCTTGCATCTTTCATCTGTTATGTCTCTTAATTTTTGAACTGTATCCATTGTTGAATCAGATGATATTGCATCTTTGAATGTTACTAACATTATTGTGCTTCCATCTTTATAAACTTTATCTTTTATTTCATCTGGAAACATTTCTATTGGTATGTTTGTTCCAACTAAATCTGTTGTACTAATTACATTTCCTACATTATCTAATTTCTTTATTTCTTTTGTTAATTTGTCTATGTCTTTGCTTTTCATGTCGTCTAATACAATAATTGAAAAGCCTCCCATATTAAATTCGTCTGATAGTATATTTTCACCTTGAATTGTTTCGATATCTTCTGGTAAATATACTAATATGTCATAATTTATTCTGGTGGCTTTCATTCCTATGATTGATGGTATTAATAATAGTAGTGTTATTATTAATATTAGCTTTTTGTGTTTACATACAAACTCTGCTACTTTTGACATATGAAAATCTCCTTTCCTTTGTTATATTATAGAAAAGTTATATGAACTTCCTATGAATATTTTCTCATCCATTCCTTATTATAGAAATTTTTCCTAAATCTTCAACGACATTTTCTCTTCATTTTTAAGTTATCCTACATTTCCTTTTGTTTTGTATATACATTTGTAGTTTTTCTTTACTTTTGTAGAAAAAAGTTATATTATGTTTTATGTAAGAAAGCTCTTTATACTTTCTTTAAATATATATGCATTGGAGGTTTATATTATGGGAGATTTACGTACTACTAGAACTTATCTTCTTTTAAAAAATGCTCTTTTGGAGCTTCTTAGTAAGCAATCTTTTGATACTATAAAAGTTAATGATATTTGTAACTTGGCTATGGTTCACCGTACTACATTTTACAGTCATTTTTCAGATAAGTATGAGTTACTTGATTATTGTGTAAATGATTTGGAAAGTGAATTAACCAAAAATTTCGAACCTAAAAATTATTCAAATACAAAAGAATTTTATTCTGATTTAATTAATCATTTGATAAAATATTTGGGCGAAAATAAATTATTTTATAGAAATATGCTTAATAATAACTACACTGCTGGTATTATTGCTGTTTTTCATAATTCAGTAATTAAATACATTACCGATTTAATTGAAAAAGATAGTCAAGCTGGAAAACACTTTGACGTTCCACCAAAAATTATGGCTGAATTTTACTCAGGCGCAGTAACTGCAATTATTATGTGGTGGCTAAAAACAAATAGTAAAATTTCAGAGGAAGATTTATGTAATTACATTATCACTTTAATTTTTGATGGACAAAAATAAACACTAGACTTTTTTATTATTTTTGTGTATGATTATATATATTAATTTTGAAAGGATTGATATTATTATGTCTAATTTGAAAAAAATAATAGTTTTATTTATTGCACTAACTTTAATTGTTGGAAATATAGTTTTTGCTGCAACAAACACATCAGTTATTGAAGATGAATCTGACAACTCTACATCTAATTCATCTACAAATAATTCTTCAAGAAATGATACTTCTAATGATACAGAAAATGATGTTTCAAATGAAGTTGATAATTCTACAGATGAGGAAAATGTAACCGAAAATTCTTCATCAAGAAATACTACTTCTGGAAACAGAGTAACTAATCAAACTTCAACAAATGCAAAATCAACAACTACATCTACTAATTCAACTACAACTTCTGGTGTTGATAATACAGATTTAGGTATTTCAAATGCTTTAGCTTTTGTTATGATTGCAATTGGAATTTTATTAATTTTCTTATCTATAGCAATTTTAATTAGAATGAAAAGATAATTTTTAAAATATATTACAGACATTTTATATGTCTGTTTTTTTATGTGATAACTCTGTTCTCTAGCTTTCTTATTATTTATATATTTTGATTTATTTTGCATAATTTTATTTTATTTGCTAATACTAAAAATAAATTCTGAAAATTTATGGAGGTATACTATGAAAAATAAAAATAAAATTATGCTTTTTTCAATTGTTCTTCTTTTTATTTTGTCATTTTTCTCTTTTACTTATGCAGCTGAGGAAATGAAAAACATGGGAAATGATATAAAAAATACAGCTGAAGACGTTGGAAATACTATGAAAGATGGAGCTATGGATGCAGGTGAAACTATAAAAGATTCTGCCCAAAAAGCTAAAGAAGGTGCTCAAAATATTACTAGTGGTGCTGAAAATGCAACTAATGACATGAAAAATGGTATGATGAATGGAATGAATAATACAGAAAATTCAACTTCAGAAAATTTAACTGGTGATTACAATACTACTAGAACAACTTCCGAAGATGTTACAGCTACAGCAACTAATAATGCTACTATGTGGATGTGGATTATGCTTGCAGTTGTTGCAGTTCTTATCATTGGACTTGTTTGGTATTATGCTGCTCAATCAAATAATAGTTCTAGACATTAATATTTATAGTAGCGTTTTGTGTTCTTCCTAATTGTTTTTACTTTTTAGAAGAACGCTAAGCGCTACTTTTCTTTTACATAATTAGAAATTTCATTGTACTTTCTATTAAATAGCAATGTAAAAAATTGCTTTTCAATTTTGCTTACAAATAAATATGTAGACTTAAAAGTACAAATGTTAAAAATATCGTTTTTTCAATATCCCGTATCATCCACAAATACTTTCACTAAACTTTTTATTGTTAGCACTTTTTTATTGTGGTATAATAATTTATATTTCTAGAAAGGATTTATTAGTATGGAAACAAAATTGATTGCAAAAAATCCAAATGCATATCACAATTATGAAATAAAAGATACTATTGAAGCTGGTATAGAGCTTTCTGGTACAGAAATAAAATCTATTCGTAATGGTAAAATTAATTTAAAGGACTCTTATGCTATTATTAAAAATGGCGAGGCTTTTGTTTATGGCATACATATTAGTCCTTATGAATTTGGTAATATATATAATAAGGATCCGCTTAGAACTAGAAAACTTTTGCTTCATAAACATGAGATTAATAAGCTTTTTGGCCAGATTCAACAACAAGGTGTTTCTCTTGTTCCTATTTCTGCTTATTTCAAAGGTTCTAAGGTTAAGATTCAAATTGGAATTGGTAAGGGTAAAAAGTTATTTGACAAACGTGAGGATTTAAAACGTAAAGATGACAATCTTTATATTCAAAGGCATATGATTTAGAGTGATATATATCACTCTTTTTTATCTCTTCACTTGAAAGTAAAATACAGTCATACTATAAATTTTGAAATACCGCGCAGCGAGCAAAGGAACGAAGCTTTGCTTCGTGACTGCGATTGAAGCAATCTATTCTTTAGAAAGAGCCGTTGTTCGTTAGAACAGAGGCTCATCAAGATTGCGACAGTAAGGTATTTAAAAATTTATAATATAACTGTATTAAACAATCTAAATAGAAAAAAGAGTGATACAAATCACTCTTTCTTACTATTCTTATTATATTAAGCTTTGTTAGCTGAACAGAATACATTGTTAATTTTGTCAGAAACTGTTTCTTTTATTTCAGCTCTTGCAGCACCTAAATATTTTCTAGGATCAAATATAGAAGGATCTTCATTAAATACTCTTCTAACTTGTGCAGTCATTGCTAAACGTAAATCAGTATCAACATTTATTTTTGAAACTCCGTTTTCTCCAGCTTGTTTTAACATTTCATTTGGGCATCCTTTTGCACCTGGAATGTTTCCACCATTTTCATTACACATTTCTACAAGTCTTGGTATAACTGATGAAGCGCCATGTAATACGATTGGAGTATTTGGTAACTTTTCTTTAACTTTTGCTAATATATCAAATCTCAATCTAGCTTCTCCTTTGAATTTGTAAGCACCATGGCTTGTTCCGATAGCGATTGCTAATGAATCGCATCCAGTTCTTCTTACGAATTCTTCAGCTTGATCTGGATCTGTATACATTGCATCATTTTCTGCAACATTTACATCATCTTCGATTCCAGCTAATTTTCCTAATTCAGCCTCAACAACTACTCCTTTTGAATGAGCATAGTCTACAACTTTTTTTGTTAAAGCAACATTTTCTTCGAAATCATATTTTGAACCATCTATCATTACTGATGTAAATCCAGCATCAATACACATTTTGCATGTTTCAAAATCTGGTCCATGGTCTAAATGAAGTGCGATTGGAATATCTGTCTCCTCTACTGCAGCTTCAACCATTTTTAATAAATATTTTAATCCTGCATATTTTATAGCGCTTGAAGATACTTGTAATATTACAGGTGATTTTGCTTCATTAGCTGCTTCTGTTATTGCTTGGATAAACTCCATATTATTAATATTAAATGCACCTATTGCATAGTGCCCTTTCATTGATTTTTCAAACATTTCTGTTGTCGTTACTAATGGCATAATTATTCCTCCTTAATTATATTTTCTGGATTCATTTTATTTCTTATATTTATTTCTGTCAAGTTGCTATTTTAAATTTCTTATGTTATACTCTTTTTGAATGATTTATGAATACAAATGAGGGGTGATTTTAAATGATAGTAATGAACCATGATGGAGACTTATTCGATGAAAGAAGAAAAAAAGATAGAAGAAAGAACAAAGTTGAAGTAAAAAATGATCGCAGAAAAGAAGATAGACGTAAAGAAAATATTAATGAAACTAAGAAAAAATAAAAGGATTGAAAAAAATCAATCCTTTTTTATTTTTAAAACTTCTTATTAATAGAGTTACTTTATTTATGTGCACATTTATAATTTGAGCATATTGTTTCATCTGGATTTCTTGAATTGTCCTCTGGATATGGTTTTATCGTTATTTGTTCAAGTTTGCAATTACAATCCTCTATTCCATTATATTTACAACTACATACTGTACATTTTATTTTTTGATTATTATCCATTTTTGAACCTCCTTTTTGCGATATAATAATATTATATCCAAATAGAGTTTTTTTAATCTTACACAGCTGCTTTTGTTGTAATAATTGTTGCTGGAATATTTTTCTTTGGTGGTTCAAGTGCTCTTATTCTGTTATTATATTCTCTTAATCTTCCTTTATAAATTAATTTGGCATTTTTTAATTTTTTGAAATCTTCTGGTTTAATTATTTCTGGTAAATAATTAACATTTAAATTTCCTGAGTTTAATGCGTATTTAACAAATTCGGCACAATATAATGCTCTTTTTCTTTTTATTCTTTTATTAAACATTACACAGAAAACTCCTATAAAATTAAATTTATATTCTTTTCTCCTTTTATACATTGATAAAACAAAGCTTTTCATACTATAATATTGTTCATCTGTTATTTCTAATTCATACACTGATGTTACAGTTTTTTTAAATCTCTTAAACGTCCCCTTATTTAAATATTCTCTTACAAATCCACCTATAAATGCGTTATATGTATATAATCTTCCAAACGAATACATTTCATTTAATTCTTGATCAAATGCTAATGAAACATGTGAATAGTCATTTTTCGTATACAATTTAATTAAATTTGATAATAGTGTTCCTGTATGAGTAAGCACGATGTATACTTTTTGCATAATTATCCCCTTTCAAAATTTACATATTTTATTATATCTTTTCTGTAAACAGTTGTAAATATCTTTTTTTATTCTCTTCATATTATTCTCAAAAATAAATTCAGATATTTATAACATTTTTATTATAAAGACTATTTTATATATTGTATGAGAATTTTTTTAAATTTTGCTTAAAATTATTTTAAATTAAATGGGAAAAAGGGCTAGAAACCTAGCCCTTTCCGTTTGTAACATATGACTATAACAACTTTTTACAATCTGTAGGTTTGATAAGATTGAATTCCTGTAATTCTAAGGAAGTCTTCTGCAATTACCACTTTAGGGATATTATCAGAATTGGGAATAACTCCCATAATCTTATAAACTTCTCCATCACGAGGTAATAACAACTGTCCTACAACTATAAACTCTGAGAGTTTTTCTTCTGGATGCAACTCCTTGTACAGTTTTCTCAATTTAGAAATTCTCTGCAATGGATACTGCTCTTTTTCAATCGTCATCTCAATACCTACTCTTGTGTCAAAGTAAAGCCGTGGTGTTCTGCTAATGAGTTCGTTTTCCTGTTGTGTCATATTTTTTTACCTCCATGCTGTCTGTTCCTTTTTGCTTCTATTTAAATTACTAGTCGCATAAAGGATTTTTCAATTTTGCTACACTTTTATTATACTACATATTTACATAATTTTCAACTTTTTACTTTTCTGCTTCTTTCTTTAGAGGTTTAGTTATGTCTTTTTGATATAATACTTTTAATTCATGTAAAGGTCTTGTCATTGCAACATATAATAATTTCATGTCTATTGCCTTTTCTGAACTGTATTTTTCTTCAGATGCATCTGTAATAATTACTCCATCAAATTCTAGTCCTTTGGCTAAATAACTCGTTATAACACATATTCCGCCATCATATTTGTTTTCATTATCAACAATATTAGTAGCTGTTATATTTCTATCTTTTAATTTTTTATATATCTTTTTAGCTTCTTCATCATTTTTACATATTATCGCAATTGAAACATATGCCTTTTTCATGTATTCTTTAATAATTTTCTCTATTAAATCTATTTGATTTTTTTCATATCTTATATATTCTACATTTTCGCCATGTCTTATTACTGGCTTTGCAATTTCTAAATTAATATGTTTTGTTATATTGTTTGCGGAATTCATAATTTCTGTGGTTGTTCTATAGCTTTTTAAAAGATACTTCAATTCGCAATTGCCTTCAAATGTTGTATTAAGAACTTCATTCCAATTTTTTATTCCTCTATATTGATATATTGACTGAGCTAAATCTCCAAATATGCTAAATGTAGCTCTTCTGAACAACGTTCTTAAAGCATAAAAGCTGAATTCTCCATAGTCTTGTGCTTCGTCTATTGCTATTTGTCTATAGTTGTCGTATTCCTCTGTTCCAACTATTTTTACCTTTAAATATATCAAAGCACTCAAATCTTCAAATTCTACTTTTTTCTTTTTTATGTTTGCTATATTGTTTTTTAATTTATTCTCCCAGTCATTTATTTTTTCAATCTCTACATATTTTGTGATATTACATAAAAAGTTATAATACAAATTTAATATTTCTTTAGTTTTAAAACTAAAATATTTTCTTATGCTAGATCTAAAATTCGTTTTAAGTTCTTTTTCAACATATTCTAATTTTAATATTTCTTCTCTTTTTTCCTCTTCTGCTAATTCTTCTATTTTTTCGCGATATTGTCTTTTAATTATTCTTTCTAACTTAACGTTATTTTTTTCTATGTATTTGTCTAATAATAATTTTACTCGTTCTATTTTCTTTTCTATGCTGTTGTAAATTATATTGTTTCCAATTGAATTATATATTTTTTGAATTATTTCTTGAGGTAGAATTCTATAACCTTTTATAACAAGTTCTTCATCTGGAACTATGCTTTTGTCTATTTGCTCTACATATTTGTCTAAAGCTTCTTTAAAACGCATTGATACTTTAAATCTTTCGTATTCAAGGCTTTCCATATCTGTTATTGATTTTATTAATTTTTCTTCTTCGTTTATTAATTGGATTTTTTCGTTTATTGATTTTTGACATAATTCTAAATAAGTTAATTGATTGACATTATCGACATCTAAGTCTGGTAATACACTAGAAATATAATTTACAAAAAATTTATTTGGTCCTATAACCAAATATTGTTCTGGATTAATCTTTTCACGATTATTATAAACTAAATATGCAATTCTATGTAATGCAACTGTTGTTTTTCCGCTTCCTGCAACTCCTTGCACTATTACATTTTTCGCTATTGGCTCTCTTATAATTGCATTTTGTTCTACTTGGATTGTAGATACTATATTTCGCAATCTATTATCTACACTTGCTTCTAGATACGGTTTTAGTAAATCATCATTTGAAACTGTATCTACATCTTGATAGCTTTGTAGTTTTCCGTTTTCTATCTCATACTGCCTTTTAACTAGCATTTCTCCTGTACATGTTCCTTCTGGCGCTTCGTATGAGGTCTTTCCGAGATTGCTATCATAGTACATTGAAGAAATTGGTGCTCTCCAATCTATTGTAATGTTGTTATTATCTTCGTCCATTACTCCTACTTTTCCAATGTACAGCTTTTCGACATTTTTTTCGCCATCTCTTGCAAAGTCTATTCTTGCAAAATATGGCTTCTTAATCGTTCTTTTCATTAAAGATATTTTTATGGAATATAATTCTATAAAGTTTGCTATCATTAAAGGGTTATCTTTGTATATTTTAGGTATTGCATCAAGTCTCAAGTTATAATATTCCATTACTTCATTGAATTTTGCTATTATCTCTTGTAGTTTGTCTGCTTCTTCGCTAAAATCCTCCTTATTCATAACTTTTCTCCTTCAAATTTTATCAAACATGTTCTATTATAATTGCTTTAGTCTTTTTTTGTCAATGCTTTTTTATTAATCTAAATTTTGTAATAATTTATATTAAAATTTCTAAGAGAAAATCTTAATTTTTTACTAAATTGGTTCATTTACCAAAAAATTTATTCACTAGATTTATAAAATATTAACAGGACTCCAACTGGGGTCCCTCTTTTGCTTATTAATAATTCATGGTATCCTCTGCGCTTATAAATCCTGGATACAGTATCTGACCAATTGAAATCAGCTGGTATGCAACATAGAAATTCACGTTAAATATTTTAGATAATTCCCATGTTACAGCCATTGTAATTGCCAGCTCTGCAAAGTATGCAATCATTTCCTTTACCGGAATCGATTTTTTTGCATTCAATGCTACCAGTATTACACATCCTACTACCATAAAAAATACTTCTGATCCAACGTACATACAGATAAAAAGTTGTCCTTGTTCTGCACCTGTATATTTTGAAAACACCGTACTTACAATAAATGATATGATCCAAACAATAAGCTCTTTTAACATAATTATGCCTCCTATTCTTCAAAATCATCATTGTTATAAAGTGACTATACTATAGGTATCAACATAATTATACCTCCCTTTCTTATTCATAAAGTTTACTTGTCAAAATGTACTGTAGAAAGTAAGAGTTTTCCTCTCACCAAGTGGTAAAATCTATTTAATGTTTCATAATTATAATATTATCACAATTGTTAACATAATTCAAGTACAAGAGGTTGAGCAAATGTGTGGAAAGCAAAAGTGAACTATTTATAACATTTGTATTATTATATTTTTAAGTCCGCGTCTTTGTTTACAAGCGTAATTTGCTTTGCAAATTTCTGTGCATGTTAATTTTATATAATAGGAAGTTTGAAGAACTTTCCTCATATAAAAAAGAGACCACCAGTAAGGCAGTCTCTCCGCAAAGGGTAAGTTACTAGATTCGTTTCATAACGAATCGATCCGTATGATATGCGATAACATCGCTTTGAAAGCCAGATGCGTTATCCAGTCTTTCCTTAAAAAATGGTATCGGATCTCTCCATTCTGATTTTATCTGTAACTCGTTACTTAATGAAATTTTATCTTTTACTTCTTCCACGCCTTCCATATTTGGTGTATATCGATGCATTCCTTTGGAATTTATCTCTAATACACCAATCTCTGTTTGACCGTAAAAAACTATATATTTCATTTTTGCTCCCTCCTTTGTGTTACTGATATTTTTGCATATCTAGTAACATTATAACATATTTATTTTTTTTGTTCAAATTTTACTTATCTAATCCTTGTTCTTTATCCAAGTTCAGCATTTTAAAAATGTCTCTTTCCATACTATTTCCCATGTCTAGTTGCTCTTGGGTTCTTATTTGCTCATTAAGCCCTCTGCCAATCAAACTTTGTAATAAGAAATCAATGTCTGACTGTTCTTGCTCTTCTTGATCTAATATTTCACCACTCATTACTTTTTGCATATCTTCATTTCTGGTTTTATATGTATATTTCGCTAGTAGCTTTGCTTCCTCAGGAATTTTTGCATGAATTCTTTTTTCTACACTTTCGAAAATTTCGTCCATATCTAATGGCTCTTCTAACTGCTCTGCATAAAAATCATAAATTTCATCATCTTCGCATAACATTTCAAGTGTATCCATCCAAACAGAATCAAGACCGCCTTCATCTCGGCTTACCAAAGTGCCTATTCGCGGATCAGCTACATTTGCACTTTGTTTTAATGCTTCATAATCGTCTAGCAATTTTTTAACAGTGCTTATATCTGTATCTAGTAAAAATGATGCTTCACTATCAAAGTTAGGGCTTAACTTTATTGTTTCTTGTCCATCAACCTTTTTTCTTATAAAAGCTATGTTTTCAACGTGTTTATCTGTATCTAATGTGGCAATTGATAATGTAAGTCTTTTTTTGTAATCTAATAAAACTTGATCTATTTGTTCTTGACTAACTCCATCTAAAGACAAAACTTGTTGCAATTTATTTAATGTATAATCTAAGCTTGTCATGTCTATAAATTGGCCACTTTCAACTGGTTCATCACCTATAATACTACGTAAACTTTCTAGTCGTTCTCCTTTATTAATGTCTACCATTGATTCTGATAAAACTCCTAAAAAAGTTTTTCCGTTTTCGTCAACTGATTTTATTAAATCATAATGAGCTGTTTCTAGCCCAAGTTTTTTAGCTACTTCTTCAGCTATTAATTCTCCATATATTCCATAGTTTCTTTCACTCTCTAAAATAGCTTCTCCTTTTACTAAAGCTTTTTGTCCATTGAAATTTACCCAGTTCTTTACTCTATTTGGATTTCCAATAATCTCTCTTGAATTTGGTGTAAATCTTATACCAGCTTTAGATAAATCTATAAAACCTTTGCTATCTCTAAAGGCATTTAATTCATCAATTGAAAATTTGCATTGCGCAAACATGCTCTCAAATTCCATATTCTTCCCTCAACTATCTCACTTTCTCTTAAATAAATTCTTAAAGAATTTTCTAATTTTTTCTCCTAAAGTTTCTTTCCTCACAATTAGTTCTGTTGTTGGTACTGTAGCTGTTTTTGCTTCTTCTTTTTTCTCGTTTAGCCAGCTGTTTTCTTTGAATTTTTCTCTATATTTCACTTCATTTTCTAAATATGCTATTTTTAATCTCTGCTTTTTTTGAGGATTATCTTCCCAATATTTTAAGTTTAAAACACTTAAAATGATTAGTGCTTTTCTACTAATTTTTTTATCATTTATATTACTTAAATTTATATCTACTTGTGGGTTATCTTCTTTGTAAAAAAGTTCTCTAATTTTTGAAGGAACTTTTTTCTTATAGTTATCTCCCAATATATCTAAAATTCTTCCTACCTCTGCATAGGCCATCTTTTGTGTATTTTCCATAACTTCTCGTATAATCAATTATATAGAAAATTGATTAATCCCTTTCTTCCTTATTGCTCTTATTATATAGATAACAATTATTTTTTTCAATCATTTTTCGAAAAAATAAAGCTCTTGCTATTGCAAAAGCTTTTGTATTTTATTTATTAAAATTCTTTTTTATAATATCTATTAATAAATCTAATTCTCTGAATTTATTAGAATTTAAATAAATTCCAAATTCACATTCTCCAAGTCCTATATTATTTTTAACTTCTACTAAATTGAATTCTTTCCATTCCCAGTCGTATAGGTATTCCGCGGTTACAACTCCTATAACCATTCCTTCATTTACTAAACGAACTATGGATCTGTAGTTGCTTAATTTTAAATCTATATCTGAGTTTTGGGTTAGTTCTTTGATTCTTTTAGTTGTTTGTTCATATTCTCTTGGAATATAAATCATTTTTCCTTTTAGGTTATCAAATGTTAAGGTTTGACCTGCCATTTCTGATTGTTTATTCACAATAAATGTTTCATGCATGTTTCCAATCTTAATAAATTTTAGGCCTTTTGGTACTTCTTCGTTATCATATTTTTTTGCAAAAACTATATCAATTTCTTTGTTTTTTAATTTCCTTAATAACTCATCCATTTTTTCACATACTAAGTTCAAATTAACATTTGGATATTTTAATGTGTATTGGTTTATTGCTTGTCCAAAAATTAGTCCTCCCATATGGTTATGAGTTCCTATATTAATAATTTTTTCTTTTCCTATTTGAGCATCTATTTTGTTAAGTTCTTCTATAGGATTTTTTAATTTTTCATATATTTTCTTGCCTTCGTTTGTTAAGGCTACTCCCTTACTTTTGCGTTCAAATACTTTTATTGATAATTGATTTTCTAGATTTTTAATTTGTTTTGTAATTGCAGGTTGTGAAATATTTAGTTTTTCACTTGCTCTTGTTATGTTTTCTTCATCTGCAACCGCAACAAATATTCTATATAATTCAAAGTCTATCATATTTCTCACTCCTATGCCTTTATATCACAAAAGCATGAAATATTCAACATATTCCATGCTTTCATTTTTTTATTATCAATAAATCCATTTATTTTTTGCATTAATAATTATAAAATTTTCTTTGCAATTCATTATAGTTTAATACTTCATGATATCTAGTATTTTATTAAATTGCTCTTGATAATAATTTTAATTATCTGCTATATCAAATTACTCTTGATGGAAACTTTAATTCTCCATGATATCTAATAATTTATTGAATGCTTTTTTCATTTGTTCATCATCACATCCGTTTAAGTCAAAATGAATAGATTTGTTTTTGCATCCAGATAAATGCAAGGTTAAGTTCGATGACAAAAACAGACTAAATACTCCTTCTTGGCAACTTCTCTGTTCATACCATTTGCAACTATTTTTGCAGAATTGACAATATTTTGCTTCTCGTGTTGAATCTTTTACTTGAATCCAATTTTGTCCTCTTGAAAAAGAGCTCATTGGAATCCCATTTCCTTTACCTATGAATCCTGTTGTCCATTCGGCATCTGAATCATTTGAGATTTTCTCTAGAAAATCATAAAATTTTTTCATTGGCACAAACAGTTTATTCCATAACGCAATTGCTTCTTCACCTTGTACCTTTCCTGCACATCCTAGATATTCAGAAAATTTATTCAAGTCAAGCAACTTGACGTTTACCTGTAGTTCATCTATTGCTTTTAATACTAGCTTCTCGACTTCACATTTATTTAATGAAGTTACGACTACGTTGTATCTTACAGGAATCTCTTTTTCTTTAAGTACTTTTGTTATCTTTATAACATCTTCAGAAAGGTGTTTTGGGAAGTGAACTCCATTTAAGGTTTCGGATAGACTATCAACACTGAAAACGATATCAATCCGTTGCTTATATTTTTCTAGTATGTGTACGTGTTCCAATAGTTTGTAGCCATTGGTGTTAATTCTTACTTTAGTATTGTCGAAGCTCATAATGTACTGTACCAGCTCACCAAAGTAACTTACTCCTGTTGGTTCACCGCCTGTTATTCTGAAGTTTCTTATTCCCTCATCATATGCGTTATCAATGATTCTTTTTATATTTTGCAAAGATATGGTTTCTTTTTCTTTTGAAATACTCTCTCCGCCTTCCTTGCAATAAAAACATTTATAATTGCAATATGTTGTTATGGCAATTGCTAAATAAGTATTCATCCGCTTTCTCATTTTAATTTACCTCCTAATAATGATTAGTATCTGTTTTTTAATAACTATTACATATATTATAGTAGCATAATTTAATTTATTCTTGAAATAACAATATTTCCGCTTGATATAACTTTTGGAATATCATTTTATTACTGCCTTTATTTCTTTTAATTTTAAAAGCCTAGAGTATCATAATTCATATACTATAGGCTTTTGTTATGTATTAATTTATTCTTGCTCTGATGTTTCATTTACTGTATTTGTAGTATTGTCTTTCGTAGGTTCTTTATCTGGATTTTGATCTGTTTTATTTTCTGGATCTTTATCTTGACCTTGGTCTTTTTTAGAATCTGGATCTTCTGAATCTGGCTTATCAGTTGAATCTGGATTTGGTGTCTCATCTGGTTTTGGCTCTGGTGTTGGATCCGCTTTTGGGCTTTCAGTTGGTGTTGAAGGTTCTACAGATGGTGTTGGTTCTACATAATTTCTCCAAGGATTATTTGCTACTGGATCAGTTGGATCATAGTTTCTGCAGGCTTCATTTGAAGAAATTTTTGCTGCAGATGGTTTTGATACATTTAATGTTGTGCAGAATTCTACGTAGCAACCGCTTGCACAATTATCATAAATCCATTTTGCATCTGCAACTGTAAGTCTTACACAACCTGCTGATGCAGCTGTTCCTAATTTATCATATTCCCAATATTCAAGTGAATCCGGTTCACGATTTCTTAAGTAAGGTACTGAATGGAATAAGATATAACCAGTTATTCTTGAACAATATTGTCCATAAACATTTCCGAATAAAGGCAACCATCTATATTTTGTATTTAATTTATAAACTCCGCCTCTTGGTGTTGCTGTTCCTGTTGAACATACCATTGTTTTTACTAAATTGTTATACTCACCAGAGTCATCTTTAGTATATATTGCAACAACGTTTGATGTGTAAGAAACTTTTATATAATATTTTGGTCCGTTTGAATTATTTTTTTCTTTACTTAAATCAACTTTTGTATCAACAGCATCATTTGTAGTATCCCAACTGTTGTCTGCTTGGTAATTGCTATTTATTACTGTTATAGAATTTTGCAAGTTCTCTGCATCTAATTTTGATAATACAATTAAATCTTGGTTAGATGTAGTTACTTCAAAGCCATTTTCTGATAATGTACCTGTTTCATAATCTTCTATATTTGATACTGTTTCTTCGAATGATGGATCTTCCAAAGATATAATTATGAATGTTTTTTCAACGTTTTTTTCATTTTCAGTAGCATTATCTGCTACATCTGTATCGTTATTTGAATCTGTTGTATTTTTTTCGGCATCAGTTTTAGATTGGTCTGTATTTGAATCATCACTAAGTTTTGTTATGCTTTCAAATATTGCAAAGTTTGTTCCAACTTCTAGCCCCTTAGCGTCTAAGTTTAAAATAATGTTTTCCTTCATTGGAGCTGTCTCGTTTTCCTTTTGAGAAACTTGTCCGATTCCGAGTTGGTGTATTAGTTTTTTTGTTTTGATTTAGTAATATACATAGTACTACTAATGCTGCTAATACGCATATTATAGCTATACTAGCTAGTTTGTGACATTTAATAAAATTGACTATTTTGTTCATCTTAATTCTCCCTCTTTTTTTCCTTAATTTTCAGTATAACATATATAAAATTTTTTTGAATATATTTAATTTTTATTTTCTATATACTCTTTTGCGCATCTTCGTATATCTTCCATCTTCTGTTTTGTATCTTCATTTTTATAATCAATTCTATCTACAAGAATATCAATATAATTATTTTCTTTCACATAATTTAAAGATATATCAAAATTCAAATCAAATATAAAAGCTATTACGCAAACCCAATAATCAATTATTGTTTTTCTATCTTCTAATTTGATGCATTTTTGTTTCATAAAATCTTCATATACTTTTTCACTTATTTTTTCATAATTTATGGTTTCCTTATTATATATTTTTGGAAACATATCTTCTAGTTTATCATATTGTTTAACTCTAAAGTTATCAAGCTTATCTGCATCTCTTATTATTTTACAATGAAGTAACTCAATATTGCTTAGGTTATCTTCTATTTTAAATTTATTATGATTATATATTGCTTTATTAATTATGTTATCATATTTTCTATCTTCTATAAATTTCGTTATTAAATTTTCTCCAAATAATACTTTTACGCCAAACTCTGCGTGTTCTATTTGTTTATCATTGAAGTCTTTAAAGTCTTTTATTTGCTCAAATCTTCCTATATCGTGTAACAATGCTATTACTTTTGCAAGTTCAATATTTTCTTTATCTAGTTTTAACCCTGTTGCTATATACTCACTTTTTTTAACTACTTCGTATGTATGTCTTATTTTTAATTTAATACTTCCATTTTCTAAATCATAGTCTTTTAAGTATTCTTCGAAACTCTCTTGTGCTTTTCTAAAATCAATCATTTTAAAACCTTTCTATGTTTTTTATTATAATTTATTCTCATTATTTATACCATAAAATCTGTATAAAAACAATTATTCCAAAAATTACTGTAAAAAGATTTGTACGTTTCTCAAATATATGTATCTCAGTAAATTTGGCACATTGATCAAAGCTATATTCACATATGCAAATTTTTTATATTTAATCACTATAATATTTTCTAATAATTATACACGCATTTTTCGCAAACTTTTGTTTTGCTAGCATTGACTTTTGCGTGAACCTATTGTATAATTTTGGAAGATAAAGGATGGTAACTTATATGAATATAAATAAGAATATTATAAATTTAATCAAAAGAAACGATACAAAATTTAAAAATATAAAATTCGCGACGGATGAGAAATTAAAAAAAGAATTCTTCACATCTTTAAAAAATTATGAATTTAAATTAACAGAGCAATCAGCATATGAAATAGCCTTATGGATAGAATCAAACGAAAAACATTTATCAGCCTCTAGGCAGAATAACTTTACTAAATATAATTTAGGTGAAATTCTTCTAGTTGATTTAGGATGGAATAATTATGACCGTGAATTTGCCTATATTCATCCTGCTATTGTTATAAAAGAAACTGCCACAAAAGTATTCATAGTTCCTTGCTCAAGCGGTATTCCAAGAAAAAATAAAAATGGTGATATTTATCCAGAATTTGAAATTGGAACCCCTAATGATGGTTTTCAAAAAAATACTGTTGTAATGCTATATGAAGCAAAATATATTGATAAAAATAGAGTTATTTCGCGATTAGGTAAAACCTCTAGTCAATTCTTTAACAAAATCTATAATAAATTATTTGAACAGATATTTGAACCTATACATTATAAAATGCAAAAAATAAAAAATAATCAATAATATTTTTTATTTTGCATATAATAATTATATAAATATAAAATTTTTTATATTTAAGTTGACTTATTTTATCTAACATGCTATATTGAATATAGATATTTGAGGCGGTATGCCAATGCCTAAACATTAATGTTTAGATGAAAAGTGTAAAAAAGCTTAATACTTGATGACAAGTGTTAAGCTTTTTTATTTTTCTATAAATAATATATAAATACAAACTTGGGAAATTTTTGGGTTTTTTATATCAAAATATGCCCATTTATACCGCTTTTTATCACTTTTAAAATAAAATCAAAAATTGCTGTATTCCTTTGTTTCAAAGGAATACAGCAATTTCATCTTTTTGAAATGGTACCGATGGTGGGACTCGAACCCACATGGTTTCCCGCATGATTTTGAGTCATGTGCGTCTGCCAATTCCGCCACATCGGCATATTTAACTTGCTTTTAAATAATACCAAATTTATTACTTAAAAGCAAGTATTTTTTTAATTATTTTTTATATTTCCGCCATCTAACATATTAAATGTTTCACCTCTTGCTGTATCGTTTACTACTGTGTCTAGTTGTTTGTATGTTTTTCCATCAGCTGCTATACATATTGTTCCTATGTATGACCAATGATCTCCTACTAACCATCTTGCATTGAATATGTAGTATTGTTTTCCTGCGCTGTCTTTTCCCCATCCTGTATATGTGTATCCAATTTGGTTACCTGTTTCATCTGAAGTGCTTCCCCATACTTTTTCAGCTAACTTCTGTGCTTGGTCTTTTCCTATTGCTCCTTTTTCTGTTGGTTCTTCAGATGTGCTTGCTGATGTTGCTGGTGTTGATGATGGCACTGATGAAGGTGTGGATGATGGTGATGTGCTTGGTGCTGTATTTTCTTCTTTGTAATTTTCTATGTAATGTTTAATTGCTTTTCCGCCTTTGAATGTTAATTCTGATGCTTTGTATCCGTTTGTTATGTTTACAATTACTGTTTGTGTACAGCTCCATTGTCCGCCTGCATGTTCAAATTCACCTAATATGCATAGTTCGTTTTTATCATTGATATATACGTTTAGTTTTTCTATGCTCTTTTTAATTGCGTTTTGCCATTCTGTAACTGTTTTGTCATCATATAATGTGCTCCAGTTGCTTCCTAATGCTGTTTTTTCTTTTGCAACTAGTGTATCGCATTCTTTTTTTACGGCTTCTGTTGCTTTTGTTATTACTTCATCTTTACTTGCATTGTATTGCTTTATTAAATTTTCACTACTTATTTTGCTTAGTGTTTGTAAATCAACGTTATATGTATTAGCAGTTATTGTTTCATTTCCGCCACTCCATACTAGTACTGATAGTACTGATTTATTTATTGTGTATGAATATGAAATTTCTTCTGTTTCATATCCGACTTGATCGTAATAGTTTGATGCATTCATGTTTGCGCTAAATCCAAATCTTTTCTTTATTTCTGCGTTTATTGTTGCTACATCTGCTGAATCTATGTTGATGCATGGATATTCATATGTGTTTCCGCTTATTGTTTTTGATACTGCTGAATATACTATTTCTTTGCTGTTATCTAATTTTTTTATATTTTTCAATATTTTTACTGCTTCTACTTTTTCTTTTACTTCGTCTGTTATCATGTCGTCTGTTTCAACATAGTCTTTTTGGGCTTCTTCGAATACTTTTTCTTTGTCTTTTTTGCTTGCATTTTTGTTGAAATCTACTTTTTTGCTATAGTTTTCGTCTACTTCAATGCAGTCTGTATTTTTTGTTAGCCCTACTTCTTCTGGTTTATATTCTTTGCTATCTAAGTTTAGGTCGTAGTATTTTGATGAGTTGTCTGATGTTTTCTCAACTGCATACCACACATAGTCGTCTTTGTTTGCATCATATACTAGTTTTAAGTCGAACTCATTGTCTAATGATACTTTTATTGTATCTACTTCATTTTTTTCATTTAATTTATATATGTTTGCAATATATTCTTTTGCATTTTTTATTCCATATATAATTAGTTCTGGTATTTTATCTTTGTCTAAGTCGCATAACTGAATTTTTTGGTTGTCCATGTCATCTAACTTACTGTTGTCATTTAAAACTTCAAGATATACGTCTCCCCATTCTAATTTTTTCTGCTCAGTTGCAGTTTCACTATCATTGTTTTCTGACATGTAATACCATACTCCTGCGCCTACTCCAGCCAATAATACAATAATTATGGCAATTACTAATATTATTTTTTTCTTGCCTTTTTTTGCTTTTTTAGGTTGTTCATTTTTTGGCTCTTGTGTAGGCTCTTCGTCATTTGAATCTGCTATTGGTTGAGTTTCCTCAGATTTTAGTTCTTTTTCAACTTCTCTAGCTTCTTCTGTTTCTCTAACTTTCTCTGCCTCTTTAACTTTTTGTTCTTCAACTTTACTAGCTTCTTCTACTTCTTTAAGTGCTTGTTCTTCTGCTTTTCTAACCTCTTCTTCTCTTTTTGCTTCTAATTCTTTTGTTACTTCTTCTATGTTAGCTCCTCATTTGGTACAGAATTTTGCTTTATCTGCAATTTCTTCATTACATTTTGGACATATCATATTTTCTTTCTCAATTTCTTTTTACATTTTATCTGGCATTTGTATTCCTAATAGTGATGCTCCTGTTTTTAATACTGTTCCTACTGCATATGTTAAATATGCTCTTGCGTTTTTAACTTTCTCTTCTTCTACTAGAATTTTGTTATCATTGTAGAAATTACTGTAGTTTTGTGATACTTCAATTAGGTATCTTGCAAGTATTGCAGGTTCATTTTTTTCTACTGTCATTTCTAATGTTTCTTTAAATGCATATAATGACTTTAATACTTTTATTGAAGAATCATCTGTTAATACTGAGAAGTCTACTTCTGATATAGTTGGTATTTTTCCAACCTTTTCTAAGACTCCTTTTGTTCTTACATATGTATATTGAATATATGGTCCTGTTTCTCCTTGGAAGTTTAAAGCTGTGTTCCAATCGAATATTTGGTCTTTATTATTTGTTGTTGATAATGTGTTAAAAATTATTGCTGCAATACCAACTTTTTTAGCTACTTCATCTTTGTTTTCTAATTCTGGATTTTTTGTTGTTATAATTTCTTTTGCTTTTTCAATTGTTTCTGTTATTAAATCTTCAATTTTTACAACGTTTCCTAATCTTGTTGACATTTTACCTGTTGGTAACTGAACCATTCCATATGATACGTGTTTTAAGCCTTTTACATATTTTTCATCTACTAAATATTTAGCAACTGCAAATATTTGCTTGAAGTGCAAGTTTTGCTCATATGCAACTACATAAAGACATTTATCAAAATCATATGTACGTGCTCTGTAAAGGATAGCTGCTAAATCTCTTGTTGCATAAATAGTTGAGCCATTTGCTTTTTTTATTATGCATGGTGTTTCAATTCCTTCATCTGCTAAATCAACTATTTCTGCTCCTTCTGATTCTGTTAATTTTCCTTTTTCTTTTAGCATTTCAACTACTTCATCTGTCTTATCAGAATAAAAAGCTTCTCCATTTAATGAATCAAATTTTACTCCCAATATGTCATATATTTTATCAAATTCTTTTAAACTTAGTTCTTTGAAATGTTCCCATAATTCTGTGCAGTATTTATCTCCTTCTTCAAGAAGTTTGAAATTTTCTCTACATCTTTCTAATACTGCTTCATCTTCTTTGCAAAGATTGTTTATACGAACATACATGTCTACCATTTTATTTATGGCATCTTCACTTAGATCATATTCGCTTCCCCACATTTTATATGCTTCAATCATTTTTCCAAATTGAGTTCCATAATCTCCTAAATGGTTGATTCCTATTGTGTTGTATCCTAGGTATTTATAAATTTTATATAATGCACTTCCAATTAATGTTGTTCTTAAATGTCCTATATGAAATGGTTTTGCAATATTAGGTGATGAATAATCTATTAATACTGTTTTCCCTGTCCCTTCATTGCTTTTTCCGAAATCATTTTCATGGTTATTTATTTCTTCTAAAACTTCTTCAACTAATTTGGTGTTATTAATATAAAAATTTAAATATCCTGATTTTGTTTCTATTTTTTTTATGTATTCATCTTCGCTAATTTTTTCTTTTATATCATCAGCAATTTGAACTGGTGATTTTCTAAGTGTTTTAGCTAGTTTAAAACAAGGAAATGCGAAATCTCCCATATCGCTTTGTGGTGGGATTTCAATATATTGTTTTATTTCATTTTTATCTAAGTTTATTGCATTTGCTATTTTTTCAGCTATTAATTCATTATAATCTATCATATTATCATTCCTTTTAGCGAAGCATATTACTTTTTTTAGTAATATGCTTCATTATATTTTTTAATCTCCTAAACAAATTCCTATATCTCTTGCTGTTTTTACTAAATCATCATCCATAGTAACTAAACGAACATTGCTATCTTCTGTTCCACCTTGTACAGCTCCTAATTCTTTGTTGTTTCCTACAACTTCTTCTAATGGTACTGAAGTTAAATTTCCATTATGAATTACTGTTAGTACTCCGAATTTTTCTTCCATTGCAAGTTCCATTGCTTTTGCACCATATTTTGTTGAAAGTACTCTATCATATGCTGTTGGAGTTCCTCCTCTTTGCATATATCCTAAAACTGTGCATCTAGATTCTAAGCCTGTTAAATCTTGTAATTCTTTTGCAACTTTTTGTCCTATTCCTCCAAATTTAACGCTTATTCCTGCTTGTGAATCTATTCCTTCAGCTGAGTGTGTTTCATTTTCTCCATCTTTTGACATAGCTCCTTCTGATACAACAACTATGCTGAAGTTCTTTCCTTTAGCTTGTCTTGCTTTAATTGCTTGTGCTGCTTTGTTTATATCGTATGGTATTTCTGGTATTAATGCAACGTCTGCTCCACCAGATATTGCTGATTCTAGTGCAATCCAGCCTGCAAATCTTCCCATAACTTCAAGAACCATAATTCTATTATGTGTTTCTGCAGTTGTATGAAGTCTATCTATTGCATCTGTTGCAACTGATACAGCTGTGTTATATCCAAATGTAATATCTGTACATGCAACATCGTTGTCTATTGTTTTTGGAACCCCTATTGTGTTAATTCCTTTTAAGAATAGATCTCTAGCTGATTTTTGAGTGCTATCTCCTCCTAATGTGAACACACAATCAAATCCAGCTTCTTTTACGTTTTGAACACATTTGTCTGACAAGTCTTCATATGTTACTGTTCCGTCTTCATGTTCAACTTTGTAGTGAAATACTATTGCGTTTGTTGAAGAACCAATTATTGATCCTCCTTTTGGTAATATTCCTGATGCTTTTTCACTACCGTCTAATCTAATATAATTGTTTGTTACAAGTCCTCTATATCCATCGATATACCCATAACATTCGATTCCATTTGTTTCTGCTGTTTTTACAATTGCTCTTATTACAGCATTAAATCCTGATACATCTCCTCCATTTGCTAATATTGCTACTTTCTTAATCATTTTATTTATCCTCCCTTAAATGAATTATTTTTCTACAATAACATCATCTTTATCTTCAAGTTTTCTTAATTTTATATATTTGTAAAGTGTGTATGCTACAAATGGTAGTTGTCCTACTAATCCGATAAGTATTAGTGGGTATGCCAAAAGTTGCACTAAAATTATTAATATTAATATCCTCATTAGTACAGATATCCATGTTTTGATATCTTTCCATATTTTCTTTAAAATCCACCCTGTGAAAATGAAATACATCATTATTCCCATAAATGTTCCTGAAAATGCAATTGAAAATGCTAAAATTCCTATAGACTCTTGTCTATCTATAAAAGTATGATAGTAGTCTTGGACTTCACTTAATGTTGATAAAAGCTTTTCTTTTGTAGGATATTCCTTTCCTGTTTGTGCCGTCTTTTCTTCTCTTGATTTTTCATATTCTTCTTCAGATGTGGCTCTAATTGTTTCAACAGTACTGTCTAATTCTTGTGATTTTTTTCTTATTTCTTTTTCTGCAATTGTTCCTAGAATTGTTGAAATAATTAGAATTACTACTATTGCAATCATTCTTTTTTGATATTTTTTTGATTCCAATTCCATATATTTTTGCTCCTTAACCTATATTTTAACTCTTAAATTATATTATATATATTTCCATTTTGCAATAATTTATTTGTTGGTTATATTAATATTTTTTTCGTTTATTTTAAATTCTCTTTCTACTATATTTTGGATTTGTGCAACTTGCTCAGGAAGTAGTACATCACTTTTTACAACTACACTTACGCTTTCTGAATTTTTAAATATTACAACATCTTCGAAGCCTTTCATTTTAATTAAGCTTTCTGTTGATTGTATTGTCTTTTTTTCGTTTGTTATATTTGAAATTTCATTTTGTGCAATTGCCTTTTGGTCATTTGTTACACTTCTGCTTTCTAAAAGTTTTTCATATGTTTCTATGCTTTCAGAATATATACTATCCCTATTCATTCTTGCTTCTAGAAAATAATCTTTTTGCACATTTTCTGTTATTGTATTTTCTGAAGTTTGATTTTCATCTGCTACATTTTCTACAACTTCATTACTACTTACTAATGTTGCTTCTCCTAATTTTGTTTCCGAATAATTTGTTACATCTGCAATTTTACTATATTCTTTATTTGCTATTGGGTTATAACTTATAAAACCTACAATCATAAAGAATATTGCTAGTAGTCCTAACAGAACTTCTTTCTTTTTTATTATTGCTATCTTCTTCATAGTTTCACTCGCATAATCAATTTAATTGATTAATCCCTTTCCTTTAAATTTTCGATTTTTTTATTTCATTTCAAATACTTGAATTTTATGTACTGCAAGTCCTGTTGCCGCTTCTACAGCATGAGTTATATTTTCTTTTACTATTGTATTTTGTGCTCCTTTTGCTATAACAATTGCTCCTTCCATTTTGGGATACATTATTTTTTCTGTTATTATTGTTTGATTTGCATCTGATACTACTTCTTTATTTGTGTCGTATGTTTCAATTTTTCTTTCTCCACCTTCTGTGTCTTTTTCTTGTGTTGAACTTTGAGATGAACTTTCATTGTAAATTGGTACAACCTTTTCAGTTTCACTATATGTTATTAATACTTTCACATCTTCTACTCCTTTTATTTTTCCAAGTGCTGATTCCAGTTCTTTTTCTATATCTCTTGTTTGTGCTACTTGTTCTACTTCTTTTGGGATTGTAGTGTTTGTTATTGTTTTCTTTTTATCTCCACTAAATACATTATTTATAACGAACAAAGTTATAATTAGCAAAATTATTGCAAATACTAAGTTTTCGATTTTTTTCTTATTTTGTTTCTCTTCTTTTTTCACAAGAGCTGTTATTTTCTCTTTAATCATCTTTTCATCTCGCTTTCTGTTATTGAAATTTTATTTTCTTCTATTCCATAATATGTACTGATTTCTTTAACTAATTCGTCAATCTCTTGAATTGATATTTTTTCATTGTTTTTTAAATCTATTTTATTCACAGCTATATTTTTGCTTTCTGATAATTTCTTAATTTTCAGAGTAATTTTATTTATTGTAATTTCTTCAGAATCGTACTTTAAGTCTGATTCTATTTTAACTAGGTCATATCCTTTTTTCTTTAAATATGCTTTCATGTTTTCTTTTAAATTTGTCTTGTATGCCTCTGTAATTTGTTTTTCATAATCTATTGGATTTGTTTTATCAATGTTAGGGATATTTTCTACAGCAAATGTTTTTTCAAAGTTTATGTTTTCAAGTTTATTGCTTAAGATTGGCGATATAATTACATATAGCAAAAATATTCCTAATACTACTTTTATGTATTTTCTGTATGAGCTGTTAGCTGGTATTATCATTTCTATTATTACAATTATTATTATTGATATTATTAATTGCTGTGCCCATGATACTAAAAAATCTAACATTTTCTTTCGCATAATCAATTATAAAAAATTGATTAATCCCTTTCTTTTTAAATGTTTGTCCCTATTCTCATCGTTATTGTAATTCCAATTATCAGCATCATTACAACTGTTGCTATTGAGGCAAATAGTACTTTGCACGAGTCTCCCATTTGTTCAATTACATAAACAATTTTTTTATCTGCTACCGCCTCTGCTAGTCCACTTATTAAATAAAAAAGCAGAGTTGTTATTCCTATTCTAATTAACGGTACTGCAGATATGAATATAACGCCTATCATTCCAAGGGTTCCTACTGCATTTTTTATCACATTAGTACAGCTTAAAACTGATTCAACTGTGTCTCCTAATATTTTTCCTACAACTGGGACAAATGTTGATACTGCTGTTTTCGTGGTTTTTGTTGCTAATTGATCTACACCTTTTCCTAGATTACTTTCCATTGTTAGCAAGCATGTGAAAATTGTTAAGAATATGCATAATAACCATATTGATGTTGATTTCATATATTTTGATAATTTATTTAATTGGACTTCATCTGAAATGTTAGAAATTATGCCTAATACAGTTGCTATAATTACTACTGGAATTAAAATTTGATTTATAAAAACTGTTATAATGTTTGTTGAAATTAATATTATTGATTGGATTCCTGTTGATGATGTAATGTTGCCGAGTTGAAATGCTTAGACTCATGAACATTGGTATTAACATATATACAAAACTTGATATTGTTTCTAAGGTTTCTTTTACGCTTTTTAATATATTTGCATATACTTTCATTAATACTGTTATTAAAATTATTATTTGAATAAAATGTCCTACTTTACTTGTTTGATTGTTGCCTATGTTTTCGCTTATACTCCTTAACATTCCGCAAATTACAATTATTAATAATATTGATATTACCATTTTCATGGATTCTTTTAATTCTGAACCTAGAATTTTTCCTAGTCCTTTTAATATGATATTTCCAGAGGTTTTTCCTTTTATTGCATCTCCGAAAATTTCATTTAACTTTATATTTTTATCTGTCACTTTTTCTATGTCTTGTATTAAAGTATCTACTTGTAAATCTTTGATTTGCTCTTCTACAAGTTCTTCTTGGCTTGCTCTTACTTGTTGTGAATTTGTAAAACATATTAAAAAAAATATTAATATTATAATTAGTTTTTTATCCATTTGCGACTCCTATTTTTACAAAAGATTTAATAATGTTTCTAGAAGTGCTGTTATTATTGGAATTGAAAAACTTAGTATTATTACTTTTCCTCCTAAATCTATTTTTGATGCAATTGCATTTTCACCACTGTCTTTACAAATTGCTACTGCAAATTCGGTTAAAATAGATATTCCTGTTATTTTTAATAGTATGTTTATGAATGAATTGTTAATTTTTAATTTGCTTGATAGTTCCATTATTAAATTTATAAATCCCGAAAGCTTGTCTGCTGCAATGAAAAATATTATTACTCCTACAACAATTGAAACATATATCTTAAATTCTGGTTTATATTCTTTTAATATTCCGGCTATTAAAACACCGGTAAAGCCTACACCTATAATTTGAACTATTTCCATATATATACTTCCTATAAATTAAATAATGTTCTTACTGTTGAAAATAATTGGCTTATCTCATTAATTACAATAGATAGAACAATTACTATTCCAGCTAATGTTGTCATCATTGCTTGGTCTTCTCTTCCTGCACGTACCAATACTTGATTTAGCACTGCAACTAGAATTCCAATGGCTGCTATTTTAAATAACAAATTTATATCCATACTATGTATTCCTTTCTGCTTTTTTTATATTAAAACTATTACTAGTCCAATTCCAAATATCATTCCGAGTTTTTTATACATTGTTTCGTTTTTTGCTTTTTCTATTTCAGCTTTTTCAATTTGTCTTTCTAGAAGTTCACTTACAAATTTTATCTGATTAATTTGTCCTTCTTTATTTGTTTTTCCTAATAATATTCCAAATTCTTTTAATGCTTCTTTATCTTCTTTTTTTAGGCTTAAATCACATTTTTTTATTTCGTCTTTCCATGCATTTTCTGCGCCTTTTTCTTTTATGTTTTCTGCAGTATTTTTGAATAATGTAGCTATTTCATATGATGAAATTTCTGCCACTTCTGTGAATATTTCTTCTAATGGTTGATATGTGTATTTAATTTTATTTTCAATTATTTTAAAGTCATTTTTTAACTCGTCCAATTCTTCTAATCTAAAAACATATTTTTTTGAAATTAAAATTCCTATTTTCATTGAGCATATTATAATTCCAATTGCCAAACTTATTTTTAAAATTATATACATTCTCTTCTGTATTCCCTCTTTTCTTTATCTAAAAAATAAATGCCTTTTATTTTCTCTTTTTTCTGTGAGTCTAAGATAATTATTTTTTCTATGACATAGTATTTCATTAATTCTTGTAATTCTGGGTTTATTTTAATATCATTTAACGAATTTCCGTGTGCTGTAAGCAATGCTTTTGTTCCAGAACACATTGCGTAATATATCATCTTGCTGTCTTCTATCCCGCCAATCTCGTCAACTGCAATTACTTCAGGTGCCATTGATCTTATTAATATTTTTATTCCTAGCTTTTTAGGTATATTAGCAATCACGTCTGTTCTAAGTCCTAGATCTGTTTGCTCACTTCCTTTATACATCGCAGCAAGTTCATTTCTTTCGTCAACTACTCCAACATTTAATCCTTTATTATATTGATTACCATTACTTACTTGTCTTATCAAATCTCTTAATAAAGTGGTCTTACCACTTCCGTGGGCTTCCGACTATTAATGTGTTTTGAAAGTTTCCATTTTCATATAATCTCTTTATAATGAAGTTGCCACAGCCTTTTATTTCTCTAGCTATTCTAAAGTTCATTCCTGAGACATATGATATATTAGTTATCTTATCATCTTCATTTACCGCATTACCGACGACTCCAACTCTATGTCCGCCTGCTAATGTTATAAAGCCTTGTGAAATCTGCTTTTCATATGTATATACTGAAT
>OLGZ01000227.1_pt1 | contig 51261 bp, 57 predicted proteins | sample 1605981 | NCBI WGS metagenome assembly OLGZ01 (sample SAMN03283291) | human gut metagenome | biome: human-associated habitat; material: feces | host: Homo sapiens | place: Peru | collected 2012
TTATAAGCCCTTTTAGGGCAAGTTCAAACCACGCGTTTTACACGTGGTTATGATTCTATATATGAGAGATATATAAATGAAAAAATTGTTGAAAAAGGATTGATAAAAAAATTGCAGTAATATAAAATGTGAAAGTGAGTTAAAGCGAAAAATGGAGGAATATATATGGAAGAGATGTTTGATGTTTTAAATGAATGGGGCGTGTATACTGGTGAAGTTGCTTCTAGAGATAGATGTCATACAGAAGGATTATGGCATAGAGCGGTGTATGGTTTTGTTATAGATAAAAATAAAAATGTTTTATTGCAAAAAAGAAGTGCAAATAAGAAAACATGGCCTAATATGTGGGATGTAACAGTTGGCGGACATGTTGATGCTGGCGAGTTTGGAAGACAAGCTTTAATTAGAGAAGCAAAAGAAGAATTGGGATTAGATATTACTGATGATGAAATAAAATATTTAGTTGGTTCTGCATCTATTGATACAGCTAAGGGAATTAATAAACATTACAATGAGTGTTATTTAATTTTAAAAGATGTAGATGTATCAGATATAAAATTACAAAAAGAAGAAGTTTCAGAAGTTCGTTATTTTTCTAAAGAAGAAATATTGGAAAGAATAGATAATAATTTAGATGGATTGACTACTAAGACAGGTTCTTGGACTTTCTTAAAGAAATTATTGGAGATGTAATATTGACAAGTGTAGAAAAAACTAATATACTTATAGCTGTCGATTATAGAGAGAATCTGTAACATTCCGAACCAGAAGGAAACTCTATTTTATAGGATTATATGATTTCAGTGCGAATGAATTTAAAACTATAACAGAAGAGTACAGCTAGATGGTGTGTGATGAATAGAAATCATATAATACCAAATATGAAGTGGTTTACTTTGTATTTGGTATTTTTGTGTTGGAAAAAAGTCAATGCAAATGTAGCCAATTTACGACATAAGCATTTATGAAAGGAGGTTAATAAATTAATTTAAAGTAAAAAGCTAAATTTTTTTAGAAAGAGAAGTAAATGTACTTCTAACTACTAGAAAGGATGGAGAAATGATTGAATTAGAAAATATTACAAAAACGTACAAGGTTAGCAAAAGAGATGCAGGAATAAAAAATGCATTTAAGAATTACTTTAAAAGAAATTATGCTGAAGTTAAGGCACTTGAAAATATTTCATTTAAGATTGACGAAGGAGAAATGGTAGGTTATATTGGACCGAATGGAGCTGGAAAGTCTACCACAATAAAAATAATGTGCGGAATTTTAACACCGGATTCGGGAAGGTGTGTAATTAATGGAATGGTGCCGTATGAGGACAGAAAAGAATATGTAAAAAATATTGGCGTAGTGTTCGGAAACAGATCTGGTTTATGGTGGGATGTGCCAGTAGAGGATTCGTTTGAATTATTAAAAGAGATTTATAACATCCCAGAAGAAAAATATAAAGAGCAAAAAGAGCTTTTGACTGAAATGTTAAATATAAAAGAGATTATAAAAACTCCTACAAGACAATTGAGTTTAGGTCAAAGGATGAGATGTGAAATTGCTGCAGCTTTTTTGCATGATCCTAAAATTGTATTTTTGGATGAGCCTACAATTGGTCTTGATAGTACTTCTAAAATTGCTGTTAGAGATTTTATTAAGAAAATTAATAAGGAAAAGAAAACAACTATAATTCTTACAACACATGATACAGGCGATATTGAAGCTTTAACTAAGAGAATTATTTTGATTGGTAAAGGTAATGTTTTGTTAGATGGAAGTTTGAATAGTTTGATGAAAAAATATAATAAGAAGATTCTTAATATAAAATATACTGGAAAGCTTCCAACAGATTTTCCAAAAATGAAAATTGTTGAAAAGAGTAAAAATGAAATTAGATTAGAAGTTAATGAGAATGAATTGAAGTTGGCAGAGGCAATTAATTTTCTTTCAAATAACTTGAATATTCAAGATTTAGAAATAAAAAATACAAGTATAGACGATGTGGTTGCGAATCTATATAAAGAATATGAGATATAGGAGGAGCGGATACATGGAAAATACAATAAATAGTTTAAAGGTCTATATGGCATATTTTAAGATTAAATTTTTGAATGAGATTCAATATAAAGTTGCGGCAATTGCAGGTGCACTTACTCAATTCGCGTGGGGATTTATGTATATAATGCTATATACAGCTTTTTTGAAAGAAGGAACAAGCGATTATTCAATATCACAGATGAGTACATATATTTGGCTAAATCAGGCTTTTTTTGCTTTATTTAATATGTGGTCGATTGATAAAGAGATATTAGAACAATGTAGAATGGGAACGGTTTCTATGGAACTGGTTAAACCTATTAGCTTGTATAATATTTGGCATTCAAGAACTTTAGGTTCGAAAGCTGCTAAAGTTTTATTAAGGTCAATACCAATTTTATTAATTTGTAGAATGCCGTTTTTGGGTATTTATAAGATATCACTTCCGGCTAGTTTGAGTGCTTTTATATTTTCGATTATTACGCTTGTTTTGTCGGTAGGAATAACTTTGGCTTATTGTATGCTTATGTATATAGTTGTTATGAAAACGGTTTCATCTCAAGGAATTAGAACGGCTTTTGATTTAGTTTATGATTTTTGTTCGGGAGGATTATTTCCAATTCCTTTTATGCCTGATAATGTTATAAAAGTTTTAAAGTTTACTCCATTTTATTATACTCAAAATGTTTCTTCTAATATCTATAATGGCTATATTAGTGGGAATAGAAAGATAATTAAGATTATTATGATTCAACTTGTTTGGCTTGTACTGATGACTTGGATTGGCAAAAGAATAATGAAAAGACAAATAAGAAAAATTGAGGTAAATGGAGGGTAGTAGTTTATGAAATTATATTTAAAATATTTAATAATGCAATTAAAGTCTGATTTGGAGTATAGGAAATCATTTGTTATTTCAGTTGTTTCTAAAACCGCTTCTTCAATTTTTGCTTTTATTTCAATTTTCTTTTTATTTGATAAATTTGGAAGTGTTGACGGATACTCTTTTCAAGATGTTTTAATTTGTTTTGTTATGGCTTTTCTAGGTTTTTCTCTTGCAGAATGTTTTTTTAGAAGCTTTGATCATTTTGATAGGTTAATTTCAAATGGAGAGTTTGATAGAATTTTAGTAAGACCTAGAAATATAATATTACAGGTATTAGGCTCCGAAATTGAGTTTGACAGAATAGGGAGAAGTATGGTGGCTATTGTAATATTTGTGATTTTGCTTGTTAAAAATCCAATGTTATTACAGATTGATAAATTGGTTACTTTGTTTTTGATAATTATTTGTACGATTGTAATTTATTCTGCTTTATTTGTTATGAAAGCAGGAATTACATTTTTTACAATACAGGGACTTGAAATAATGAATATTTTTACTGATGGGGCAAGGGATTTAACGCAATATCCACTTAATATTTATCATGAATGGGTTAGAAAATTTTTTACATATATATTGCCTTTGGCATTTGTTAATTATTATCCGCTTCTATATGTAATTGGAAGAACTGAAAATAAATTATATATGTTTACACCTTTTGTAGCGCTTTTATTTGTTATTCCATGTTATCTAGTGTGGAGAATAGGATTGAAAAGATATAAGTCAATCGGTTCATAAATAGTGTTATGTTGACGATATTATGTAAATGAGGTATAATAGCAGAAGCAACTGTTAACGATTTTGAACTATTATTATAGTAGAAAGGAAAAAATATGCTTAAAGTTTTAAAAAATCGGACACTTGATGAGTTAGTAAATTGCTTTTATACTTCTAAGAAGAGAGCTGCAGCATTAGCAGAGGATGACGTTACATCATTATATGCCGAGATGGCACCACTTATTGCATCAAACGAAACCAATTCTTATATGAAACAGGTTATAAAGGATGGTGATAGTGTACTTGCGATTGCTGGTGCGTTTGATCATTTAGCCGATATGGTTTTACACGGGGCTAAAAATATCATGGCAGTTGATGTAAACGAGTTACAGTTTCCTATATGTTGGTTGAAGTATTGGAGCTTCCGTTTTTTTACTTCGTGCAGAGATTACATGGATTTTATCTTGGATCCTACGAGTAAAAAAATGCTGGATGCTTATATTATGAAATCTGTATTGGATTTTGCTCCAGATGGAGTTATGAAAGAGTTCTGGGAGAGAGTCTATGAGCGGACTTCGCCAATAGAAATAAGAAGAAATTATTTGTATGGTGAGCAGAAGTTCATTGGCTCATTTGAGAGCAGAGAGATGAATTATCAGTATTACCGAAAAGACAACTTCACTAAAGTTAAGAAAAATTTGGACTCTATTTGCATCTATTTACAGAATTCTAATATTTTTGATATTGACTTCTGCGGTAACTTCGATGTGGTGCATTTATCCAATATTCATAACTTTATGAGTGAGTCTTTTACTTGCAGCAAGTTGAAAGCACTTCATGATAAGCTCAAGCCGGGAGCTAAGGTAATTATTTATTGTATGGGTATGAGAAAATGCTGGTTTGACATTGCCAAAAAAGGCGGAACAATTTTGCCTATGGATGATTTAAACTGGGAGTTTATGAACGAACAGATTTTTATCAGTGTGCAGAACCAGATCGTAACAACAATAAATATTTACCGGAGCATGCTTGAACTCTTTGACAGCGTCGAAGTGATTGAAGTTAAGACCAGCAAAGGAATGGTTATGTACAATACAGGTACAGATTGTGTTATGGTTTTGACTAAATAACTTGGCATGTATATGGCGGGGAGAAATCCCCGCCTTTTTCTGTCTTTACAGAAATTCGTATTATTGACAGTATACCTCTATAGGGTGTATACTTTATAATTGCAATGATTAGAATATTATATTTATTTTTTGAGAGGATTATATGAAGGATTATTTATATTTAGATTATGCAGCTAATACACCTGTTGATACGGATGTACTAAAAACTTTTAATGATGCAACATTAAAGTATTTTGCTAATCCTAATGCAACTCATGGTTTAGGTGTTGAGGTTAATTATAAAATAAATGAAACAACAGATAGAATAATAGATTTATTAAAAAGAAATACAAGTTTAGATGATGATATGGAAATAGTATATACATCAGGTTCTAGTGAATCAAATAATCTTGCAATTAAAGGTGTAGCTCAAACATATAAGGAAAACGGAAAACATATTATTTCAACTTTTTTGGAACATTCATCAGTTAGTAGTCCACTTTCATATTTGAAGGAACAGGGCTATGAAATCGATATTGTGGGAATAACTAGTGATGGTAGAGTTGATTTAGAAGAGTTAAAACGTTTGATTAGAGATGATACGATATTAGTTTCTGTTTGCTATGTAGATAGTGAAGTCGGAAATGTTCAACCAATCAGAGAGATTGCTGAATTGGTAAGCAAATATCCAAATTGTTTTTTACATGTTGATGCTACTCAAGCAGTTGGAAAAACAGAGGTTGATTTTAGTGGCATTGATTTAATTTCTTTTGCTCCTCATAAATTTAATGGATTAAATGGTTTTGGAGGTTTGCTTAAAAAGAAAGATATGGTATTAGAACCTTTAATAAATGGCGGAGCTAGTACAACTATTTATAGAAGTGGAACACCTGTTATAGGGCAAATATGTGCTCTTGAAAGGGCTTTAGAATTAACTTTCAATAATTTTAAAAAAAGATATGAGTATGTAAATAAATTAAATGAAAAACTAAGAAGCAAATTATTAAGTTATGATAATGTGAAAATAAATACGGTTTCTAAAAATAACCCATATATTTTGAATGTGAGTGTAAATGGAATTAAGGCTGCTGATTTTAAAAAGAAATTAGAAGAATATGGAGTTTGTATTTCTATAAAGTCAGCATGTACGGTAACTATTACTCCATCTAGAATTGTTATGTCAATGACTCATGATAGAAAAAGAGCTTTTGCTTCGTGGAGAATTAGTTTAAGTCATTTGGTAGCAGAGGAAGATATAGATAAATTTTTAGAGATTTTTGATAAATGTTATAAAGAAATGATGTAAAGAAAGAGGTTTTGTATGGAAAGATATGAAGAGATTGAAAAGTCAATAATTACTACATATCGTAAAGGAATATGGGGAAAGTTCATAAAAGGTATTAAAGAATTCAATATGGTTGAAGATGGAGATAAAATCGCTGTTTGTATTTCTGGTGGAAAAGATTCAATGCTTTTAGCTAAGTGCATGCAAGAATTGAAGAAACATAGAAAAGTAAATTTTGAACTTGTATTTTTAGTAATGGATCCCGGGTACAATCCTATAAATAGACAAAAGGTTATTAATAATGCTAAGCTACTTAATGTTCCTATTACTATGTTTGATACTGATATTTTTGCATCTGTAGAGAGAATTGATGATCATCCTTGTTATATATGTGCTAGAATGAGAAGAGGTTATTTATATAGAAAAGCTCAAGAGCTTGGATGCAATAAGATTGCACTTGGTCATCATTTTGATGATGTTATTGAAACTATTATGATGGGGATGTTATATGGTGCACAAACTCAAACAATGATGCCTAAATTGTATAGTACTTCTCATAAAGGTATGCAACTTATTCGTCCTTTGTATTATGTTAAAGAAGCGGATATTATAAAATGGAGAGAAAGAAATGATTTGCATTTTATTCAATGTGCTTGTAGGTTTACTGAACATTGTACAATGTGTGATAATGGTGGTGGAGGCTCTAAAAGAGAAGAAATGAAAAAGCTTATTAAACAGCTTCGTAGTGTTTATGATAATGTTGATATGAATATTTATAACAGTACAAAAAACGTTAATTTAAATACAATTATTTCATATATTAAAGATGGTGAGGTTCATAGTTTTATGGACAATTATGATGAAGAAGGTTTGAAAAAGCAAGAAAAATTGGATTAAGGAAATATTTTTACTGTGTGTCATATTGCGAAAAGTAACAAATAATTATCTCTGAGCATAACTTAAGTGGGATATATAAAATTAATTAAAGATTTTTGATATTTTTTTTATAGAAAATAATGTCAAAAATCTTTTCTTTTTGCTCGAATGTAAGAAAAGACGATATATGTGATTTTTTTGTATTTTTATTTTTCTTATGCTATAATGCTTAATGTTACTGAAAGGAGGGGGTATGAGTACTATTACAAAGAGAGCATTAGCTCAATCTTTAAAGAAAATTGCGGGGAAAAAAGAAATTAATAAGATTACAATAACTGATATTACAGATAAATGCGGACTTAATAGACAAACTTTTTATTATCATTTTAAAGATATTTATGATTTGCTTGAATGGATTTATATGAATGAGGTTATTGAGAAAATAGAGAAAAGCGAAATTGATGAGAACTGGCAACAAGGCTTTTTGTATGTCTTTGATTATATTATAAAAAATAAGAGGTTTATTTATAATACCTATAATTCAATTAGTAAAGATGCTTTTGTGAAGTTTATGTATAAACAGACTGATATTTTATTTTCTAATGTAATAGAAAGTAAAGCAAGTGGAAAAAATATTTCAGAAGCGGATAAAAAATTTGTATCAGATTTTTATAAGTTTGCTTTTGTTGGACTAATTCAGGATTGGATAGTTAAAGGAATGAAGAAAGAACCAAAAGATATTATCGATAAATTGAGTATTATGTTAGATGGATCTTTTGATACTTTTATTGATAATTTATCTGCTAGATAGTGGTAAATTTAAGATATTAATTAAATTTTATAAACAAAAAGGTAGTTTTGTAATAAAAAAATACAAACTACTTTTTTTGTTTATTGAAATACGTGTATTTTATGAGTATCATTTGGGTAGAATTACATAAGAAAGGAATGAGGTTAGTTATGTATTATAGTAGTGGTAATTATGAGGCTTTTGCAAGACCAAAAAAGCCTGTGAATGTGGATAACAAATTTATACTTTATTGGATATTGATAGAGGTGTTCCAGAAGTTTGGGGTAGCACATATGATGTAAGAGATTTATTAAATGCAACTATTAAATTGCGTGATGGAAAGCCTTTAACTGATATGAAATTGAGTTTACCTCAAGAAGTTATTTTAAATAAAGCTCTTAAGAAGATTAAAGGAACTGATGTTGAGAAGTTATTAAAAGAATATGGTGTTATAGATTCAAGTAAAAATTAGAAAATTTTTGTATAATATGAACGTTCACTGAACTTTTTATTATATAAAAATAATAATGCACGAAAATTCGCAAATTTTGTGCGCTAACAAAGATGTGGACTTAATAATGTTATAAATAGTTTACTTTTGAACTATAATGGAAATAGAAAAAATTCATATTAAATTTTTACACTTTAATGCAAAATCGGAAGATAAAAATTTACTTTACAATTGAAAAGAATTTTTCAATTAAATTTAAGTCGTTTATTTGCATTTATGCGGTGTTTTAAAATTTAATATGGATTTTTCTTTTATTCTAAATACAATAATTGACATATCAAGAGGTGTAATATTATAATATTGAAAGAGTTATTATAAGTTAGAGAGGATGTGATTTCTTGTTAGAATTAGAAGAGAACAAAAAGATTATAAATGCTTTAAAAGAAAAAATAGAAAGTTTAGGTGAGTCTCTTTGACATTGCTGAGAAAAAGCGAGAACTAGAGAGTTTAGAGGCTAAGACTTTAGAACAGGATTTTTGGAATGATAGTAAAGAATCTGGAAAAGTATTAGCTAAGATAAAATCTTTAAAAGATATTGTTTCAAATTATTCTAAAATTTATGATGAAGTTGTTAATTTGATTGAAATGACTGATTTGGTTATGGCTGATTTTGATGAAGATTTGAAAAAAGAAATATTAAATAATACTAAACTTGCTTCAGATAAGGTAGAAAAATTAGAATTACAAACTTTTTTATCTGGAAAATATGATAAAAATAATGCGATTGTTACAATTCACCCAGGTGCTGGTGGGACTGAATCTCAAGACTGGGCTGAAATGTTATATAGAATGTATACTAGATGGGCTGGCAAGTCTAATTATCAAGTAAATGAAGTAGATTTCCTAGAAGGTGACGAAGCTGGTATAAAGAGTGTTACTTTTGAGGTTATTGGAGAAAATGCTTATGGATATTTAAAAGGTGAGATGGGAGTTCATAGACTAGTTCGTATTTCTCCTTTTGATAGTAATAGCAGAAGACATACATCTTTTGCTTCTGTTGAAGTTTTGCCTGAAATTACAGATGATATAGAACTTGATATTAATCCTGATGACTTAAGAGTTGATACTTATAGAGCATCTGGAGCTGGCGGACAGCACGTAAATAAAACATCATCTGCTGTAAGAATTACTCATATTCCTACAAATATAGTTGCTCAGTGTCAATCTGAACGTTCTCAAATTCAAAACAGAGAAACCGCAATGAAAATGTTAAAATCTAAATTGCTAGATTTAAAAGAAAAAGAACAAAAAGAAAAAATTGAAGATTTAAAAGGTGTTCAACGAGATATAGCATGGGGAAGCCAAATTCGTTCTTATGTTTTTTGTCCATATACATTAGTTAAAGATCATAGAACTAATTATGAAGTTGGAAATGTTCAAGCTGTTATGGATGGCGATTTAGATGGTTTTATTGAAAGTTACTTAAAAATGAAATAGAGGTTTAAAATGAAGCAAATTGATGAAAAAACAAATGTTATGAGAATTTTAGATGGAAAGAAAATTGAATATAATCATTATAATTATTTAGAATCAGGTGCTATCAGTGGTATGGAAGTTGCGGAAACTTTAAATGAAAATCCAGATATGGTTTTTAAAACTTTAGTTACAGTTGGTAAAAGTGGAAATCACTATGTTTTCTTATTACCTGTTAACAAAGAACTTGATTTGAAAAAGGCAGCTAAAAGTGTTGGAGAGAAAAATATTGAAATGATTAAATCAAAGGATTTATTATCCTTAACTGGCTATATTCATGGAGGATGTTCTCCGATTGGTATGAAAAAGTTTTTTAAAACTGTTATTCATGAGACCGCTTCTAAATTTGATAAAATTTTGTTTAGTGGTGGTAAAATTGGATACCAGGTAGAAGTTTCTTTGCAAGATTTAAGTAAAGTTATAAAATATGATTTAGCTGATATTGTTGTAGAATAAAGTAATTAGAAGAAAGAAGATTAGAAATGAAAACAAAGAAAAAAAGTAATTTTATAAAAAATTTTGTTATATTTGCACTTCTTATATTTTTGACTTTTTATATATTATTTAAAGATCAAAATGTACTTGATATTTTTGGAATTTTAAAATCAGTAAAGTTGCCGTTTGTAATGATGGCCATTGGTTGTATGTTTTTATATCTAGTATTAGAAGCTGTTAATTTAGGAAGAACATTAAAGAATTTGAATGAGAAATCATCTTTTTGGCAAAATGTTAAGTATGCATTTATAGGTTTCTTCTTTAGCTCTATTACACCTGCTGCTAGTGGTGGTCAACCGATGCAAGTTTATTATATGTATAAGGACAAAATTTCAGTTGCTAATTCAACATTGGCGTTGCTTATTAATTTGACGAGTATGCAGATTATTACAATTGGATTTGCTTTATTTAGCTTGATATTTAATTATCAATATTTGAATAGGGTATTAATTATTTGTTTTATTGTAGGAATTTTGTTAAATGCAACTGCATTATCACTTCTTATAATAGGTGTATATTCTAGAAGATTATCAAAGTGGTTAATTGAATTTGCACTTAAAGTTTTAAAATTTTTTAGAGTTAAAAATTTAGATGCTAAAAAAGAAAAATTTGAAAGTGAACTTGCTAGATATCAAGAGAGTGCAGTTTATATTAGAAATAATAGATTATTAATGATAAAGATTTTACTTACTACTTTAGTTCAGTTTACAATTTATTATAGTATTACATATTGGACTTACAGAGCATTAGGATTTAATGATCATAATGTAGCAGAAATTGTTACAATGCAGTCTGTTCTTTTTGCTACTGTATCTGGAATTCCTTCTCCAGGTGCCGTTGGCGTTAGTGAAGGAGCATTTACAGAAATATTTAGAAATGTATATCCTAAAAATGTAATGGGAAGTGCTGTTTTATTAAATAGAGGCATTAATTTCTATTTATATGTTTTAATTTCAGGAATAGTTACTGCTATTAATCATATAAAAAAGAAAGATGTCGAGGGAATAGATGAGGAGGAAAGTAAATGTTAAAAAATAAATTGATTAAATTTATTACATCATTGCTATTGTTCTTTTTCATGGTTGCATATTATTTTAATTCTTCTGTTAAGGTACTTTCTGTAGTTATAATTGCTTTATGTTTGCTAAAATTTATTGCTGTTACAATTTTAGAACCTGATAGCATATGGGAGATTATTAAAAAGTTTATTTATATTGTAATTGGTTTATTATTTGTATTTGGATTAATTTATAATAATATTTATTGTGAGAGAATTGCCGAGGTATTAATTGCAATTGATACTGTGATTGAAACACATAGAATTAGAAAAAAGATTTAAAGAGAATGGCTTATATGAGCTATTCTTTTTTTATAATTTATACATGAACCAAGGGAAAGAAAACATTTATTCGCATATGTGTACTTATATTATTAGCAGTTGTTTTGATTGTTATGATTAAGTTTTATTGTGATTTAATTAAAGATAAATATAGTAATTTATCATCTAATGGATTTACTTTATATGTTAACGGTAGTGCTATAAACTAAGAAAATTTATAGGAAGTCTTGAGGAGTAATCGATAGTTATTGATTATTCCTCTTTTTTATTATATAGTTTGTAACGAATTATTGAGTTATAAATTAATGGTTGACTTTTGTTTTAGATTGATGTTACAATGTTTACATAAGTTAAATTTAGTTGCGTTTTAAAAAGATATTAGTAGAGTTTTATTTTGAATTTAGAGAGATAATGGTTGGTGAAAATTATTTTCGGATAATTCTTGAATTACAGATCTTATAGTGATTAACGGTTTGCGTTCGAATACGCTATTAATGAGACAATAATTTATTGTGAATAAAGGTGGTACCACGAGATAGTTCGTCCTTTTATATGGATGAGCTATTTTTTTATTTGGTAAAATAAATACATATAAGAAGTATAAATATATGTATTTAAGTTTAGGAGGTGATGCTATGACCCAATGGTTTACTATGAAGGTAATTATCCAAGGGTTCTTCTATAATATAAATATTTGGCATGAGATCACAGGAGCAGATTTTAAAGGAATTTAATAAGGTTTATTATCTGTTAATATTCTGTATGAAATTATACAGAACATATGTACGATATTATATAGAAGAAAAGGAAGGGATTAATATGAATAATTTAGATATTATTAAAAGAAAAGCTGTTCAAATTTTTTCAGAGGAAGATTTGGATAGAAAATTGAATAGTGGAAAGAAGTTAACTATTAAGTATGGTGCGGATCCATCAAGACCAGATTTACACATTGGTCATAGTGTTGGATTAAGAGTATTAAAAGCTTTTCAAGATATGGGACATGAGGTTGTGTTTGTTATAGGTGATTTTACTGGAATGATTGGAGATCCTTCTGGTAAGAGTAAGACAAGACCCGCTCTTACTTTTGAACAAACAAGAAAGTCTGCTGAGACATATTTGGAACAAGCAAGTAAAATATTAGATATGAATAAGACTCGTATTGCATTTAATTCAGAATGGCTTTCTAAGATGAATTTTGAAGATGTAATAAAACTATGTTCTAAGTATACTGTTGCTAGAATTATGGAGAGAGATGATTTTAAGAATAGATTTGAAAATGGATTACCTTTATCTATGCATGAGTTATTATATCCGTTAATGCAAGGATATGATTCTGTTGCGTTAAATGCTGATATTGAGATTGGTGGTACTGATCAAACATTTAATTTACTTGTGGGTAGAGATTTACAAAAAGATTATAATCAAGATCCTCAAATTGTTATGACTTTTCCTTTGCTTGTTGGATTAGATGGAAAGGAAAAAATGAGTAAGTCTTTGGATAATTATATAGGTCTTAATGATGATCCGTTTGATAAGGTTGTTAAGAGTATGAAGATTCCTGATGATGTATTAAGACAATATTTTGAACTTGCTACAGATTTGTCTTCTGTTAGAATTGATGAGATTATGAATGGCGATATTAGAGATGCTCATTTTGAGTTCGCTAGAGAATTGTTAAAAATGTATGATGATGTTTCTGAGTTTGATGAGCTTAAGCAAAAATACTTAGATGTTGCACATGGTGGTGTAAGGGATAATATAGAAGCGGTTAGCATTGATGAGAAACAAATAAATGTTTGCGAGTTACTTGTTAAGGTTGGTTTTGCTAATTCAAAAGGTGAAGCTAAAAGAATGGTTCTTGGCAATGGTGTTAGAGTTGATTCTGAGTTAGTGAGTGATGTTACTGCTGTTATTGATTTATCTGATGGGGAGAAAGTTCTTCAGTTTGGAAAGAATAAATTTATAAAAGTATTTTAATGTATAACATTTTTCCTCCTTTTCGCATATTATATTCCGAAAAGGGGGATTTGTTATATGTTTTCAGATTTAAATTCTTATACTCAATATTATGGGATGAATAATGGACCGTTTGTTAATCAGGGGTTTAATCCTAATAATTTAAATAATGGTTTTGATTTTAGAACTACTGGAATGACGGGTTTTAATAATGATGAGTTGATTTCTTTTAGTCAGGCTGTTGATATGATTAGAAGGTCTGTTGGTGATGAACGCGCGGATGAAGTGTTTTATGATGCTTTGATTAAGATGGCTCCTAATGATAGGGATAAAGAGATTATTACTAGCATTCGTGATGATGAGAGAAAGCATAATAGGATTTTAAGGGAGTTGTATTTTAATTTTACTGGACAGATGATTTCGGTTGATACTTCTAATGAGGCTTGTGAAAATAATTTTACGTATAAAGAGGGATTGGAAAAGGCTTTGTTTGGTGAGTTAGAAGCGGTTGTTAAATATAGAAGAATAATGGGAGTTATGCCAAGTGGTAATAGTTATATTTTATTAATGTCAATTATGACTGATGAATTGCGACATTCAGCTATGTATAATTATTTGATACATATGGCAAAATAGCTTAATTTGGTTTGACATGAAGAGCGTTTCGTGATAGAATGGTTGACATAAAGCAAATGCTTTAGTTGTAACTCATAAATATAGCATTCCAAGAAAGGGGCAGACATTATGAACAAGTTTGACTTAAAACCTGGAGAATCTTTAATAGTTGTAGAAAGACACGTTTCTGTTTTTTCTAAGAAAGATGAAATGTACCGGTATTATTGCTTAAATGGCAATTACATTGGTTCTTTCACTAAAGAACAGATCTGGTCTAACCCGGATGAAAACTGTATTTTTGGTGGAGATCGTATTTGGATGAAAAATGATGATTCTTGGATAGTATTGAACTATAAAGCAAGAGTCATCAGCGAGAGCTCTATAAAAGATGTTAAGGTTTCAGAAAACAGAAGATATGTTTTATTGATTTTGAATGATTATGAAACAGAAGTCTGGACTATGGCTGGTAAAAGATTGCTTGAGTGCTTCAACAATGAAGTGTCTATACGTGAGGACTATGCTATTGTCAAGACGTCAAAAGGAACGGAACTGTACGAATTAGAAAAGCTGGGAGATGGAAAACCTTACAATGCTATTTCAGTATCTGATGATTTTTCATTTGAAGAATTTATGTCAGCTCATGCTGAACAGAAAGAAGAAAAAGAGCCGGAAGAATCACCGTATGTAACGACATTATTTAATAATGTTCAGATAGGAACAAAGCAAGTCTTATGGTTACGTGAAAAATACTTTGTTGTTTGCAAAAAATCCGAAAATATCGGAGAAAAGGCATGCTATGGTAACTTAGTTGCCAAATGTTACACTCTTGACGGAAAGTTTTTTGCAAATACCTCAGTAATTTATGATAATGGACATATTTCTGGTTTTAAATGTATTGAAACTGAAAATATACTTGCATTAAGTGGAAATGCGGAGAATTGGTTATCAATTAAAAAAAAGGTTTGGAGATTGTACAACTATTCAGGAAAGAAAATTTCCGTGTCTCTTTTTGACTGGGTTTTTGTTGATAAAACCAATAGCTATTTGATTGGTGGAGTTTTTCGAAGGATAGGAACAGTTCCAAGTATGATATGTATTTTTTCCACTAAGGAAGGTGAACAGCTGTCAGAGTGGTATGGATTTAAAGAGGTACCTGCAATTGGCGATGGTTATTGCGTGATGAAGGATTTTAACCGTTGTAACTGGGTTTATACTGAAGATGGAGAGCAGGTTTTCACTGAACCTATTTCTGATCCGGTGTTGTTTATGGATAATCTGATTATCAAAAAGTACGATGATGGTTACGATGTGTATGACTGCTTAAGCGGAGAGGTCATTTTAGTAGTGGCTGATGATGTTGAATTTGAGCTTAGGAAATGCTCACAGAAGCTTATTTTATTTACCTTAGACGGTAAAAAAGGAGCATATGGATATTCGACTGATAGAGGCTTTTATGAAATTGTTCCGATGAAATACGAAAAGATTGAGGCGAATGGTACTCTTGTTTGCGGCCAGAACTTTTCAGAAGATGCAACAGAAGATATTTATGATTTAGACGGAAATTTGATTTCGTCAACAAGCAAGTAAATGCGACGTAAAAGCAGGTGAGTCTAGTTAGACTTACCGGCTTTTTGCTGATTTAAAATTATTTTTGGGAGATTTAAAATAGTTTGACACAATAGGGATTCCGTGATAAAATGGTTGACATAAAGCTGACGCTTTTGTAGAAACTTATAAATTAATCATCATAAGAAAGGAATGGACATTATGGATAATCGGAACGAATTTGATTTGAAACCTGTTGAATGCTTAACTGTAAAAGAAAATTATGTAAGCGTTTATTCAAGAGCTAATAAAGAATATCGATATTATTGCTTGAATGGCAAACATATTACTACTTTTACTGAGGAACAGTTCAAATACATGCTTGGACCAGCCTGCATTTTCTTGGACAATAGAATATTGGTGAGAGGAATAGACTATTGGACATTAATGGACTACGATGGAAATAAAATTGAAGGCCTTTTTGTCAGAGATGTTGTGGTTGCTAAAAACACTGTATTATTGATTTGGCCGGACAGCTCTATGGCTGTTTATTCTTCAAAATGGGAACTGCTGTTAAGCACAAGTCCAGAATACAAATTTGGAGGATTAATTGCTAATCGAGTTGTTGTTGTCGATTATGCAGAAGGACGCAAAAGATTGTACGATTTAAGATTTAAAAAGTTTGTTGGCAGTATTTATAAAAAAGTTGAATTTCTTTATTCTGCACTTATTGTATATCCGGATGATTCATCAGGAAAATGCTATCTTTTTAATGCTTTGACTGCTGAATTCGAAGGCCGATATGATGCATGTTTTGTCCGCGGTATTCCTATTGAGAGTGATTTATATATTCATTCGATTTGGGTATACAGAGATGGCAGATGTGGATTATGGTTCGAATCTGAATCATTCGTATATCAGATTTTGCCTACAGGATATACGCAGATATCAGTTGATGCTGATGGAATAACTGCAAGATGTAAAGAAAAAGTTGTAAAATTTGCTGCTGATAATTTTCCACGAAGCAACCGTAAATTTAATCCTAGAAAACGTGCTTTGATAGCTAGAGCTGATGAGCGAGCACAGACTAAATTAACATATAGAGGTGTTGAAATAAAAGAAGGTGAGGAACTTTATTTCTTAAATAAATGTTTCTTTGTATCTAAAAGCATTGAAACACTGAAAGAGGGATGTGAGCATGTAGCAAAGTTTTATACTTTAGATGGCAAATACATTGCGGACTCAGGGTATAAATATGATATTGCCGGAAAGGCTGAAGAAGTTAATTTTATTGATACACCTTATATATTAATTTTAGGCAATAATCATAACAAATCCGATGAGGATCAACATTGGCAGTCATACTATTATACTGGCGAAAGAGTTATTCCTAAAGTGTTTAAAGAAGTAAATTCTGATTTTAATAGAACACTTTTGATCTTTAATACGAAAAAAAAATCACGGAATAATGAAATGTATTTTTTCTCATATCAGACCGGAAAGCAGCTTTTTAAATTATCTGGATATAAAAGTTTTATAAAATTAACTTCTAAATATGTTTTTATGCGCGATTATGATGAAAACGTACAGGCTTTTGACAGAGAAACTGGTGCTCAAATGGTGGATCATCCAATTTCACCAAAGTATTATGCTGAAGGTGATTTAATTTTTGAACATGTAGATTTAGGATATAATGTATATGATTGCAGGTGTAAAAAAGAATATTTTATAACAGCAAATGAGACTAGAATTGCTAGATCGAGCGTCATGAATGATTATCCATTCATCGCTGTGTATCTTAATTCAAAAGCAGGAATATATGATTATTCTGAAGAACATGGACCATATGGGATAGTTCCTGTAGAATATGATGTGGTGGAAGTGTGTGATAACTGTATTCGTGCACAGAGATTTTCACCGAATGAAACAGATGATATTTATAGTTTTGATGGAAAGTTAATTTCCACAACAAGCAAATGATGCGAAAAAAACCGGTAGGCCTTAAATTGGGCCTGCCGGCTTTTTGATATGTTGAATAAATTAAATTACATAGAATAGTATGCAGAAGAAGTGAAGTAGACTTCCTAAGAATATAAATATATGAAATACAGAATGTATATACTTTTTCTTTTTTCCTAATCCGTAAAGAATAGCACCAATACTATAAACAATTCCTCCTGCAAGTAGTAAACCAAAACCAAAGTTAGTTAATAACTGTGGCAAGATAGATGCTTTTACAATTATGCACCATCCCATTAGTAGATAGCATGCCATTGATAAGTATCTATATTTTTTTATATCTATTGAGTTGAATAATATTCCTAATAATGCAGTTCCCCAGATTATTCCAAAGATGGTCCAACCAAGTGTCGTGTTGTATTCACGTAATGTGCATAGGCAAAATGGAGTATATGAACCTGCTATTAATAAAAATATTGCACAGTGATCAAATATTTGAAAAACTTTCTTTGCTTTTAGTTTAGGACTTAATCCATGATAGATACTTGACATTGTGTATAATACAACCATTGAAACTCCAAATATTACACCGCTTACAACTGCATATGGATTGTGGTGAATTGCTCCAAAGATTGATAGTAATACTATGGCAACAATTCCTAAAACACTTCCACAAATATGTGTTACCATATTAAAAATTTCTTCTCCCTTAGTGTATGACGGTAAAACTCTGTCATCTAATTTTGTTCTTTTCATTTGAATACCTCCGCTTTTTAAAACTATATTATCTAGTATTCAATACTATATCATAATAGAATTAAATTGTCAAAAAAATTTTCCTTGGTATAAATCTTTTTCTTTTAAAATTTTATCTAAGCCGTTTAAAACTTTCTTTTTATGTAGATTCCATTCAGGGGCTACAAGTAAATCTTTTGGAGCATCTCCTGAAATTCTATGAATTATTACTTCTGGAGAAATATGAGTAATAACATATACGAGGCATTCCATATAATATTCATAAGAAATAGGGGAGTATAGACCTTTTTCATATAGTTCATTTAATTTAGTATTTTTTACAATATAAGTTGAGTGAATTTTTATTCCTTGGATATTATGTTGGTTTATGAAATTTACGGTATTTTCTAAATCTGTTTTTGTTTCGTTAGGTAATCCTATCATTATATGTGCTACAACATCGATATGATATTTGTTTAAGATTTTTACAGCTTTGGTAAATTCGCTTGATAAATATCCTCTGTTAATAAATTTGGCTGTTTCATCATTTGAAGTTTGCAATCCTAATTCAACACAAACATAGTATTTATTAGAATATGAACTTAGAAGTTGAGCTATTTCTTCTGTGATACAGTCTGGGCGAGTAGCTATTTCTAATCCTACAATTCTGTCGTCTATTAGGCTAGAATCGTATTTAGTTTTTAAATTTTCTATGGTGTCATATGTGTTTGTAAAGTTTTGAAAATATACGATAAATTTATTTGCTCTTTGTGATTTATAACTATTAAAGTAATTTTTTACTTGTTCTGTAATTGATAGTCGTTGCAAATGATCTCCGGAGCCTTTTTCACTACAAAATATACATCCACCGTAACCGGCTTTTCCACTTCTGTTAGGACAAGTAAAGTTACCGTCTATGCAAATTTTTAATGTTCTTTCTCCAAACTTTTCTTTCAAATATTGATTTAAATGTTTATATCTTAAATAACGTTCTTCCATTATATTATTTTCCTTTCAAATATTAATAATTATACAAGTGCTTAGGATAAAAGTCAAAAAAACGAACATATATATAGAGAAAACACAAAGAAAAATGCATATTAAATTTTTTCACACCTTGCTGTCGCATTCCTCGGAATTTGAAAATAAAATTTTAATAATTTTATTTTCAATCCGGGTAGAATGCTTCAATCGAGCTCACTTCGTTCGCTTGGTCCCTGCGCGGCGATTCAAAAATTTTAATATGAATTTTTCTTTTTATATTGAAAAAAAAAATCCGTAATGATATTATGGCTTCGATAAAGTAAAGGTTAGAATAATTTATTGCTTTTGGACCTAAAATATATATGGAGGAGATTGCTATATGGAAAAAGAATACAAAATTGTAGATAGCGTTGAAGCTTTGGAAGAGACTATTAATAGTGTTAAAGAAGCTCAGAAAAAATTTGCAACTTACACACAAGAACAAGTTGACAAAATCTTTTTAGCTGCTGCTATTGCTGCTAATAAAGCAAGAATACCACTTGCAAAAATGGCAGTTGAAGAAACTGGAATGGGAGTTGTTGAAGACAAGGTTATTAAAAATCATTATGCTGCAGAATATATTTACAACAAATATAAAAATGCAAAAACTTGTGGAACTTTAGAATATGACTCAGCATATGGACTTAGAAAAGTAGCTGAACCTATTGGATTGATTGCAGCTGTTATTCCTACAACAAATCCAACATCAACAGCTATATTTAAAACATTAATTTCTTTGAAAACTAGAAATGGAATTATAATAAGTCCACATCCTAGAGCAAAGAAATCTACTATTGAAGCTGCAAAGATTGTTTTGGAAGCAGCTGTTGAAGCTGGTGCTCCAGAAGGCATTATTGCATGGATTGATGTTCCATCTTTGGAACTTACAAATACTTTAATGAAATCTTCTGACACAATATTGGCTACTGGTGGACCTGGTATGGTTAAATCTGCTTATTCAAGTGGAAAACCGGCGTTAGGAGTTGGAGCAGGAAATACACCAGCAATTATTGATGAATCTGCTAATTTAGTTTTAGCTGTAAATTCAATTATTCATTCAAAGACATTTGATAATGGAATGATTTGCGCATCTGAACAATCAGTTATTGTATTAAATAATGTATATGATTCAGTTAGAACTGAATTTGAAAGAAGAGGATGCTATTTCTTAAATCCAGAAGAAACAGAAAAAGTTAGAAAAACAATTATAATAAATGGAGCTTTAAATGCTAAGATAGTTGGCCAAAAAGCTCATACAATCGCTAGTTTAGCTGGCGTTGAAGTTCCAGAACACACAAAAATTTTGATTGGAGAAGTTGAAAGTGTTGACATTTCTGAAGAATTTGCACATGAAAAATTATCTCCAGTTCTTGCAATGTATAGAGCAAATGATTTTGATGATGCACTTGCTAAAGCATCTCAATTAATTAATGATGGTGGACTTGGACATACTTCATCTTTATATATTGATACGATTAATGGTCAAGATAAAATTGAAAAATTTTATAGTACAATGAAAACTTGTAGAGTTTTAATTAATACTCCATCTTCACAAGGTGGTATAGGTGATCTTTATAACTTTAAACTTAATCCATCTTTAACATTAGGATGCGGTTCATGGGGTGGTAACTCAGTATCAGAAAATGTTGGAATAAAACATTTATTAAATATAAAAACAGTTGCCGAAAGGAGAGAAAATATGCTTTGGTTTAGAGCACCTGAAAAGGTATATATTAAAAGAGGTTGCTTACCTGTAGCCTTAGAAGAATTAAAAAATGTAATGAATAAAAAGAAAGTATTTATAGTAACTGATAGTTTCTTATTCCAAAACGGATATACAAAACCAATTACTGATAAATTAGATGAATTAGGTATTGAACATACAACATTTTCAAATGTTGCTCCAGATCCAAATTTAGCTTGTGCTATTGAAGGAACAAGAGCAATGAATGAATTTAAACCAGATGCAATTATTGCTGTTGGTGGTGGTTCAGCAATGGATGCTGGAAAGATTATGTGGGTTATGTACGAACATCCAGAAGTTGATTTCTTAGATATGGCTATGAGATTTATGGATATTAGAAAAAGAGTTTATACTTTCCCTAAAATGGGTGAGAAAGCTTACTTTATAGCTGTTCCTACTTCTGCTGGTACAGGTTCAGAAGTTACACCATTTGCTGTAATTACAGATGAGAAAACAGGTACAAAATATCCATTAGCTGATTATGAATTATTACCTAAAATGGCAATCGTTGATGCAAACATGATGATGAATGCTCCAAAAGGATTAACATCTGCTTCTGGTATTGATGCTGTAACACACTGTTTAGAAGCATATGCTTCAATGATGGCAACTGAATATACAGATGGTTTAGCAATTGAATCTTTGAAAAACATATTTAAATATTTACCAAGAGCTTATGAAAATGGTGCAAATGATCCTGAAGCAAGAGAAAAAATGGCTAATGCAGCTACCATGGCTGGTATGGCTTTCGCTAATGCATTCTTAGGCGTTTGTCATTCTATGGCTCATAAATTAGGTGCTTATCATCATATAGCTCATGGTATTGCAAATGCTTTGATGATAGATTTAGTATTAAGATTCAATGCTGCTGAAGTACCAGAAAAAATGGGAACATTCCCTCAATATGATCACCCACATACTTTAAGAAGATATGCTGAAGTTGCTGAAGCACTTGGATTTGGTGGTGCTAATGATCAAGAAAGTTTAGATAATTTAATTAGAGAAATTGATATACTAAAAGAAAAAATCGGAATTAAGAAAACAATTAGAGATTATGGTGTTGATGAACAATATTTCTTAGAGAAATTAGATGAAATGTCAGAACAAGCATTTGATGATCAATGTACAGGAGCTAACCCAAGATTACCACTTATTAGTGAAATTAAAGATATGTATTTAAAGGCATATTACGGAGGTGAACAATAATGTATTTGAATTTAGATAATCCAATTATGGAAAGAAGAACTAAAACAGTATATAAAGATGGTGACAAAACAATAAAATTATTTGTTGAGAATTATTCAAAAGCTGATATTCTTAACGAAGCATTAAATCAAGCAAGAGTTGAAGAGGGAACAGACCTTAATATTCCTAAATTAATAGAAGTTAGTAAGGTTAATAATAGATGGGCTTTGGTTTCAGAGCATATTGAAGGAACGCCTCTTGATAAATTAATGGAACAACATCCAGAAAAATTAGATGAATATATGAACTTATTTATTGATGTTCAACTTAATATATTAGATCATACGGTTCCATTACTAAATAGAATAAAAGAAAAATATACTAGAAAGATTAATCAAACAGAATCAATACATGATAATGCTAAATATGAATTGTTACAAAGATTGGATGGAATGGAAAACCATAATAAAGTTTGCCATGGCGATTATAATCCAAGTAATGTTATTATAAAAGAAGATGGAACAGCATTTGTAATAGACTGGGCTCACGTTACACAAGGAAATGCGTCTGCTGATGCTGCAAAAACATTTTTACTTTTCTCAATGGATAAAAGAGAAGATTTAGCAAATAAGTATCTTGATATGTTTGCTGAAAAGAGCGGAATAAGTAAAGGATTAATTCAAAGATGGATTCCAATTGTTGCTGCTTCACAAATGGCTAGAGCAACAGATGAAGAAAGAGAATTTTTATCTAAATGGATTGATGTTGTTGATTACGAATAATTCCTTACAAATTTTATATAAACGAGAAAATTGACTTGAAAATATTGTGATAATGCAAACACTTGAATATTTACTTTTATTTAAATACGGAATGTTTTTTTAAGTTTCCTATAATATAAAATAACAAGATTAGATAATTATTTTCCAGCATAGTTGATGGTTTTATCATTAAAGTCAAAAAAATCCCCCAATTTCAAATTGAGGGATTTTTTTGACATATTGCGCTTGAGGTGGTATTATAATAAAACAGTAACATTAATTATGCTTATTTTATAAAGGAGGATAGCTATATGAAAAAATATGCACAGTTAGAATATTCCTTTACTGATGCTGAAATCGATCTCAAAAGTCGAGAAGCTCTGAAAAAGCAATTTAACAATTTACCACAACATTGGTATAAAAGAATGTCACGGTATAATTGGAAAATAGTTGTTGTTGATGAGTTAGTTGATGTTGAAGACGAAACACCATTGATTTTTAATGTCGCTTTTGATGAGATGACTATATATCTGAATAGCTCATCATCAGATGCATTACGCAATGGAGTATACAAGGCAATTGCAGGATATATTATTGCACAACATATGACATTTGATGACTCGGTCGTTTTTCAGGTACTGGTAGATGAAAACTATGATAAAATGGAAGAGTTTTTTAGAAAACGGCATGTGTCACATTTAAAAGTCCCTTCAATACTTTTTGTTGAACTTTTTTCTTTTGCTATTGAGACTAAAGGCAAAAACCCATTTACGGATATTGATTCTATTTATGAATATGTTAATAGATGGGTGACCGGAGACATTTTTACAAGAAACTTAAAACACATACCAGAATATATTATTGTAGCTAATGATGTGGTTGATGAAAACATATTCAAGACTATTGAATGTTTCTCAGAATTACCTCAAAATGTTCAGAATGTGTTTGTGAACAATGGATGGAAAATTTGCATTTCCAGTGAATATCTTATGGATAGTCCGGATTGTGAAGGATATTGTGATCCAAATGTAAAGAAGATATTCTTCAAAGCAGCTGCCGAGCAGTTCAAAAGCAGTCTCTGGCACGAGGTTGGTCATTTCATTGATTTCCAATGTGATTATCCAAGTGAGAGTCCGGAGTTTGAAGAAGTTTTCAAAAAGGAAAAAGGTTACCTTATGAGAGAAGATACTTCTTATGAATTATATAAGTATTGTACTATGAATGTGCAGGAATATTTTGCAGAGAGTTTTGCCAACTATATGAATGATTCATATAGACTGCAGATGGTCGCTCCTGGTACCTTTGACATTATTGACAGAATTGTAAGATAAAGCAGAAATAAGCAAGAGTGGGAGAGCTCGAATGGGCTCTCTCTTAAACTTTGTAATAAAATTTAAAAATGGTTAATATATAATACTACTATTTTTTCTAAAATGAATTAATATTTGTTAGGAAAAAAGCAAAAATTATAATTAAAATTAAATAGTTGAAATTAATTACCAAAAATGATAATATATTCACGTAATATATTATTTTTTTATATAATATATTAAATTACCATTAGCAAAATTTAAATTTAAATTTGCTTTTATATTATTCTAAAGAAGGTGCCAAGCTATGGGCATAATAGTACAAAAATTTGGAGGAAGTTCTGTCGCAACTACAGAAAAATTAAAAAAAGTTTGCAGTCATATTACAAAAGAATTTAGGAAAGGAAATGATGTAGCAGTTATAGTTTCAGCTCAAGGAAAAACAACTGATCGATTAATAACTGAAGAAAAAGAAATCACAACAAGCCCAAGTAAGAGAGAACATGATGTTCTTGTTTCAACTGGTGAACAAATTACGATTTCGAAATTGGCCATGATGCTTAATGATATGGGATACCAAGCTATTTCATTAACAGGATGGCAGATTCCAATAGTTACAGATGATAATTTTGGAAATGCACGAATTAAATCTATTAATTCGCAAAAGATAATTGATTTATTTCACAAAGGCTATATTGTTATTATAGCAGGATTTCAGGGAATTACTGAAAAAGGTGAGATTACAACGTTTGGAAGAGGAGGATCAGATACAACAGCAGTTGCAATTGCAGCAAGTTTAAATGCGGATAAATGTGATATTTATACTGATGTTGATGGAGTTTTCACTACTGATCCAAGAATAACAGATAAGGCCAAGAAAATTGATCAAATTTCTTATGAGGAAATGCTTGAATTATCAAGCTTAGGAGCCAAAGTTCTTCATAATAGATGTGTTGAAATCGGCAAAAAATATGATATTCCTATTGTGGTAAAAGATACAGCTTTAGAGGAATCGCAAGGCACTATTGTAAAAAATAGTGAATCACTTGAAAACATGGAAATCAGCGGAATTGCAAAAGATGATAATATTTCAAGAGTTACGGTAATGGGACTTGAAAATAAAATCGGAAAAACATACAAAGTATTTAAATTACTATCTGAACATAATATAAATGTAGATACTATAGTTCAATCTTTTGGAGAAAGTATTAATAAAAATTTATCTTTTACAATTAAAACAGCTGAGTTAGATGAAGCATTAAAAATTCTTAATGATAATTTGGAATATCTTACAGCAAGAGAAATTGTTCATTTTGATAATTTATCAAAAGTTTCTATTGTTGGTATAGGTATGACAAATAGAACGGGAATTGCTTCTAAAATGTTTGAAGCTTTATACGAAAAAAATATAAATATGCATTTGATTAGCACTTCTGAAATTAAAATTACGGTTTTAGTAAATCAAGATGAGGCAGAAGTTGCTGTTAAAGCAATACACGATAAATTTTTTTAAGAAGTAAAATCGAGCATAAACGAATGTGTTTATTATAGCTTTTTTAATTTGTATCTTTGCTCGTACATGAAGCTTTTGAATTTCTACGCATTGCTAATAGAAAGTTAAGAGAAAACTTTACTATTATGAACTTTATGATGAATCACAGTTAAGTTGTAGGTAGATAATTGTTAAAATTAGCGGGAAACTATTAAGTTTTCCGCTTTTTTGGTTCTATATTTATTATTTAAGCATATAATATTTTAGATAGAAAAAAGGGGAGTGGGAGGTGTTTTATAATGCAATTTGATGAGGTGCAAACTAATATAATGCAAAATGTTATATTAGAAAACAGAAAGAAATTAACACTAACAGGAATAAAAGATGTTTTGAGTTTTGATGACGAAATAGTAATTGTAGAATCTGAATTAGGATTATTAAACATAAAAGGAGCTGATTTAAGGGTTAATAAAATTTCTGTAGAAACTGGTGATGTTATTGTTGAAGGTACGATTAGAGCAATTGAATATGCTGACAAAGATTTATCCCCTAAACAAGGATTGATGAGTAAGATTTTTAAATGATGAGCAATGAATTTAATGTCTTTTTATCTTTTGTTTTAATTGGTCTAATTATTGGTTTTTTATTTGATTTTTTTAGAATTTTGCGCCGTTCTTACAAAACTCCTGATATTGTAACTATTATTGAAGATATTATGTTTTGGATTACATCTGGAATACTTATATTGCTTGGTATATTTGTTTTAAATGAAGGAAAAATACGTGCATATTTGTTTCTTGGATTAATAGCAGGTATCTTTATATATATTGCTGTTATAAGTAAATATGTAATGAAAATTGGAGTTAAATCTTTTAACATATTTAATAAAATCTTTATAATTCCTTTACAAAAAACGACAAAAATATTGATAAATATAGTCGGAAAATTAATAAAAATACTTATAAAGGTTTTAAAAAAAGTAAAAATCGACTTATTTCTAGATAAAAATAATAAAAAAAGAAGGAAATATAAATCTTTTGTAGAATAATATAATTGTATGAATATACTTTAAACAAATGTATTGGAGAACACTGATGAAGAAATTTTTAAGTATAAAGAATTTATATATTAAAGTATTAGTTATTATTTTTTGTATATATTTTGTTTCTGTATTAATTAATCAACAGACTAAATTGAATGCATACAAACAATCACAGGCTTATTATACTGAGAAAACAGATGAAGCTCAGCGATATCAAGAATCGCTTAAAGCTCTTAAAGAGAATATTAATTCGCCTGAATACATAGAAGAATTAGCACGTGATAAGCTTGGAATGTATTTACCTAATGAACGTGTATATATTGATGTCGGTACAAAATAAAGTAACTACACTTTCTGTCTAGTTGCTTTATTTTTTCTTTTAATAATTTTATCCTTGATAAAAAAATCCAAAAAAATATATAATTTAATAGGGGGCTTTTTATGAATTATGAAGATATGTCATTATTAGAATTACGTGAAATGGCAAAAGAAAAAGAATTAAAAAATGTTTCTAAGATGAAAAAACAAGAACTAATTGATGCGTTAAAAGAAGTAATTAACGATGAGAAAAATGATGAAGAACAGATTAAACCAATTGCCAATAAAGAAGTTGAAGGATCTTATAAACCCAATAATGAGAATGATGAAATTGCAGAAGGAATATTGGAAGTAATGCCAGATGGATATGGCTTTTTAAGAGGTGACAATTATTTATCTACAAGTAAAGATGTTTATGTTTCACCTGTTCAAATTAGACGTTTTCACTTAGATACTGGTGATAGAATAAAAGGAGTTATGAGAAATCCAAAAGAAGGTGAAAGATTTCCAGCGCTTATTTATGTTGGTGAAGTTAATGGAGAGCATCCTGAAAATGCAATGAGAAGAAAACGCTTTGATGATTTAATTCCAATTTATCCAAATAAGAGATTAAAATTAGAAACTGGAGCAACAGATTATACTATGAGAATTATGGACTTGCTTTCACCTATTGGAAAAGGTCAAAGAGGTATGATTGTTGCGCCACCTAAAGCTGGTAAAACTACAATACTAAAACAAATTGCTAATAGCATTGCTAAAAATAATCCAGAAGTAGAATTAATTGTTCTTCTTATTGACGAAAGACCTGAAGAAGTAACAGATATGAAACGTTCAATAAAAGGGGATGTCATTTATTCAACATTTGATGAATTACCAGAACATCATATAAAAGTTGCTGAAATGGTTTTAGAAAGAGCGAAGAGACTTACAGAACAGAAGAAAGATGTTGTTATTTTACTAGATAGTATAACAAGATTGGCACGTGCATATAATCTTACAATTCCATCATCAGGGAGAACATTATCAGGAGGATTTGATCCAGCAGCATTACATAAACCAAAACGTTTTTTTGGAGCTGCTAGAAATACAGAAAATGCAGGAAGCTTAACAATCTTAGCAACAGCTCTTGTAGAAACAGGAAGCAGAATGGATGATGTTATTTTCGAAGAATTTAAAGGTACTGGTAATATGGAAGTGCATCTAGATAGAAACTTATCAGAAAGAAGAATTTTCCCTGCTATTGATATAAATAAATCTGGAACAAGACGTGAGGATTTATTACTTTCAACAGAAGAATACCTAACTGTTATGGCTTTAAGGAAATCAATGTCTAGAATGAATACAATTGAAATGACAGAAAAAGTTATGGCACTAATTGCTGAAACAAAATCAAATTCTGAGTTTATTCAGAAAATTAATCTGATGTTGAAGTAGAAAATATTAGCTAAGTTATAGACTATGTGGACATATATACTAGTAAAGTTATTGGTGAAAGATATAATAGAGATTAGGCTTAGGAATGCAAGTTGCTTTTTATGTAAATTTGTGATAAAATTTGAATATGTTTTTTGTAACAGTTAACTGTCTTGTATAATTATTAAGGAGGTTACAAAATGGAAATGAAAAAGTATCTTGGTATGGTAAAGGTTGAGACGGAGTATATGTCAGGTCTGAAAGTTGACTTGCGGGTAAAGTTTTCAGATGATAAGGCATATATAGAACAATGGATGAAACTATATCCAAACTGTGATAAACTTATTTTTGATAATACACCTGAGCTTGATCGTTTCTTCTGGTTGTTTCAGGACTTCGGGACAGCGGTTACTCAGGAAGAACGTGAGAATGGCGAAAAAGCTTATCGAGAACTTATGGACAAAAAATAATGCTAATGGGGAAGCACACAATGTGTTTCCCCATTAGTCATTTGTATTGAAAATCATATATACCAAGCAATGCGATAGATGTTTTTTACTTTTTGAATTACGAATATTATAATGTTGCTTTTAGATAATTTAAATAATATAATAGATTTGAATTTGAGTGGAGAAATTAAAATATGGAAGATAAAATTGAAATTTTAAGAAAATATATATCTGAATGTAATAATATAGTTTTCTTTGGTGGCGCTGGGGTTTCAACAGAAAGTGGGATTCCTGATTTTAGAAGCAAAGATGGATTATATAATCAAAAATATGATTATCCACCTGAAGAAATATTAAGTCATACTTTTTTTATGAATAATACAGAAGAGTTCTATAAGTTTTATAAAGATAAAATGAATTCTTTGAAATATGAACCAAATATTACTCATATAAAACTTGCAGAACTTGAAAAGATAGGAAAATTGAAAGCTGTTGTTACTCAGAATATTGATGGTTTGCATCAGAAGGCTGGTTCAAAAAATGTTTTGGAGTTGCATGGCAGTGTTTTGAGAAATTACTGTATGAAATGTAATAAATTTTATGATGCAGAATATGTATTTAATTTTAACGGAGTTCCTATGTGCGAGTGTGGAGGAATTATTAAGCCAGACGTTGTATTGTATGAAGAAGGTTTAGATGATGGAATATTATATAATTCAATATATAATATTCAAAATGCTGATTTATTAATAGTTGCGGGAACATCATTAACAGTTCAACCAGCAAGTAGTTTGATTAATTATTTTCATGGCAAACATTTGGTTTTAATTAATAAAGATAAAACAATTTATGATAGTTTGGCGGATTTAGTTATTAATGAGAAATTAGGTTCAGTTTTTAATGGAATTGAGATTAAATAAAAATGGAGAAAAAATGATTAAAAATATAGTATTTGATTTGGGAAATGTTATTTTGAAGGGCTCTCCTAATATAGTTTTAGAGCAAATTAAAATAGATAAAAAACAATATGAAAGTATAAAAAATGATTTTTTCAATGACTGGAAATCCTTAGATTTAGGAGAATCTACATTAAGAGAACAGCTAGAAAAGTGCAAATTTGATTTTGAAATTGATTCTGAAATTGAAGAAAAATTGTTGCACTATTATAAGTATAGACCTTTTAATGTTGAAATTTTAGAATTAATAAAAGAACTAAAAAATAAAGGTTACAAAATTTATATATTATCTAATAACAACAAGGAAGCAGAAAAATACTTACTGGAAATACCTGATTTTAAGGCTTTTGATGGTTGGATTTTTTCGTGTGATTATCAGATAATGAAACCAGATCCTAAAATATATAATATTTTATTTGAAACTTATAATTTAAAACCAGAAGAATGTTTTTTTATAGATGATTCAAGAAAAAATATTGAAACTGGTAATAAACTTGGTATGGCAGGATTTGTCTTAGACTGCGAACACAATGGAATAGCTGAATTGCGTAAAGAATTAAAAAATGTACTATAGAAGGAGTTTAAAATTTGAAATGAAAAAAATAGCAAAAAGTATATATAAAAATGTAATATCAAACCCATACATAATATTATTTTGCGTAACTTTTTTAATAATGATTCCATATATTTTTTCAAACAGATATATAGACGGAAATGATTCAAACTTTCATATTAGTAATATATTTTCTATATATACTGGAATGAAGCAAGGAACAATATCTAATGTGTTATCGATTATAGCTCATAATTTTGGATATGCGACAAGAGTTTTTTATCCAAGATTAGCACATTTTTCTACAGCTTTAGTTACATTGATTCTTAATGGAAAAGTAATATGGGGATTAAAAATAATCCATTTTATTGTATTTTTCTTATCTGCTGTTATGATGTATAAGCTAGTAAATAAAGTGTTTAAAAGCAAGTTTTCTGCACTTATATCAGCAATATTTTATTTATCATTTCCATATATGATAACAGAAGTATTTGTGAGGGATGCAGTTGCAGAATCTTTTATATTTATTTTTATGCCAATGATATTACTAGGCTTGTATGAACTATTCCATGGAGATAAAAAATATTTTTATTTGTGGTTTACATTAGGCTATGTCGGAATAATGAACTCACACTTGGTATTAGCGGTTTACTTTACACTATTTATTTTTATATATTTATTATTGAATATTAAAAAGGTGTTTGATAAATCAAATTTAAGAGCTTTAATAACGTCCTCTATACTTATTTTATTATTAACTGCAACATTTACAATTCCTATGTTACAACATAAATCTTTGAATATATATACTGTTTTTGCTGATGAAGGAATGGCTAATAAGGGTTCTGTAGCTGGATCTACACTAAGGCTTAGAGATTTCTTTATTCAAGAACCTTGTGTTGCATATTCAGATATAACATATTATTTGAATTTATTAGGATTTGCATTAGCAGTTCTTGCTATTATAATGAATAAGAAAATATTTGTAGAAAATGATCAAAAAAACTTTTTTAAATTTATATTGATTGCAACTATAATATGTACCTTTTTAATGTCAAAAATATGTCCTTGGGTTATTTTCCCTAAAACACTTATAATGATACAGTTTGCTTGGAGATTAGAAGCCATTTTATTATTTTTATTAAGTATTTTAGCAGGCTCTGTATTTAAAGATATTGAAAGCAAAAAAATACGTATAGTCGCGCTAATTGTAATACTTTTATTTAATGGATTTACTGTATATAAAGCTTATGATTTTGATATTTTAATTGAGAGAAAATTAGAAGATATTGATATATCATCATATGGAACTGGCTGGCAGAGAGAATATTTACCAATGAATACTCAAAATAATTTAGATTATTATGATTCAAGAAGCGAAGATGTTTTAGTAAAAGATGGGGATGCAACGATTTCTGTTCAAGAGAATAACGTTCCATTTTTGAAAGCTGAGATAAAAGATTGCCAAGGCGAAACAACTATTGAATTGCCTAGAATTTATTATTTAGGTTATGAAGCAACCTTAGAAGAAAACGGAAATAAAGAAAAGTTAGATTTATATATGAACGACAGAGGTTTTTTAGAGACTAAAATTAATTCAAATGGAACATTGATATTAAAATATAAAGGAACTATAGCAATGAGAATTGCAAATATAGTTTCAATTATGACATTGATTGGAATAGTTGTTTACGTAGTGATAAAATATTATATATTACATAAATCATAATTTTATTTTTATGATGATTATTAAATATAAATTTTATAAAGAAACAGCTGTACTTAATTGTAATAATTAGAAATAAAAATGATCTAAAAAGTAAAATTCCGATTGAACGATCAATTGAAAGATAGTAAATTATAAGGAGAATTATATGAATAATAGAAATTTAAAAATAACATTAGTAGTTATAGCATTACTAGTTATTACTATAGTTGCTATATGGTTTATCCCTCAGAAAAATATTGATTACGTAATTATCGAAAATGGATATTCTAGTTATGATAGCAAAATAATATCAAACTATCAAGAGTATTTAGAATTTATTGATTATATTGATTCACAAGATAAAGCTTATGGAAAAAATAATAAATTTGATTTTAATAAGTATAATAAAGAATATTTTGATAATAAATCTTTGGCAATTATTAATATTGTTACTGGAAGCAGTATGAATAAATTAAAAAATATAGACATATCAGTTATTGGAAATTTATTAATTTGTGATGTTGATATAAAATATGCAAATGGAATAGTTTCAACTGATATTAACGGGAAATTACTATTGGTAGAAATAAATAAATCGGTAACCAAGCTAAAAATAAAATAATAATACAAAGCTTACAAGTTATTGAAATAATTAAATATAAATTTTAATAGAAGTTGATTAAATATCAGCTTCTTTTTATTATAAAAAGTTTAATTTGATAATATTTCAATTTTGACAAAAAAGGAAGAGTAGGAGAGAGGGGGAGTTTTAGAAAAATAAAGATTTAAAAATTAAATAAAAAATAAATTTCTAAATTAATTACAAAAAATTCTACAAAAAATTTTTATAAAATTTACAGAATAAATTATAAAAATATAATTTATAATTAAAATGAAATTAAAATTTTGAAATTTTTAATTTAAGAATTTCAAAATTTTAATTTGTGCAATGTTAAATTTATAATTTTAAAACCGAACATTTGTGTAAGACAATTTTTTACAAATTATAATGTATAAATTTATAAATTTGCAAAACAAATTTAATTATCTAACTTATTATAATTATTTTATAATAAGACACTCTAAAATCATTTTTAAGGCATTTTTATATAAAGTCTAACAAGTTATATGTTTAATATTTTATTACAAATAATATGACTTGTAACAAAATCTATATAAAACTACTAAAATATTGGCAAATTAGGCATTTCTTAAAAATGCTCAAAAACGGCTAAAAAAGTGACGCACGAGAATCGATTTTAAGCCGTTTTTATAAATTAGCCATATAGTTTGTTGTCCCCCAAAAACGACGAATTTAAAGAAACTAAGGATTTGGCAATTTTAAAGTAAAAATTTCAAAATAACGAAATTAAAAGCATAAAAATTTACTGATATAAAATTATAAAGTATAATTATAAAAAAGGTTTAAAATTGATTCTGAGAGCTTGCAGAAATGTTAGTATAGTATATAATAAAATAATAGATAATAATTCAAAATAATTAATTAAAAAGTATCTCTAGAAGCATGAAGTCCTTATATATGTAGGAGTGGACGTTGGTAGAGGCTCTTTTGTGTTTTTCCTACTCCTATTTGCACAAAACTTTGATTTTGCGCAATGTTATATATGAACTTAAATGATAACACAAATATATATTACTTCCCCCTATTTGTCAATATTTTTTTAAATTTATTTTTCATAAATATAAAAAATATAAATTCTTTTTTATATTTTCCAAAAATGATATATTTTTTCATTGGATCATCACCACCAACAATAAAATAATTATCAAATTTATTTTTATTCATAAAATCTGTTAAATTATCATAAATATTAAAAATATAAATATCATTAAAAAACCATTGAATTTTGTAATTAAAAAATTTACTTTTCATCTTCTCTCTCCTATTCTATAAAATAATTTTAAATAAAAATATAAATAATGTTTTTTTACCATTTTTTATGTTATAATGAAACAAAAAAAGAGGTAATAAAATGGAAATATTTATTTATTTGATAATGGCACTAATAATATATGGTTTAATAGGTTTAATAATATATTATTTAATAAGTAAATTAGGAAATACATTAAATAGATATACTCCCCCTATTTCTGCAGAAATAAAAAAGCCAATAAAAAACGAATTAAATAAAAATGAAAATAATGAAAAAAATTATAATATATATTATAAACCAAAAAGATATATTATAACATTAACAGAATTAAAATTTTATAATATATTATTACAAATAGCTAAAGAATTAGATTTAATATTATTAGCACAAGTTTCTTTATATAATATTATTGAACCTAAAGAAACAAAATATAAAAATACTGCTTTTAATAAAATTAGAAGTAAAAGTATTGATTTCGTTTTAGTTGATAAAGAAAACTGCAGAATTAAATTATGTATTGAATTAGATGACTATACACATAATAGACCAAATAGAATTGAAAGAGATAAATTTATAAATGAACTATTTAAAAGTTTAAATATAAATTTAATAAGATTTAAAGCCTCAAACTACTATGATAAAGAGGCATTAAAGCAACGAATAAAGGAAAATATAAAAAATAATTATTATATAAATTAAGTTGTGAACACTGAACACTATGGGGGGGTCGTAGTCACCCCCCCATTTTTTTATTCAGTAATTTCCCCTGAAGAAAAATCAATATTATGACTTAATCTATGTCTGCAAGATTTTAAATAATTAACAATAACAAATGCAGAATTATCACATAAAAGCGGAAACCAATCATCAAAATGATATGTAAAAGAATAATCAATCAAGTCTTGAAATTCATTAATATTATTTTCTTTTATAAATTCTAACATCTCTTTAATCATTCCATATCTTTCACTTGATGAAGGTCTTAATAACTCAGCAATATCAACACCACCGTGAGGAATAATATCAGAAATATTATATTGATACTTATCAGGGTTATCTAAATGAGCCATATACCTAACAAGAGCCTTTGCATTATGGCACCTAGTTGGTATAGGGCAATTTAAAGGTTTTACAAATTCAAGAACTTGATCATAAGATTTTACACCACCAAACATAAGTAAAACATGATAATGTTCTTTTTTTGCTTCTCCTGTTGCATTAATATCTTTATCATGAAGAGGACTTTCAACCCATTCAATATGCTCTTCGTCTAAAATATCACGCCAATTTGATGGAGCACTTTCTGGATAAATAATAATAGTCCAATTCCTGGTACGAGTTTCTTTTGTAGCCATAGTAAACTCCTTTCATTTGTTTAGGGGGACTATCCCCCTTCAGAGATGAAAATATTTTATATTTTCTAATCTCTGCCCCCGCATATCAGAGCATGCGTAAATAGTATATTTATTAAATAATATTATTTATAATAAAATATGTGAAAATGAAAATAATTAGTGTTTTCGCCATCTAAAATAATAATATACTCACCTATTTTTTTTTATATAAATATTTTCTTTTATCATTTCTTGTAATAATATAAATAAATCCATTTTTACCTCTTAAATAAAAAATTAATAAATTTTATATAGTATTTTCCTGTTATAAATACAATTATAAAATAAGATAAAAGCATTATAAAAAAGTTTTTTACAAATGCCATTAATATTACAATCACAAAAATATTATACAATGACAATATTAATTTTTTATTTTCATCATCTATTAAAAACTTGTACAATTTCTCTTTAAAAAGAACGTTATCAACTTTTTTTCTTCTCATAAATAAATACCCTTCCTTCTTGTAATTTTTCTAATAAATCGTTTATACAATCTCTAAACTCAAAATCTTCGCTCTTCTCAGACATAGAGTAAAACGATAAAGCTGTTGAAATTGTACAAATCTCCTCATCACTCATCTCTTTTACTTTCATTTTAATCATCCTCTATTTTTAAATTATATTTTTTTATTAAATAAGCTAAATCTTTTTCCCAAATATTAATTAATTTAATTAATTCTACATACTGTTTATTAGTTATATCATTATTGTAAATAGGCAAAGATGATAATTTATCAGTTAAAATATCAACTTTGTCAAAAAACTTAAGATATAATTTGGAATCCAAAAAATCAGATAAATCTAAAAAAGAATCTATAAAATCAAATACATTATTTTCAATATTATCTAAACCTTTAAAAATTTTATTATTATTCATTATTTTCTCCTACTTTCTTTATAAAATCTTTCATTACCTGTGTTTCGCTTTTTCCTTCGTTTAAATCTTTCATAATCTGATGTGTGTCATATGTATTTCTTATACTATCGTATGCAATGTATGACATACGACTTTTTACTTTCCTTTTGCGATTTCCTTTATCCATTTTTTCATCATTTGCTATATATTCAGTTGTTTTATATTTTTTATTAATTATTAATCTACCTAAAAATAAAGAAACACAGTCAATAACATAATTAGTTTGTTCCCTTAACTTTTTGTCAATTCTAGTAAAGACTTGAGAAGATGCTAATATTTGTTTATGTAATTTTCTTTGTTGACTAATGTAATCTAAAACATTACACGGTGCATCTTGCCATTTAGTTGATTCAAAAGTCAAATGTATTTCATCGAAGCCAAAAACAACACCGCAATTTTTTCTAACTTTAAAATTTAAATCATATTCACCGTTTTCATCTTGTAAATCTTCTACATCAAGCCAAAGCTCTGACTCTTTATATATTTTGTGACGTAAATATTTATTATAAGTTTTTTCAGTAATTGTAAAAGTTTTATAGTTAGTTGTATTTAATAAATCACGCCATGACTCAATTTTCCCATCAGCATAATCAAAGTTGAAATTAGTTAAAATTTTGACATCAGGATATTTATTTTTTATTTTAATAAGCTGATTTACCATTGATAAAGTCTTACCAGAGCCACCTAAACCACAGAAACACCAAAAACCATAGCCACGGAAAACACTCCAATCAATGATAAATAAATCTTTTATAAAAATAGGTATTACTTTTATTAAATTAATAAGAAATTTTGTTATAAAAAAACCAAGTAATAAATCTAATATAAAATATAAAAATATAAATATAAAAATAATTAATTTTAACATTTTGTCACCTTTCATACTTGCCGTGCGACATAAAGTCGCACAACGGCAAGTATTATGAATTTAAATCAATATTAACCATATTAAGTAATATTTTTGCAATTTTATAACCTAAAATAGTTGTAAAAATAAAAATAACAACACCAACGCTTTCAGTAACAGGTAAATAATAATTAAAAGAAGCAACCCTAGTTAAAATCTCGGGGAGATTATTAGCAAGCCATAAAGGAGTTTCAATAGTTGGAATTAAAGCGAGAAAACCAAAACAAAGAGCTTGAAAAGCTTTTATTATTAAAAAAAGAATCAATTTTTACTCCCTCCTTTATCAGAATTAGAATCATCAAATACACCGTGATAATTTAAAATATTTTTTATTATTAAAACAAAAGCACATGCAATAACTATGAAAAATAATAAATTTCTGACGTATGCACGGTAAGGCTCATATTTATCTCTTACATTTATTACTTTTTGTTTATCAGATTTAGCAACTATTCCCCCACCTTCAAAACTAAATTCAGGAATGGTTATAACTAAAAAATCAGTTTGAGCTACAGTTTCTTGAGCTTTTTTATATTCAGAATTAAAAAGACTTATAAAAGGTAAATGACTTTTTAATGATTCACCCATATTTTGATGGTTTTCTGAAATCATTTCCCATTGTTCATCAGTCGGCACAAAAATATGTAAAAAGAAATTAGAAATTTTATCCCAAAAGTTGCCCACAAATTCAGCTAAATTTTTAATATTTTCTACTGTATCTTTAAAAAAATTACTTATGCCGTCAAGAATAGTAGTACCAATATTTGCTACTGTGTTTTTAATTGTAGAAAGCGCTGAAACGATTGGATTAGTTATATTGGACGCCAAATCTTTGAGCGAATTATATATGTTACTAATAACGCCGAGAATACCGTCAAGGCTACTGGAAGAATCATCTTTATCGTTCCCTTCACCTGTGTCGGGAATAGTTGACCCTCCACCACTTTGTATGCCGTGATTAATGGTTTCACTTGACACTCGGCTAAATAAAAATTTGATACATTATCATACTTTAAATAATTTGTATTTAAATCTGTTTCAACTCCATATTCAGCCCCCTGTGGTGGACTTAAAAAAGGAACGGCATAATTAGAAAAATAAGCAACTGGGTTTATAGAATCAGAATTAGATAAATAGCAACTATATGAAAAAGTAGATCCATTATAGTCATAAGAAAAATAAGTATGATCACCATATATTTTACCTTTAGAAGATAAAAGAAAATAACTATTACTATTATAACTAGAACTTTTATATTTATATGCAATAAAATGTATAGGTTCTTTTGAAACAACTATATGATAAAGATTATTTGGTTGCTTAATAACTAATGTATAAGGATAGTTACTTTCAGAATAATCAGTAACCGCAGAATCATCACTAAATTTAAAATTTTCTTTATTTGAAGCTTTGCAAATATCATTTATAAAATCATAAGAAAGTTCTTCACAAGATGAAATCGTGTCAGCAGGATTTGTATAAACATATCCAGCACGAGCTTTTGAATTATTAAAAATTAGAAAAGCACTAAAAAATAAAATGATAATTAATAATTTATTTTTTAACTTCAATGTCTTTCTCCTTTCTTTTAAATTTTAAAAAAGCACCTAAAAAAATATATTAAAATTTTTTCTTAGGTGCATAATATTGGGTAGATAAAATTATAAATATAATATTTTATCTTTTGTATTCTATAAGAATGTATAAATAACTCTTTTTATTAAAGAAATAGCAATAAATGTTCCCATTATTCCAATACCTATAGGAATAAGAGTATTTAAAGCTGAGTTAATAGCATTTGTTACAGGTGTTACTGTATTAGCTGTTACTGTAAATGCTTGTACTGCTGTTTCATTCATAATTTGCTCCTTTCTGTTTTTAAAAAGCGCGCAATTTTTAAAAACCAATAAAATTATCTATAGCTTTATATAATAGATAACAAATAAAAATTGCTAATAAAACACCGAAAAAAAGCAAGAACGCATTTTTGAGTATTTCAATATTAACATTCAATGTATTAAGTAAATTTATTAATTCTTCTGTATTTTCCATTTAATTCTCCTGTTCAGTTAAAGAATAATTTACTTTATTACCATTAATTTGATAATAAACATTAACAAACTCTTTAAACTTATGAGAATTTCTAAAGGCAAGTTGTTCGTCTTTAGTAACAAAAACAGTAACTCTTGGAGCATCAGCTCTATCATATGACTTATTTACAATTGTTTGACCTTGAAAATATATCATATAATATTCATTTCCAGTATTATCACTTGTGCCATGACCATATCCAATATACTGTAATTTTTCAACAGCCATATCCTACTCCTTTCTTAAAAATATAATTTCACAAATAAGATTATATAAATATTACAAAATACAATAAACTTTGATTTTGTGCAATGTTCTGTATTCCTTTTTTTACACTTTTCCATATCTACTTCTACCTCTCTTCTATTGATTATTGATATGTTAAAGTGAATCCAATTATAATTTACTATTTTATTATTTTATGTTTTTTTAAATTAGCTTTTGCAATGATTTTATTTTAAAAATTATTATTATTATTCTCTTATGTTTAAATTTTAGTTTTATTAAAGTTATATTTATCATTTAATATTTATTTTTATAATTATAAAATTTTTGATTATTAAAAAATATTTGTAACTTTTACAATTTTTTCTTTTATTCCCCTACCTTAAATATTTAATTTATCTTGAATTGATGCAGCCTTATTAAATAAAGTAATCAATTCTGTATCAGTTATTTCTTCTTTTTTTGTTTATTTTTCACTTTTTTAACTCCTGTCTATTTATATATACTAGAACTTAAAGATATGTAATAGCAGAAATTATTTTTTCTACTATTACATAATTCTTAATTTATATTTTTAAGTTTTTCTTTGTACATATCATTATTTTTCCTAAAATAAAATATATTATTATTTAGTTCATTAATTTCATCTTCTGATATATGAATTTTATCATTAACATAATCCAATTCGCTTTGCATCATTAGTTGAACCTTTATTAAATCATGTATCATTAATTCTTCTGGTTTTATAATTCCTTTTTTTAGATTATTATAAATAATAAAAAAATCGTTTTTTTCATGGTTATTTTCAGTATAGTCATTTTTTCGGGGGTGAAAGTCGTCTAATGCTTGTGAAGATTCTTCAATTAATTTAATATCTTTTTTGTTAAATAATTGCATAAAATATATCTTTATTTTATTAAATATTTTTTGAATTTTATTCATATTTACCTCTTAATTTATTTATCTAAATCTTGCATTGGATTCATAAGATTAATTCTATTTCTTAATATTGCATTTTCTTTTTTTAGTTTTTCTAATAAATCTTTATTTTCTGTTTTTTCATTTTCAAGTTGTTTTATTTTTTCTTCTCTTTGTTTTATCATCATTTGATATTTTGTTATTTGTTCGCAAAGTAATGTTTTTATTTGCGGACACATTTCTGATGCTTTATAAAGTGATAAATTCAAAGAACTTCTATTTTTTACACCATATTTATTAAGAATTTCTTTAGCTTTTCCTTTAGTAACACCATTTAGTATATATTCTCTTGTAAATATAATTTCATTTGGAATTTTTCCCTGTCTGTTTTTTCCGTTCTCATCTAATCCAAAAGCATTATATCCTTCATGATATAACTCTCCAGTATCTTTATATGTACCATCTTGTCGGAATCCTGCTTTATCATATTGTCTATTATTATTCCACCAACATTTGCCATCTATATCAAATCCACGTAAGTCATCTATTGTTCTTGTTATAATATGCTTTCTATCTTTGCCAAAACCTGCAGGATTATATCTAGTTCCTGTATTAATATATGTTCCATCATCTTGCTTTTTACAGTAATATCCTTTTCTATCAAATCCATTTGCATCAACACATATAAATTCATATTCTGTTTGAGGCAAATTTGTATCTATATCTATTCCATCTTTATTTAAGTTTAGAGGCAAAATTCCTAATTTCTTATATTCTATTATATCTTCAAGTTCAAGTTCTTCTTTATGCTCTTGTAAATACTTTCTTGCACATTCTATTTCGTGTTTTACATTAAATCTACTACGAGGAATACCTTCTCTTCTACTATCACTACCCTCTTTCCTGTATAGAGAAACATATTCCATAAAATTACCATCTGGTAATTCATCAATACTTTCGTTTACTGTACATACTCCATATAAATTCGTTGATAGTGTTAATACTTTTTTTAGATATTGTAATTGATTAAATGCATTATTAGTATGTTTATAAATTTCAATAGGCTTTAGACTTTTTCCGAAGAACTCTCTCGGTAAATTGGTATCTGTATCAACCCCATCTTTATTAATGGTTAATGGTAATATTCCTAGTCTTTTATACTCAATAATTTCTTCTAGACTTAAATCATCAATTTTGTTCTGTAAATGTTTTCTAGCATATAACATTTCTTGTTTAAGTGGAAATTTCATAGGAATACCTGCATAATGATTTCCTGTTGCTATATAATCATCTGGTCTATATAATTTTACACAATCCCTAGCAGATAAATCGGCTATTTCGTCAAGTGATACATTTGCAAGAGTATATCCCTCTGGAAGATATTTATGAAGTTGTTGTATAACAGCAAGTCTTTTTTTGAATCTTTTAGTTGGTAAATCTTCTGTAAATGGTGATGGTCTTCCGTTTTCATCTAAATATGTTCCAGTTTTTACATTTAATCCTCTTAACTCTTTTTTTCCAAATATTATAAAATCTTTAAAAAGCACATTACTTTTAACTTTGTTAATTTTTTGCTTGTCTTGTATATGTTCATCTATATATGCATCCTCTACATCTTCAAAAATTCCACATGCATATAATTTTCTAACATCATACTTTTCAAAAAATTTCCAAACAGAATTATCTTTAAATGAAGCCTTTGCAAAATTAAACTCTTGACCAATCGGATATTCTTCATCATAGCTTGAAAGTTCCTCTAATAAAATTTGTTGCATTTCTTGAGGACATCTCAAAATAACATCTTTTAAGGTATCTCCATAATGTATTAAATTATTATCAATAAAAATATCATTACTATTTAAAGTTTCTAAAACATTCATAATATCGTTTAATTTAGCATTAGGATGACCTTTATGTCTTTCTGTATTACCTAATACTTTGTTAGCATCTTTATATAATTCTAAAAATTTCTTTTGAGTTGAAGAAATTTTAAATAATTGAACTTCACTCAAATCTTTTTCTCCAGGTGGTATTATTCTGTTTTCTATTTCCATATTAAATAAATCTATTGATTGAGCTAATTCCATAATTTGCTCAATTTCATATATATCTGATTTACTTAATCTTGGATTATTTATTCCATTAAGATATTTTTTATATTTTGTTTGTATTTTCTTTAATGTAATTGCTTTTCGTGCTTCTTTTGTATTCTCGCTATTTATATCAGGTTCATATCCATGTTTATCCATCCATTCAATAATTTCTTGTAATTTTTGCAGATCTGATTTTGGAGTTGTTTGATTGACTGTTCTGTTCATATTTTGAATAAGATAGTTATTATATATATCATAAACTATTGGGATTTCCTTATCTGGCACAGGTTTATCTTTATCTAAAGAATAGATTACTCTACCCAATTGTTGTAAATACAATATTGTACTTCCATCATTAATTTTTCTATACATTATTTCGCCATTAATTCCATCAACATGAACTCCTTCATTTAATTTATTAATGGCTAACATTATTTTTAGATGTTCTGAATTAGAATTTTCAAAATCTGTTATCGCTTTTTTATTTTTTACTTTTGTATTTCCAGAATCATCTTTACTTAATAATCTATATATTTCAGGATTACCATCTATTCCTGATAAGATTTCTTTTATTTTTTTTGCTTGTTGTTCAAAATATTGCGATTCACTTAAACCATCATTATGAGCATGTTGTGGTAAAAATACTATATATTTACCATCTTTTTTTTGAATGGTTTGCTTAATGATTTTCCCAATTTCTTCATTTTCTTTTTGAGAAATATTATTTTTAATATGTTCTGAAATTTGTGTATCACCACTTATTAAATCATCAATTTGTGCTTTTATTTGTATTAACTGCTGTTTTTTGTTTTCATCAGCTTCATTTTCAATCATTCTAATAATATCTTGGTATTCATCAGTTTCTCTTAGCATAAAATTAAAAGAAACTAATTTAGGTTCAACTACCAAACCTCTTTGTATTGCATCTGTTAAATATATTTCACATCCATCTCCGAGATATTGTTTTGTAGATAATTCTTCTTCACTATATGTATGTGTCATCTCAGCCAATTCTTTCATCATATCAACATGGTCATCATCTCTAATTGGTGTTGCGGTTATTCCTAATATATTTGCTTTTTTATTATAATTAATTAATTGATTAACAACATTTTTCCATGTTTTAGCCCCACTCCTATGTAACTCATCAAAAACTATTAGATCAGCATCTTTATTCTTTAATATTTCTTTTAGTTCTTTTTCTTCAATATCGCTTTCTCTTTTTTCTTCATCAGTTAAATCTTCTCTGTTTTGAGATGCTAAACCCTGATAGCATAACATTGTTAGATGAGGAAATACTTTTTTTACATATTCACTAGATTGACTTGGTAAAATTTTTCCTTTTGGTAATTTTAATTCTTTTGGATTAGTTATATTTTGTTTTTTCTTTAAATCTTCAATTTCTTCAGTAGTTAAAATTTCAACATTAGCAATATTCTTTAATATATGTCTTTCTACTTGATTTAAAATTTCATGTTGTGGTGCAATATATAAAATATTACCATTTTGATTTTTTAGCATTTCTGTCATTGCTACAAATGATTTACCTGCACCAGTTGGAAATACTAAACCTGCAAATCTTTTATCTTTTTCAAAAAGTTCATCAATACTATTTACTGCTTTTTTTGATAATCTCTTAACTTAATTGATGTATCCCCTACTCTATTATCATTATCAGATATTCCTCTTAAATCTTCTAGTGTAGATGGATAAACATGACCTTTTAAATTTTTATTATCTATATTTGTTTTTATTATTTCGTTTAAATTTTCTAATTTTGATAATTCTTCAAAAGTGTATCCTTTATATCCATTACTTGCTAAAATATTTATAATATATTCTGAAATTTCATTTTCATTTATTCCAGCATTTAAAAATGCATTTACTAACTTTTTGCAATCTGCTTTTTCAAGTTGTCCAATTATTCTTTCTCTTTCTTCTTCATTTAAACTTTTATCTCTAATTGCCTTTCTATATATTTTTGGTATATTTAAAGTATCAATTATAGTTTCTGCATAATATCTATTTAATCTTTCTTCAATAGATTTATTTGCATCAATGTTTTCATGTTGCAAACTTTGCATATAGATATTCTGCTCTAATTCAATACCTTTATTTGATAAAATCAAATCTAAATGTTCAGTTGAAAGTTCTTTAATTCTTTCATATATTTTTCTTTGTTCATCATCAGAAAATACTTTTCTTTCTCCTCTATTCATATCAATATTTACAGATTCAGAAACTTGTATTCCTTTACCATTTTTTCTCGTTATAATTCTATCATTAATTGCTATTGATTTTTGTGCTATTTCTTCAATAACACTATCTAACTCGCTATCATTTAAAATTAATTTTAATACATTAGATAATTCAACAGTTTTTCTTTGTGCAATAGCCAAATTATATACGAATTGTGAAGCATTTTGGGCTCTTGAAAAACTTATGCTTCCATTTGTTTTTTCAAACATTTCATCAATAGAAATACTTGAATTATCTTTTAAATTTTGTTCATTTATAAGCACACTATCACTATTCAAATTTAACTCAATATCATTAGTACCATTTGAATAATATAATCGTTCATCCCTATTTAACAATTCATATCTTTGATTTGTAAATTCAATAAGTTTATTTTCTATTTGCTTTATTTTTTGTTCATCAATTCCCTGTTCTTTAGCAACTTGTAATAAAGCAAACATGTCTAAATTTATTTTTGAAATTGTTACAAATTCATCTGCACTTATTTCTCCATAATGAACGAATTCTCTATTAGAAAACTCACTACCTATTGTGCTTGTTAATGATGCAATATTTATATTATCAAAGATTTCTTTTGGAAGCATTCCAGAAATTTCTAACAAGGTGAGTTTTCCCATTAACTTATTATATTCTAATTGTTGTTCATTTGAAAATGCCTGTCTATTTTTAAATCTTTCTTGTAAAGATTCTTTTGTTCTTACGCTTATATTTGATGTGTATCTTCCTCCAGTACGAGCTCGATTAAATCTATCGCTAATAATATCTCGTATTGCTCTATTATCTTCTATCTTTTCTATTTTTTGAATTAATTGAACTATTTCTGAATCTTGTGGTAATTGTTCAATTTTCTTATCTAACATTTTATTCAATTCGGAGATCATATATTGTCCTGCATTATAAACAGTACCACTTTGCTCTCTAGGTATTTTTATCATCAAATATTTATGACCATATTTTGAGCCATAATCTATTGATACATTAGCATTTGAAGAAAGAGAGATGCAATTGGTCCCTTTATAAAAATTAACACTTTTTGTATGATCCCAAACCTCCTGTAATGATATTTCACTTCTATTTGCATATTTATTGTTTTCTGGATATCTTTTTTTATTTGTAATTACTTTCTGTATCACACCATTATTTGTAGTAATTTCTCTATCTATTTCTGTTTGATCATCTATATTTAATGCTCTAAATACATAATAATATTGATTATCACTTATTAAATTGAAATTATCTATTCCAAAAATTTCTTCATTCATTTATTTCTCTCCTAAAAGATATAAAAATCCTTTATAATTATATCATGAAGCCATTGTTCTTGTCTTTTAAAAAAGAGATATTACAAAAATTTAATATTTTTGTAATATCTCTTTAATATTTTATTTTTTCGTTAAATTATAACTCTGTTCAATTAATCCTTTTACTAAATTTTCATCTACTTTACTAAATGTTAGAACAAATATCATTGCAGTTGTCTTATATAGTTTCCTGTGTTAAATCATAAGAAAGTGAGCTATTTCCTGTTTTATAATAACAAAATCTATAAATATCATCATAATATTTCTCAATTAATATCTCTAATAATTCTTTATTTCCGTGCTGTATTTTATAGATTAATTCTTTATCTTCCAAGTAAATACCTCCTTTCTTTCTTTTATAAACTAGCTTACATATAATATAACCTAAAAAAATATAAAAAAGATTTAAAATTTTATTAAATTTTAAAATTTTTTCATTTTAATATTTTATTAATTATAAATTAAATATATATTTTTGTATAATAATTCAAATTAGTACATAGGTGTTCCATAGCCACATATAACATTGCTATTGATGTCATATTCTTTTTGTCTACACATATCATCATTTGAATTTCCCTCTATTGTATATACTTTTTCATTTTCACACTTTTCAACTATTCCAACGTGATCTGAAGTGCCATCACTTTCCTAATCGAAAAATATAATATCTCCGTGATTTTGGTATATAACCTCTTTCTTTCCAAAGTCCACAATTTTTAAACCACGATATACCCTCTGTTTGACAACTTGCAAATTTAGGTATAATTCCACTATCTATATATCCACATTTGATTAGCACACCAACTGACAAAACAAGCACACCATTCAACTCGTGAGCCAAAACCATACCAAGACCAGAAAGGTTGTCCTCCAACATTTCCAACTTGTTCTAGTGCAACTTTTACAATATCATTACTACCTACTGAACTACCATAGATTACAGCTGACCACATACTTGCATATTCTTCTTTTTGAAATTCTGCTAACTGATTTTTCTGTTCTTGATTAAAGTTGTATTGTTCTACAATTTCATTGGCTGTTTTATGATTTATATTGATATGTAATTTTGTATGTGTAGCTGTTTTACGCTCTGTCCAAGTTAAATGTATTATTGTTTCTTGATGTTTTATTTGAAAATCTTTTCTACCACAGAAATATAAATTATCATCTTTACCAAAATATCCTAAATTTCCTGTTTTATATGTAGTTGGGATAGATAAAGACGATGATTTAATATCTCTTCTTGATTATATTTATAAACAAAGATAGTTACAATAGCCAAAGATACTAAATTTTTAGTATCTTTTTATTTTTTATATATTTCATTGAATTTGAGCTAAATTCATATTATAATATTAGGGTATTTCATACTTATATCCAAAGTACATTACTAGGATATACAAATGCATTATTAAAGAAAGGGGAATTGTTTTAGTTTTCGTAACTCACTTGTAAAAATGATAGGAGGATTTTAAATGGGTATTTCAGATTTTTCTAAACGGGATTATTTATATTTAGCTCCCAAGTCCTATAAGTGTCCTTTTTGTCATAGAGAACATACTTACGATAAAGAATATTTTGATTATCAATCTGGTAAAACAAAGAATCGTTCTCTAGCATCATATCAAACTTTATACCCTGGCTCCCTTGTATTAAAATGTAATTCTCATAATCAAATATCACTTTCTTTTGATCCTTTTTATTGCTATTGGAAAATACATGGTAGCATTGACAAAAACAATTATTATGATGAAATTGATGGTGAAGGTAAAGTTTCTTTGGAAGAAATGAAAGACTGTGAGGATGGTACAATTACATTCAAATTTACTATCAGCAGTTTTAAAAACATATATTTAAAATTCATTTATGACCAAGAAAACTCATTTGGAGCCGTTTATCTTCAAAAAATGAAAGCAGAACTGGCTTCACATGAAAAAAATTTACGTCAAAAAGAACGTGAACTAAATGCTCGTGAAAGAAATTTACAAGCTAAGGAGCAAGAAAAAAGAGAGAAAGATTTAAGAAGTCTTGAACAAGTTTTACAGCAGAAAGAAAAAGAACTCGAAGAGCGTGAGAAAAAGTTGCAAGAAGCAAAAACGTCCATGCTAACAACCTTAAATCAAATTTAGCAAAATTTTTCTATACTGAGGCATCAGTGAAATTCCAAATAATGCATTGCCGTCCGAGATATATCTCGGGCGGCCACTTATTTTATAAAGCTAATATCTTTATTTTAACAAATTGTCATTCTTATCATCTTGTATTAGTAACTTTTCAATATGTGCTATATGAAATTTTGCTTCATCTTTACTATTGGTTGGAACATTTATTGTAGCTTTTCCATTTTTAGTCATTACGCATGGAGTTTTCGTGTGTGCAGGCATTTCACTAGCTTTACAGCTTGAAAAATCATTCACTCCGTCTAGCATATATACATATTAAAATCAAATTCACTGCTACCATCTACAATCGAACCATTATATTTATTACGTGCAATTGTATTTTCTTCTATTTCATTCATCTTAAGCTCCTAATCAATATTCAATCTGTTCTCTACTTTTTATTGAATATATCATTATTATATTTTTCTCTCTTACTTTCTTCAATTTTAATTCTATCAATTTTTTTCTTTTCAATAATCTTGTCTCTCTGATATGTAGTAGCCCAATAATCTCTAAAAATATTTGCCAATATAGCTTTGGTTTCATCTAATAAATTTTGTTCTTCAAAAATGAATTTATACGGAACTGAACTTCCACTGTTTTCTACCAATTTACCATCTTAAACATAATAACTCTCAATCAGAGCCCATACATATACATAACTTTTATCTTGTTGTTGTCTGATTCCTAGTTTTGCAATATCTGTAAAAACTTTAAAATCTTTTACATTATAATTTGGTGTAGAATATTTTTCAAAAGAAAAATATTCTACACTTTCATATAAATAATCTTTATCTGTTACTACGGTTGGCTTTGAATTTTAAAAGAAATAAAGAAAAATAATAAAAATTTAATTCTATTACTTTTCTTTTATTTTTTGTCAAAATTATTTTTTATGACCTAAATACAAAATTGTAAGTTGTAGTTAACCTATTAATTTAATTTTTCTTTTTTCTATATGTTCCTTTATAGCTTCTGCAATAATTTTGTGTCCTTTTTCATTTGGGTGTATTCCATCATCACATAGCAGATTTGAGTAATTTTTTATTTCTAAAAATTTTGAGGTTATATCTATTATTGGAATATCGTTATTTATTGCCAATTTAAAAACCTCTATATTATATCTTTCATGCCAATTAGTAAGAAATTGTTTATTTCCTTCCATCCACTTTAATATATTATCTGCATTTAATTTCTTGCTTATATAATCAAAATATTTAGCTGAATCTATTGGTGGTAATGATAATAATACAGGTTCTTTTCCTATCTTTTTAATTCATCTATAAGATATAAATATATTTCAATGAACTGTGTTATTAAACTTTTAGAATAATGTTCTTTGTCTGGATTTTCTGATATTTCTCTCCAATTATAATCACAGTCATTTCCTCCAAATTCCATTACGACATATTTACTTTTTGTTTCCTTAATCAATTCGATATTTTTGAATATTATATTTTTTCCAATATTTATTGTACTCCCAAATTTTGCTTTGTTTTCTATTGACACTCCTAATATATCCTCACATATATTAGAAAATCTATTTTTAGATACTTTATAAATATTGTTTTCATATATAACACCTTTTAAAACAGAATCTCCAAATACACTAATATCTGACATTTTTATTCCTCCTCGTATAATATTACAATTTGTTCTAATGTTTTTAAATCATCTGTATTTGGATGTGATAATGCTTTATCAAAGTTAGCAATTAATTTATCAATGTTAAGTGAAATATTATTTTGTTCTCTCATTTTTTCATATCTTTCTCTAACTGATAATGGCATTTTACCTTGACACATAAAAGTACCTATTATTGTATTGCTACTATCAATATTCTTTTTTACATTATTAATAATACCCTCAAAATATTTTTCACTTTCGCCATATCCTGCTGTCCCAAATAAAAATATTTTTTTGTTTTTTAATTTATTTAAAAAATCTATTGTTAGATGATCAGCATTTCCTTTTTCTGTCCAAAAACCAATATAAATTACATTACTTAATACATCATCAATTTTATCCACTGTACCATAATAATCACACTTATTTTGAGGTAAAGTATTATAGATTGCCTCTGCAAGTTTTTTTGTATTTCCTGTTTTACTACTATAAATTATTGAATATCTTTCTCTTTTCATAATACATAATCTCCTTTTTCTTTATTATTATTTTCTTTTTAAAGTATATGGTTTTCCCTTTATTTCAGTAAAGAAATCACTAGTTAAATCTTCACTTTCTTCTTGATGAATATGTTCGTTTTCGTATGCTTGAATAATTGATTCATCATCAACATCAACTAGTACAGTTCCTTGTGTTAGTTGTGGTTCTTCCTCTGGTGTAAAATATCTTACTCTGGCATTTGATTCATTGTAAAGTGTTGTTAAATTGTCAAAATGAACAATCTTGTTTCTTTTTAAATTTTCAAATTTAGCACTTCCTATATCATAAACATCATTGTCAATCATTGTTAAAATTGCTAAATGTCTAACTTGTGCTAAACTAAATATAACTCTCATTAAATCAGGAGCAAAATCTTTTAAACGTTCATCTGTTTCAACTTTTTTAAATAAATCTTCAGCTTCATCTTTATTATCACCATAAATAATTTTATTTCTTCTTGAAATTTCTTCATATTCTTCATCAGTTAAAAGTTCTTGTCTATTCTCAATTATTGCTAGATAGAATTCATTTAATTTTTTTGATAAAAGAATTTGATCCAATTCCTCTTGTGAATACTTTTTATTCATACCATTATACCTCTCTCTTTATTTTCTTTAATTGATGTCCTTTTTCACTTTCAATTTCTTTTTTA
>OLGZ01000230.1_pt1 | contig 51138 bp, 46 predicted proteins | sample 1605981 | NCBI WGS metagenome assembly OLGZ01 (sample SAMN03283291) | human gut metagenome | biome: human-associated habitat; material: feces | host: Homo sapiens | place: Peru | collected 2012
CAAAATTCTAGCTGATTTCAGCAAAAAAGTCCTGTGCATTTGCTACATAATATCGGAAAAATCCTTATGACAAAAAGTCTCGGCAAAAATCTCCCAAAATTTTTGCAAAACCTCAAAAAAAGCTAACAAGCCCCAAAAAAGCTTTAAACCTCAAAAAAGCCCTAAAAACTTCAAAACTCCCAAAAAATTTATCCAGCCATTACCCCGCACGCTTTTTGATAAGGGCGTTAAAAAAGGGCTTGGCGAAAAATAAATTTTACTTTTAAAAAATGGCATAGTAAAAAATAAATTTTTACTCTTTTTAAAAAATTTAGAGAAAAATAAATTTTTACTCTTAAAAAAGGGCTTAATAAAAAATAAATTTACCCTTTAAAAAAGGCTGAGTAAAATCAAATTTTACTCTTTTTTGTCCCAGCAAAGAACGGTTTTGCCCTCATCATCTGTGGTTACATCGCCCATAGCCATTATGTTAAAGCCCGCATCGACATAGTGGATTTCGCCTGTTACGCCGTTTGCAAGCTCGCTTAACAGATACATAGCCGAATTTCCCACATCATCAATGCTGACATTTCGTTTGAGTGGCGAATTCAGCTCGTTGTAGCGCAAAATCATCTTAAAATCCCCTATCCCGCTCGCTGCAAGAGTTTTGATAGGTCCTGCTGATATGGCATTTATGCGAATTCCACGCAAGCCCAAATCCCGCGCAAGATAACGCACACTGCTTTCAAGTGCAGCCTTTGCCACGCCCATTACATTGTAATGTGGCACGAATTTCACGCCGCCAAGATAGCTTAAAGTAAGGATTGAGCCGCTCTCTTTCATCACAGGCAGCACAGCGCGCGTAAGCGCTAACAGCGAATACACCGAAGTTTGCATAGCGACATTAAAGGCGTCTTTGCTTGTTTCAACGAATTCGCCATCAAGTGCTTCTTTTGGCGCGTAAGCCACAGCGTGAAGCACAAAGTCAAGCTCGCCAAAGTCCGCTTTGAGCTTGTCTGTGAGCGCATTTAAATGCGCCTCGTTATTGACATCAAGCTCATAAACAAGCTTTGAGTCAAATTCCTGCGCGATAGGCTCAACGCGCTTTTGTAAAGCCTCGTTTAAGTAGGTAAAAGCGAGCTTTGCGCCCTGTGCGTGGCAGGCTTTTGCTATGCCATACGCGATTGATTTGTTGTTTGCGACCCCTACGATGAGTCCTTTTTTGCCTTGCATTAACATTTTTTATCCTTTGATGAGTTTGATGAAATTGCTTGCTTTAAGCGCGGCTGAGCCGATGAGAACGCCACCACAATGCTGTAAAGCTAAAATTTCTTTGATACTGCTTTCATTTACGCTGCCGCCATAAAGCAACTTTGCGCTTGTTTTTTCGCGCAAAAAGGCTAAAATTTCGCCTATGTCTTTTAAATTTGCGCTCACTCCCGTGCCGATAGAGTAAATAGGCTCGTAAGCGATGATGAGCTTATCATACTCTAAATCCACGCTTTCAAGCTGTGCGCTTAAAAACGCCTTTGTCTTGCTCTCGCTTTTGATTTTCGCATCCTCGCCCACGCAAAAGATGATTTGATAGCCTTGCGCTTTGGCGAAGTCAAATTTAGCCTTGATGAGCTTTTCGTTTTCAGCAAGCAAAACTCGCCGCTCTGAATGTCCGATTAAAACGCACTCAATGCCAAATTCGTCTAAATGCTCTTTGCCGATTTCGCCTGTGAATGCGCCGTTTATGCAAGGGTAGAAATTCTGCGCGCCTTGTGTGAAATTTAACGCCTTTGAAACAAAGGCGACACTTGGGGGGAAAACGATGATTTCATCGCCATTTGCGTGCGTTTTTAAAAAGGCATTTAGCTCATCAGCATAATTTTCAAAACTTGCTTTGTTGTGGTTGCACTTTAAATTTGCCGCGTAAATCATTCATTGTCCTTTACTCGCAAGGGTTTTACGCCGGGCAGTTCTTTGCCCTCGATAAGCTCCAAGCTCGCCCCGCCGCCTGTTGAGATAAAAGTCATCTCATCAGCATCATCAGCACGCGCGACAACATCGGCTGTGTCGCCGCCGCCGATAACCGTAGTAGCGTGGCTTTCGCTGATATAATGGCTCATTTTTAGGCTGCCCTTGCTGAATTTGTCGATTTCAAACACGCCCATAGGTCCGTTCCACCAAATCGTTTGCGCATCAGCAATGGCTTCTTTAAAAAGCCTTGTTGTCGCAGGTCCTATGTCAAGCCCCATCCAGCCGCTTGGGATTTCTTGGCAAGGCACGAATTTCATCTCCGCATCTTGCGAGCAGGCTTGGGCGGCTACGACATCGACAGGCAGGTAAATTTTCACGCCTAAATTCTTGCCTTTGATGAGAATTTTGCTCGCCTCTTCGATAAGCTCGTCCTCTAAAAGAGAGTTGCCTATGTCAAAGCCTAGTGCTTTGAGAAAGGTAAAAGCCATACCGCCGCCGATGATGAGTTTATCGACTTTTGGGAGCAAATTCGTAAGGGCTTGCAGCTTGCCGCTTACCTTTGAGCCGCCGACAACAGCGACAAAAGGACGAGCGGGCTTTTTGATGAGATTTTCAGCAAAGGCGATTTCTTTTAAGAGCAAAAAGCCAGCCCCGCGGTGATTTTCATCAAAAAATTTAGTGATAGCCTCCACACTTGAATGCGCCCTGTGGCACACGCCAAAGGCATCGTTGATATAAATTTGAGCCATATTTGCTAAATTTTGGGCTAAATTCTCATCGTTTTTCGTTTCGCCCTTTTCAAAGCGTAAATTTTCAAGCATTAAAATCTCGCCAGCCTTTAAATTTGCAGCTTTTTTTTGCGCGTCCTCGCCGACAATGTCTTTGGATAGGACGATTTCTTTGTGAAGTAAGCGCGAAAGCCTTTTAGCTACGGGTTCGAGTGAGTATTTAGCGTTGATTTCTTTTGGGCGTCCAAGATGAGAAGCCAAAATCACGCTGCAACCATTATCTAAACAATACCTTATCGTAGGGATAGCCGAGCGAATGCGCCTGTCATCGGTTATGTTTAAAAACTCATCTTGCGGGACATTGAAATCACAGCGGATAAACACCTTTTTGTCCGCTAAATTTAAATCCTTTATCGAAATAATATCACTCATCGCATCACCCACACAGCCATATCTACAAGGCGAGACGAGTAGCCCCACTCATTGTCATACCAAGCGATGACTTTAACAAAATCATCGCAAATCACTTGTGTCAAATCACTCGCCACAACCGCTCCATAAGAAGAGCCGATGAAATCAGAACTCACGCGCTCATCATCATCGACCATCAAAAGCCCTTTTAAATTTGAATTTGCAGCTTTTCTAAACGCTTCATTTAGCTCATCTTTGCTTGTTTTTTTGCCAAGCTGTGCCGTTAAATCCACGCTTGATACATCAATCACAGGCACGCGCATACTCTGTCCGTGCAGCTTGCCGTCAAGCTCTGGCATAACAAGCTTCATCGCCTTTGCCGCGCCTGTTGAGGTGGGGATTATGTTTTGTGCGGCTGCGCGTGAGCGCCTTTTGTCGCGCGCTTTTGCATCGATGAGACTTTGCCCGTTTGTGTAGGCGTGAATGGTGCTCATCAAGCCCTTTTGTATGCCAAAATTATCCTGCAACACGCGACAAACAGGACCCAAGCAGTTTGTCGTGCAGCTTGCATTTGAGATGATAGGCTCGCCATCATACAAGTGCGCATTGACGCCCAGCACAAAAGTAGGCGTGCTATCCTTTGCGGGAGCGGACATAATGACTTTTTTAATGCCCTTGTCGATGAATTTTTGGCACTTTTCCATAGTTAAATGTGCGCCCGTGCATTCTAGCACCACATCAGCCCCGCACCCAGCAAAGTCTAAATCGCTGATTTCACGGCTTTTGAAAACCTTGATTTTCTTGCCGTTGATGAGTAAATCATCGCCCGCAACGCTTACTTGCCCCGCAAAAGCCTTATGCACGCTATCATACTCAAACAAATAGCGCGTAAGCTCTATGTCTGTGGTGTCATTTATCGCCACTAGCTCGACATCACTTCGAGCTAAAATGATACGAGCCACGCACCTACCGATACGCCCAAAGCCATTTATCGCAATTTTTGTCATTGATTTAACTTCCTTTAAATTTTAATGCTAGAATTTTACAAAAAAAAGGTTAAATTTTTGATGAAAATCGCACTTTTTGGCGGAAGTTTTGACCCGCCGCATTTAGGACACGCTAGCGTTGTAGAAAATGCCCTGAAAAGCCTAGATATAGACAAACTCATCATTATGCCTACCTTTATAAACCCCTTTAAATCGGGCTTTTTCGCTGATGAAAAACGCCGATTTGCGTGGGCGCAAAGGGTTTGGGGGGATTTAGAGCGGGTAGAAATTTGTGATTTTGAGATAAGGCAAAACCGCCCTGTGCCGAGCATTGAAAGCGTTTTATACCTGCAAAAGCTCTATAATCCAAGCAAATTTTATCTCATCATCGGGGCTGACCACTTGCAAAGCCTTGAAAAATGGCACGAATTTGATAGACTCAACACCCTTGTGGAATTCATCATCGCTAAACGGGGCAAGATAGCCGTGCCGCCAAATTTCAAGCAACTCAACACGCAAATTGATATTTCATCGTCATTGATAAGGGCGAATTTAAGCGTGAGCGACATTTGCCCGCAGATTGCTGACGAGGCAAGGCGGTATTATGCGAATTTAAGCAAGGAGACAAGGTGAAAGAACGAGTAGAGGCGATAAGGCGGATTTTGGACGAGAAAAAGGCTGAATTTATCGAGCTTTTTGATATGAGAGGCGGGGATTATTTCGTGGATTTCGTCATCATCGCTACAACGATGAGCCAGAAGCACGCATTGAGCTTAATCGATGAGCTAAAAACAGCCTTAAAGCCCTTAAACGAGGACTTTTTAAACATACAAAGCTCAGAAGAATGGAGCGTTATTGATTTAGGCGACATTATCATACACCTTTTAAGCGAAACCTACCGCGCCAAATACCGCATAGAAGAGCTTTTAAGCGAGCTTAAAAGGCTACAATGACGCTAAAAAGCACTTGCGATGACACTGCGTGGCGTTAAAATTTACTCATTTGCCTTAAAACAAAGCTGAATTTGAATTTTTTTTGAATTTTTGTTATAATTTGCGCTTTTGAGTGTCTTTTTAAGCCAAATTCTAAATTTAAGCGAATTTTGGGTAAATTTTAAGCAGAAAAAAGCACAAATTCAAGCATAAAATTCATATTTTTAAGCTTTATTTAAGGAAAACAATGAGAGTTTTTATCATTTTAGTCGGTATCCCTGGTTCTGGCAAAAGCACGCAGATAAAGCGTTTGGGCTTGGAGCATTTGACATTAAGCCCTGATGAGCTTCGCATAAGAAACGGCGCACTTTGCGGCAAGAGCATTACTCCGCTTGCTGATGCTATGGTGTGGGCGCAGCTTAGAAAAATGCTTTGCAACCGCTTTAAATTTGGGCTTACAACTATCTTTGACTCCACAGGGCTTTCAAGCTCTGTAAATGAATTTGCCGAGCTTGCTAAGGCTTTTCGCTACCGCGTTTTGTATGTGAAATTTGACAAATTCAGCCTTGAAGAATGCGTGCGAAATGTCCGCTCGCGTGAATTTAACAGCGACTTGCCTGAAAGCGTGATTTTTAACTTTTACACAAGAATGCAAAATTTCACCCGTCAAAGCAATGTTTGCGACAGCATTGAAAGCGCGCTAAAATGGGAAAATTTTTACAAAATCAGCCTTGATTATGACAAGATAAAGGTTTTGCCCGATTTGCACGGGTGTTATGATACTTTGGCGCAGTTTGCAAGGGCTGAAAATTGGTTTAAAGATGAAAGCATAGGCTATGTGTTTTTGGGGGATTATATTGATAGAGGAAATCAAAACTACGAAATGGTAAATTTTCTTTGTGAATTTGCGACAAAAGAAAATGTGTATTTTCTCTGTGGCAATCACGACACAAGGCTCTTTGAGTGGGCGTTTGACATAAATCACACTCCGCCAAATTCGTTTAAAGAAAGTATAGCTGAGATAGAGACAAAATGCAAAAAAATAAATGAACTCAAAAAGCGACTCCGCAGCGTGTCAAACAAATTTCGCTCTTATATTTGGGCTGAATTTAAGGGGGATGAGTATTTTTTCAACCACGCTGGCGTGGAAAAAATGGATACAAGTTTGCCCGATGCTTATTTGCTGGGCGTTTTGACACAGGGAGAAAGCGAAAATGCTTATTTAGACTATGTAAAAATCGGCAACCGCTGGGCGAAAAATCACCCAAATATCACGCAGATTTTTGGACACCGCAATGTCTTTGCTTTAAGCGACTTTAAAATCAACGAGCGTTGCTACTGCTTGGAGTGCGACATAGAAAGTGGCGGCAAGCTCGCTGTTTTGAGCCTACCAGAGCGCAAACTTGAATTTTATGACAATCTCCAAAGCCAACTTTGCGAGCAAACAAGCCGAAAAAGCGCGAATTTAATCAACGAAAAACGCTTTGAAAAACAAGGCATTTACTCTGTAAATTTCAGCGAGGCGGTGTTTTTTAACCGCCTTTGGACTTCTCAAACCATCAAGGCGCGCGGGCTTTTTCGCTACATAAATGATGATGAAATCGCAGGGCGCAGTTATGATAAATTTTTTAATTACGAAGAATTTGAAGGCGTGCCGAATTTAGAGGATTTTAAGTATCCTGTCAAGGTATGGCGCAAGGAAAATGGGCATTTGCTGCTGACTTTTTTTAACAAATTCACAAAAGAGCTTGAATTTGCAACCAAATCAAGCGTAGGCAAGCCGATGAACGACAACGCCAAAGCCCTTTTTAGCGCAGAACAAATCGCTATCATCAGCGAATTTTGCAAGGCGCAAAACGCCACTTGTTTGTGGGAGGTCATCAGCAAAAAAGACGACAAACACCCCATAGTTTATGATGATGAGGCGGTTTTTTTACTCAATATCGTGGAAAATGTGGAGCAAGAGCGGCTTTTGGATTACAAACTTGCCGACATTTTGGGCGGTGCTGCTAGGGGAGTTTTAAAGGACAAAGCACTTTTGGGCGAAATTTCAAATTTAGATGAGTTAAAATCCTATGTAAAGGATTTTTTCGCAAGCTGGGAGATAGAGTATGAGGGCGTGGTTTTAGAGGGCGCAAATGGCGTTAAACTCAAACTCAAAGGCAACTTTTATCAGCTTAAAAAAATGCTTCGGGCTTGTTCGGGCGGCGGGTTTCCTAAATTTAGCCACAGCAAAGAGTTAGAAAAACTTGCCCTTAAAGCCATATCTTTGGGGCTTTTACCCAAATGGCGTGAGCTGAGCGTGGAGCAGGTGGCAAATTTATGCGAGTAGGGTTTGCAAAAGGTTTGCAAAAAGTGCAAGCGGCGATAAATTTACGCCTTAAAAGTGCGAGCATAAAAGCAAATTTAAGTGCATAAAAGCGTGTTGTGAGCGTTTTAGGGCTTATTTTTTTCAAGCAGCTTTTTTAAGATGAGTTTTCCTACCTCAACGCCGGGCTGGTCGTAGGTGTTGATACCAAGCATTATGCCACAAGCTGAGGTAAAAAGCTCATAATGATACATTAAATACCCTGCGTGCCACGCATCAAGCCTTTCAAGCTCTATCAAATCCACGCTTAAATTCTCAGCTCTTAAAGCCTGCAAAGTCGCATCGCACTGCGCGTTTAAAAGGCTGTGTAAATTCACGCCATTTGCAAAATCACAACCCTGCAAAAACGGCAGGCTAAAATCAGGCACGGCTGGGGATTTTTCAGCATTTAGCACCTTTAAAAAGGTGATAGTTTTATCCTTTGGTCCTTCCATTATGAGCTGCAAAAAGCTGTGCTGGTCGCGCGCGCCGATGAGAGCGATGGGCGTAAGCCCTACTCGCTTGTAGCCTTGCTTTTTGCCAAGACTCTCAGCGATGAGCTGGACAAACCATTCATTAAAGCCCTTAAAAGCGTCTCCATAGCTGAAAAGCACATTGATATGGGCGTTTTTGTGCGTGCAGTAATGATAGGCTTTTTGCAAAATTTCATCTTTTTTGTGCGTGAAAAAGTCCTCATAGCAAGCCTTTGCGCCCTCTAAAAGCCCTTTTGCGTTGTAGCCACAAATGACAAGCGGCACTATGCCTATGGCTGAAAGCACGCTGAAACGCCCGCCCACATTTTGTGGGACAAAAAAGCTGTAAATTCCAAGCTTGTCGCCTAGCTGATGAAGCTTTGAATTTTCATCGGTGATAAAGACAAAATGCTTTTTTAGCTCGCTGTTTTCGAGCTTAAAATGCGCTATTAAGAGCTTAAAAAGCGACACTACCTCGATAGTCGTGCCTGTTTTACTTGAAATGATAAAAAGCGTGTCTTTTAAATTCAGCTTTTTTATGGTTTGGGTGAAAGTGTGCGATGAAGTGTTGTCGATGATGAAAAGTTCGCGTTCATTGCTCTTTTCGTCAAACAAAAAGTCTTTTAACGCCTTTACACCGCAGCTTGAACCGCCCATTCCTATGAGCAGGACTTTTTTGATATGCTCTTTGTCTTTGATGAATTTTTCGCTTTCTTTGATGAGCGCGAGCGAAGTGTCCATAAGATGATAGTAGCCTACCTCGCCGCTTTGGCGTTCATCGTTCATTCTGCTTGCATAAGCTAAAATGCCGTTTAATTTCTCTTTTTCAAAAAATAGCGTGTGTTTTAGCATAGACTTTTCTTGTAAAAATAATTTGTCGCTTCCACAAAGCCCTCCACAGAACCACAATCAAAGCGTTTGCCTTGAAATTTATAAGCTAAAACCATTCCGTTTGTAGCCTGTGCTAAAAGCGCGTCAGTAAGCTGAATTTCGCCGTTTTTGCCCGCCTTTGTGTTTTGCAAAATGCCAAAAATGTCGGGCGTTAAAATGTAACGCCCGATGATAGCAAGGTTGCTTGGGGCTTCTTTTACACTTGGTTTTTCTACCATTGAATTTACCATTATAATGTCATCTTCCACAGCATTTCCCGCGACAACGCCGTAGTTTGAAATCTGCTCTTTTGGCACTTCCATTACCGCAACAATGGTGCAGCGGTATTTTTCGTAAATTTTTACCATTTGCGCCATCACGCCAGCACCTTCTTCATTGACACACAAATCATCAGCTAAAATCACCCCAAAAGCTTCATCTTGCACAAGCGCCTTGCCTTTAAGCACGGCATCGCCTAAACCGCGCATTTCATTTTGCCTTGTAAAGGTAAAGGTGCAGCGGTTGATGAGCGTGCGAATTTCAGCGAGCAAATACTCTTTTTTTGTGCCTGAAATTTGATGCTCTAACTCATAACTTATGTCAAAATAATCCTCCAAAGCCCGCTTGCCACGCCCCGTTACAAAGCCCATAGTGTCCATACCAGCTTCTAATGCTTCATCAACCCCATAATGAATAAGCGGCTTTGTGAGTATGGGAAGCATTTCTTTTGGCAGGGTTTTGGTGGCGGGCAAAAAGCGCGTGCCGTATCCTGCTGCGGGAAAGATACAAGTTTGAAGCATAGTGTGTCCTTTTTTGCTGAATTTATCAAAAATTTAGGGTTGATTATAGCAAATTTTTGGTTATTTTACAAAAAAATTTAATTTTGCGTTTTGTTTGTTGTCATTTATCATCGTGGATAAATTTTGCAAAAATTGCGTGGCAAGGGGTAGAATTTGGGTAGAATTTAAGTGCTTTGTTTGTCCGCAGGGCTAACTCACACCCCCGCTTTCGCGGGGGAGACTTTAATAAGCCTTGACAATTATTACACAAAGTAGTATAATAATGACTATGAGTTGCAGCATACTCACTTCACCTCACTTTCTTGGGCGAGTTTTCAGCCACAGGGTTGCAGCCCTGCGGCTAACCCCACTTGCCATTATATCCACAAAGCTTAAATTTATGATGAATTTGCGTTGCTTTTTAACCCTTTGCCGTTGATGAGATAAATCGCGCAAATTGCCAACGCTGTGCCAAAAAGCGTGAGTAAGGACGGCTTTTCTCCAAGCACGAAATAACTGCAAATCAAAGCACTTGCAGGCACGAGCAGCATAAAGGAATTCGCCTTTGCCGAGCCAAGCTCTTTGATACCAAGATAATAAATGCTTGTCCCCACAAGTGTCGATAAAATCGCCACGCAAAAAAGATGAAACCAAAAGTGCAAGGGCGCTTCAAAGAGAAAATAAGTCGCAGGCTCAAACCAAATCGGCACGAAAGCCACAAGGCTAAAAAGCGTAATGTAAAAATTCATCACCAAAGGGTTGGTGCGGATTTTTTGAGTGAAAATACTCATCAAAGCCCAGTCAAAGGCGCACAGGACAAAAAAGGTGTTAAATTTTCCAAACAGCTCATCAACAGAGCCTAAATTCAGCAAGAAAAAGCCACTGATTATCCCCAAGCAAAGCCCGATGATTTCGTTTTTTGGCACTTTTTGCAAGCTGCGCTTTTGCCAAAAGATGATGAAAAGCACGAGCAAATAAGTAAAAATCGGCGTGAGCGTGGTAACAAGCACGCCGCCCTTGCCCGCTTGCCCGTAATTAAGCGCGGCAAAGTAAAGCACGGAGTAGATGACATTGCAAATGCTTGCCAGCACTATCCATTTGATGAATTTGCGCGGGGTTGTGAGTGGAATTTTTAGGATTAAAAGCAAAACAAACAAGCCCACAAGCACAAAGAAAAATCGCCAAAACGCTATGGTATAAGCATCGCTGTAAGCTACTAGCACCTTTGAGCTAGCCCACGACAAGCCCCAAAAAAACATAGCCAACGCCATTAAGGCGTAGAGAAATTTAGGCGAATTCATAGGGTGATTGTATAATTTTTTGCTTGCAAATTCAATGCTTTTGCGCGACTTTTGTGAATTTTAACCCAAAAGCGTCAAGGATTTATCCCGCTAGCGTTGTCTTGACTTGAAGTGGTGTTGTTTGGGTCGTTAAGTGAGGTGTTGAAATTTGAATTTGCAGGATTTTGGTTCAAATCATTTGAATTTGCCTCGCTAGTAGCTTCACTTTGCGGCTTTGTCGCGTTGTTTTCTCGCACTTCTTTGATGAGCAAGGTTAGCTCGCTTGCCTTTTTTGGCTCCATTTTAGCAAGCACGCTTGAAATTTTGCGCGATTCTAGGGTAAGGATTACCTTTGTAGCCTCGCTTGCTGGCATTTCGTTCAGCACTTGCGCCACAGCAGCATCTTTCATCTGTGAGTAAATCTCTCGCACCCTGTCGCCTTTTTTCTTGTCGATTTCCCCTAAACTCTGGCGGTTCATCATCATAATGCGTTCATTTTCCGCCCTTGTCGCTTCTATCTTTGCCAAAGTCGCGTTTATGTCGCGTTCTTTTCGCACTAAATCGTCCATTTTTTGCTTTTGTAGGGCTTCAAATGAGCTTTTGTAGGCTTCTAGAGCTTGTTTAGCTTCGTTTGCCTGCCTTGTTTGGATTTCAAGCTGGCGGCGTTTGTTTTCAAGGTAGCGTTCCTCATCACTTGCGCTAAATGAAACATTTGCGCCCAAAACAAGCAACAAAAAAGCGATTTTAAGCCTCTTCATTTTCTTTCCTTTCCCTAAAAAACTTGCTCGTGGCTATGTCATCAAGTGCCTTTTGCTCGGCTTTTGCAAGCTGTTTTTGATACTCTTTTAAATCCTGCGTTTCTAAATACTTGATTTTTTCGTAATTTAAGTGTGCGTTTTTGTAAAGGTGCTGATAGTGGTTGCACTCGTTTTTGGAGAGATTTACGCGCTCTTGGGCGGCGTCTTTAATGTCTTTGGCTATGTTTTTAAAGCTCAAACTCTCCCTTAAAAGCTGCACTGAGCCGCTTTGTGGCAAGGATATGCTCAAATACTCAGCTTTTGCTTGCATTAAGGCGGCTTCGTTGCTGCGCTGCCTTTGCTTTGCGGCTGCTAGGTTGTTCTCAGCTTTGTCAAGCTCTTGCTTTTTGATTTTCACCACTTGCGAATACTTGCTTTTCATAGGACTATGGTGTCATCTCTTTCTGGGCTTGTGGATATGTATTTGACTTTCACGCCCGTTAAATCCTGCAAAGCCTCGACATAGGCTTTGGCATTTTGTGGCAAATCGCTAAATTTACGCACCTTGCTTACCTTGTCCCAGCCCGCAAATTCAGCGTAAATGGGCTTGACATTTTGCAAATCATAAGGCACGAAATCAATCTCTTTGCCCTCATACTCATAAGCTCGGCAAATTTTCACCTTTTCAAAGCCGTCTAAAACATCAAGTTTCATCAACGCAAAGCCATCAAGCCCGTTTAGCCTTGCCGTGTAGCGCACAGCCACAGCATCAAACCAGCCACAACGCCTTTTGCGCCCTGTGCTGACACCGATTTCTTTGCCGATTTGCGCGATTTTCTCGCCCGTTTGGCTTAAATCCTCACTTGGAAAAGCCCCATTTCCCACGCGCGTGGCGTAGGCTTTGATGATACCGATGATAGTGCCTGCATCTTTTGGATTTAGCCCTAAACCTGTCAAAGCCCCTGCTGATATGGTGTTGGAGCTTGTAACGAAAGGATAAGTGCCGTGGTCTATGTCAAGCATAGAGCCTTGTGCGCCCTCCACAAGCACTTTTTTGCCGCTGCTTAAAGCCTGCCACAGCATTTGCGTGGTGTCGGCGATGAAAGGGGCTAGGATTTCTTTATACTGCTGCAAGTCTTGCAAAAGCGAATTCGCGCTTGGAATTTCTATGTTTAAGCCCTTGAAAAAGGCGGCATTGTCTTTAAAGTCGTTCATTAGGGCTTCGCAAAGTTTCTTTGGCTCTAAAAGCTCGCTCATTCGGTGTCCTGCTCGGCTTACCTTGTCCGCATAGCTCGGTCCTATGCCCCTGCCTGTCGTGCCTATGGCTTGGTTGCCCTTTTTTTGCTCTCTTGCCTTGTCGATGAGCGCGTGATGAGCTAAATTTAAATGCGCCCTATTGCTGACATAAAGGCGGTTTTTCAGCTCTTTAAACTGCGACATTTCGTCTATAAGGGCTTCTGGGGACACTACAACGCCGTTACCGATGATATTTACGCACTTTTCGTGTAAGATACCTGAGGGGATTAAGTGCAGCGCGTAACGCACGCCATTTACCCAAATCGTATGCCCTGCGTTGTGTCCGCCGCCACTTCGACATACAAAATCATACTCCGCACACAGCCTATCGACTATCTTGCCCTTGCCCTCATCGCCCCACTGCACGCCTACGACAATATCTGCTTTACTCATTTTCGCTCCGTTATTCTTTAAACAGCTCGCTATGCGAACCGACTCTTAAAACGCTCAACCTTAACTCTTGGCGCACTTTTTTATACACCAAAAGTAAATTCGGCTTTATGTGGCATTCTCTAAACCCCTTTAAGTTGCCTTTGAGTTCGTGGTCTTTAAATTTTAACTCCAAATTCTCATCATTTGCTAGCCTGTCAATAACACAAGCTAAGGCTTGCAAACTCTCTTTGTCAAGCTTTTTAACCGCTTTTTTATAGTCCTTTGAATAATAAATGTCAAATTTCACCCAAAATGTCCTCGTGCATTTGCTTTGCACTTTTGTAGGCTTTGAGCGTGCCGCTTTTAATGTCTTTTTGGATTTGTTTCTCAGCCTTTAAAACGCTTTTTTCAAATTTGCTTAATTTCGCTTCTTGCACCTTGCATTTGGCGTTTATAGCTTTGGCAAAGGCTTTTAAACTTGGCACAAATTCAGCCTGCACATTTTCCACGACTAAGGTCATTTCGCCCCTTTCTTAAAATTTTGAGTTATTTTACCCAAAAATTTGCTTAAAATTCAGCTTTTTGTAAATTTTTACTCTTAAATTCAAACTTAAAGCTGAATTTCGCGCCCAAAAAGGGCTTGAAAAAAGCATTTGTCGCCTTTACACAAGCCCTAGCCTTTACTCAAAATCTTTTTTAGGATGCACGAAAATGCTGTCTCTAAACACTTCGATTTTTGGCTCATCAACCGCATAAGCACGAATTTCTATCGGCAAAATCGTGTCTTTGTCGCTAAATTCAGCTAAATTTTTGTTGGCTTGTAGCTCCACGACTTGAAAGGTTTGCTTGCCAGCCCTTAATTTAAAGGGCTTTGTGGGGCGCACTATGCTTAAAGCGTCCTTTTTGCCATCAACTTTTACTTCAAAATAGTAGCTATGCTCTTTTTTGTCAGTGTTATGAAACAAAAACCTATACGCATTCCTTACCACTGCACCATCTTCGCTTTTCTTTATACTGTAAAGCTCGGTGTCTCGGTTAATGTCAAGTAGCATATACTCTTTTTTGCTGCTCATTACGCTAAATGCGATGATGACGATGAGCAAAACCACGCAGTAGGCGATAGTGCGAAAGCGTAGGTATTTTGTAGGCACGCGTTTTTGGGTAGCTTCAAAGCTCGTCCAGTTGATAAGACTTGCTCGCCCGAGCTTATCTTGCATCACAGAACAAGCGTCCGCGCACTCTAAACAATTTATACATTCTAACTGCATACCGCGCCGAATGTCAATGTGCGTAGGACATATCGCCACACAGGCTTCACAGCCTATACACTCGCCTTGTGGCGGCTTTTTGTAAAGTTTTGTCGCACCCTCAAACACCTTGCCGCCGCGGTTTTCATCATAAATAACTTGCAAGGTATTTGTGTCAAACATAACGCTTTGCACCCTTGCATAAGGGCAAATATACACGCAAAAATTCTCTTGTAAAAAGCAAATATCAAGCGTAAAAAGCAAGCTCGCGATGATGAGAATGCCTAGCAAAAGCCTATGTTCTGCGGGGTTTTGAATGTAAGCAAAAAAGTCCTCAGGCGGCACAAAATACCAAAGCAAGTTGCTAACCGCCACGAGCGCGATAGCGTAAAAAAGGCACACGGCGATGAATTTTTTAAAGCCGTTTGCACTGCTTAACTTTTGCTTGTTTTTGATGGAGCTGTGAATTTTAAGCAATTTGGTTTGAATCAAATCCCTAAAAATCACGCGGAAAATGCTCTGCGGACAAGCCCAAGCGCACCAAATGCGCCCCGCTAGCGTGGTAACGAAAAATATCGTCAAAAAAAGCCCGATAAGCACAAAGGGCATCAAATAAAGCTCTTGCGTGTCAAAGCTTATGAAAAACAAGTCAAGTCGCTTGTGGTCAAAGCTGAGCAAAAAGAAGTGGTTGCCGTTGATACGCACAAAGGGCAGCGTGAGCGCTACTAAGGCGATGAGCGCATAGGCAAAATAACGCTTTTTAGCGTAGTTTGTGATATGCGGGCGCATACTCACACACGAAGAGCTGGAATTTGCGCCTTGTGTGCTGCTTGCGTTTAAATTCTCGCTTGCTGCGGGATTTGGCTCAGCACTTTGGCTTAAATCCTGTGAGCTTGCGCTTTGAGTGTTGTTTGGTTCTTGCATTTTTGTCCTTTTGGCTTAAATCAAACTTTAAGGCTTGATTTAAGGTTTTAAATTTAAAATTTTAAGCAAATTTAAGTCAAAATTTTGCTTTTTGATTTAAAATCGCTTAAATTTTTGTAAATTCTAACTCAATTTTCGTTTAATTTTGCTATCATTTTGTCAAATTTATGAAAATCCTTGTGTAACTTTGTCGCATTGTAACAAAAATTCAAACTTTTTCCTTGACAAAGACTTAAATTTAGCTATAATATGCTTTTAACGAACTTAAAATTTAAGGATAAATAATGAAAGCAATCATCACAGCACTAGGCTTTGCCCTGCTTGTAAGCGGGTGTGCGGGAAGCTTTGAGAAGTATTTTGACCAACAGCAACAAAGCGGATACAGCGAACAGGATTATTACGCTGATGATGGCTATGTCGTGCAAGAAGAAATCGTGCAAGAACCAGCCGTAACCTACACGCCCACAGAAGAAGAGTGGCAATGGGAGCGTGTAAATTGCGCTTATGCGCCCATCGCAGAGGACGCTAATGTCGATACGCAAGGCTGCGGCAACCCTTATGGCGTAACGATTAGGGCGCGAAATTTAAAGGTTGCTTACTATCGATATTTAGCTTATGACAGGCAAAGCGAGTATCCGCTTTATCACAGGCTTGTCAAAAAGCTGCCACAAAATGACTACACTTACAACTACAAGCCAAGCGCGCTTGATGATGACTGGTTTGGCACAAAATACGAGTATAAAGGCGCTAAACAGCTTTTTATCACCATACAAGATGAGGATTGCAGACACCAGCAAGATTATCTTAAATTCTACGATTTGGGTAATGGCAAGGTGAGAATCATCAGCGCACAAGACCCGTGCTGATTTGCTTAATGAATTTCGCGCTCAAAGTAGGGCGCGGATTTATCTTAAATTTATCGCTTAAATTCAGCTTTCTTTTTAAATTCAGCAATTTGCTTTTTTAAATTCGGCTTTAAATTCATCGTTATGCTTGAATTTATCTTAAATTTGCCTTTTTGAATTCGCCTTAAAATTCATCATCATTTTTTAAATTTGCTTTTAAAAATTTAGATTTTTTTGAATTTGCCTTGAATTTTATCTATGTTTGTGTGAGCGTGCGGGCTTTTGCTGATAATTTTACCTTTTGCAATGAATGCGAATTTTTGATGAAATTTAAATTTTGGGGGGCAAAAAATTTTTGCATTTGTAATTTTGCGTTTAACTTTTTAGGTTAAATTTACGCTCAGATTTTATTTTGGAGGAAAAAATGAGTCTTTATGAAAGAGATTATGCCCGTCAGGGCGAACAAACCCGTGAAAGCTCCGCGCTTTCAGCCTTTATCAAGCAAACTTACCAGCTTTTTGCGGCTTCGCTTTTGGCTGGGGCTGCGGGAGCTTATGTAGGCGTGCTTTACGCTGTGCCTATCTTTGCTAAGCTTGGAATGGCTGCGCCTTTTATCATTTTAGGCGTGGCTTTGGTGCTGTTTTTTGCGATGAGAGTGAGCCTGCACAAAAGCCCGCTCAATCTCGTGCTGCTCTTTGCCTTTACTTTCATCTTGGGGCTTGGGCTTACGCCGCTTTTGTATGCGGTTTTGGCTTCAACTAACGGCGGCGTGATAGTCGCGCAAGCCTTTGCGCTCACAGCTGTGGCTTTTGGGGCGTTAAGCATTTTTGCGATGAACACAAAGCGCGATTTTACCACTATGGGAAAAATGCTTTTCATCACGCTCATCGTGGTGATTTGCGCGATGATTATCAACATTTTCACACAAAGCCCTGTGTTTGCGCTTGTGATTTCATCTGTGGCGGCGATTTTGTTTAGCTTTTACATTTTGCATGACACGCAAAACATTATCCGCGGCAACTACGCTCACCCTATCGAGGGCGCTGTGGCTTTGTATTTGGACTTTATCAACCTTTTTGCAAGCCTACTTCAAATTTTGGGGCTTACAAACCGCGAGTAAAGCCCCTTACCCTTATCGCACGGCTTTTTGTCGTGTGATAAGGCGCGTTTTGGCTTATCGTGGCAAAAAATTTCACATAAATTTAAAACTTTTTTAAAATCCGCCTTAAATTTAAGGATTTTTCGCTACAATACCTTTTTCAAAACAAAATTCAAAGGAAATTTATGACAAGCGTTTTTATCGTATTTCAAGTGCTTTTAGTGGTGTTTATCACTATCGCGGTGCTTTTGCAAAAGAGTTCAAGCATAGGGCTTGGCGCGTATAGCGGGAGCAATGAAAGCCTTTTTGGGGCAAAGGGACCTGCGGGATTTTTAGCGAAATTCACCTTTATTTTGGGCTTTTTGCTTGTGGCAAACACCATCGCGTTGAGCTATTTTTACAACACCGCGGGCAAGGACTCTGTGGCTGAGAAAATCGCCACACCAAGCGCGCCAGTTGCGCCGCAAGCCCCACAAAGTGCGCCAAATGCAGGCGAAAATTTAGCGCCACAAGCCCCACAAGGCGTGAATTCAGCTCCAAATTCAGCCCCGCAAGACGAGCAAAATTCAACGCAAAAGTAAGGATAAACAATGCTTGATGAGATTTACACCAAACAAAAAGCGCAGGGCGAAAAGAGCCTTGAAGCCCTGAAAAAAGACTTTACCACGATACGCACGGGCAAGGTGAGCATAAACATACTCGACCACATTAGCGTGGATTATTATGGCACGCAAACGCCCTTAAATCAAGTAGCTACCATACTTGCAACCGATGCAAGCACCATCAGCATAAGCCCTTGGGAAAAATCAATGCTTAAAAGCATAGAAAGCGCCATAGCTGCGGCAAATATCGGTGTCAATCCAAACAATGACGGCGAGGCTGTGAAGCTCTTTTTTCCGCCGATGACAAGGGAGCAAAGAGAAGAAAACGCCAAGCACGCTAAGGCTATGGGCGAAAAGGCAAAGGTAAGCGTGCGAAATGTCCGCAAGGACGCAAATGATGGCATTAAAAAGCTTGAAAAAGACAAAGCCATAAGCGAGGACGAGGCGAAAAAGGCTTATGATGAGGTGCAAAAGCTCACGGACGGCTTTATCACAAAAATCGATGAGCTTTTCAAAAACAAAGAAAGCGAACTTTTAAAAGTATGAACATAGAAGCCATTTACAAAGAGCATAACGCCTTTTTGCAAGGGCATTTTTTGTTAAGCTCGGGCAAGCACTCAGGCTTTTACCTGCAAAGCGCAAAGGTGCTTGAAAACCCCATTTTAGCGGGCAAACTCTGCGACAAACTTGCCAGCGTTATCAAGGGTGCGGACTTGGAATTTGACAGCATTTGCTCGCCCGCACTTGGCGGGATTTTAGCAGGCTATGAGCTAGCGCGTGCTTGTGAAAAACGCTTTATTTTCACAGAGCGCGTTGATGGCGTGATGACTTTAAGGCGTGGCTTTGAGGTGAAAAAGGGCGAGAAATTCATCGTTTGCGAGGACATTATCACCACAGGCGGCTCGGCTTTGGAGAGTGCTTTGGTGTTAGAGGGTTTAGGCGGCGTTGTCGTGGGCTTTGCCGCGCTTGCAAATCGTGGCTTTTGCGGGGTGAGCAACTTAGAGACAAAAAGCAAAGAAAACGCGAAACTGCCAAGCGATTTGCCCTTTTTTGCGCTGGCTAACTTTGAATTCAAAATGTATGAACCAAATGCTTGTCCGCTTTGCAAAAACGGCTCTGTGGCGGTTAAACCGGGAAGTCGGGGGAATTAAATTTTTTTTGCATTTTTACATTTTTGCAAATTCTTGTTGAATTTTTGCGTGCTTTAAATTTGCATTCTTGTAAATTTTAGCTTACCTTATTTACACAATCTTGCGAAATTTTTTAGCTTGCCTTATTGTAATTTTTTGTAAATTCTTAGCTCATTTTAAATGCTCAATCCACAAGACTAGCTTTTGTATATGAATTTAAACACTCAATTTACAAGACTTGCTTTTTTGTGAATGAAATTTTAATACTCAATCCATAAGACTTGCTTTTTTGTATGTGAATTTTAAACGCTCAATTTTTTGCAAAGGCGTGATGATAGCGCATTGTCATTTTGATTTCACGCCTTGCTCGCGATGATGGATTTTATTATACCGACTTATCTTGTCGTACTGACTAAATTCTATCATACCGATAAATTTTCATCATACTGATTTATTTTTTGTTATATTGATAAAACTTTGTCATACTGAGTGCAGCGAAGTATCCATAAATTTAAAGCGTATTTTAAAATTCTTATAGATTTTTCGCCTTAAATTTGAAGTGTATCTTAAATTTCTTTGGATTTTTCGCTACGCTCAAAATAACAAGAGTTCGCCGTCATTGTAAAACAACAAAGTCCGTTTTCTTTGTCCGTCATTGCGAGCCGTTTTCACAAAAACGGCGTGGCAATCCACGAATTTAAACGCAATTTTACCTTTGGATTACCACGAATTTGCACGCTCACGCTTTGCAAATTCTCGCAATGACAAAGTCCTTGTTATACTTATAAATTCTTTCGCATTGACTTAATCTTTGTCATACTGAGCGCAGCGAAGTATCCATTTACAAGCCTTGCTTTACAATAAAGAAAAACACCCAAGCTATGAAAATCTTTGTTTTACGATAAGCAAAACCCAACTTATGCTTTTGATTTTAAAAAGTGCCTAAATTTCAAGGCTTTTCAAAGCCTTGAAATTGCAAACGATAAATGCAAATACGCCACTTTGCCAGCATAAAACACAAAGCCCACAAATTTAACGCCATTTCAAAGCCGTGCTTATGGCGTTTTCGCAAAAGCCAAAGTTACGCTTTGATTTGAAAATCCACTAAAAAGCAGATAAATTTCTTGCGTAGCAAGCGGCATTGAAAGAGTTTTGCAGCTTTGTTTTTGTGAGAATTTAGCCTTAAATTCAGCAATGTAATTAAAAAATTTAAAAAGGCTTTTGAAAGTTTTTGTTTAAATTACTAAATTTAGCAAATCAAACCCTAAATTTCAAGTTCTATCCCCACAGGAGCGTGGTCTGAGCCAAAAATGTCATCTCTTATAAAGGCATTTTTCAAGGCTGAGCGCAAATTTTCGCTCACAAAAAAATAATCAATCCGCCAGCCCACATTTTTTTCGCGCGCTTTCATTCGGTAGCTCCACCACGAGTATCTTTGCGGCTCATCGCCGTTGATGGCGCGAAAGGTGTCGATGAAGCCAGCCCCCAAAAGTTCATCTATACACGCTCGCTCGATAGGCAAAAAGCCCGAAGTGTTAGCGTTTGCCTTGGGGTGAGTTAAGTCAATCTCTTTGTGTGCGGTATTGACATCGCCGCAAATGATGATTTTCTTGCCTTTTGCGAGCAAATCTTTCAAGTAAAGCAAGAAATCAGCATAGAATTTCATCTTATAAGCTAGTCGCTGCTCGTCTTTTTGCCCATTTGGAAAGTAAATGTTAAACAAAACTATGTCTTTAAAGCGGTGTTCTAGCACTCTACCCTCGCTATCATCGGCGAATTCACACTTTGCGCTGGTGCATTCAAAATCACACAAACTCATCACGCCAGAATACCCCGCCCGAGTAGCCGAATTTGAAAAGATATGCTTGTAGCCAAGCTCGTAAATGCCCTTTGGAAACTTGTCCTCGCTCGCTTTTATCTCTTGAAAGCCTATAAATTCAGGCTTTTCACGCTCTATCCACTCCAAGCCGCCCTTATCTGCAATGGCTCTCAGTCCATTGACATTCCACGAAATGAGTTTCATTTTTTGTCCTTTTTGCAAATTTTATCCATAAAAAGCAAAAATTTTAGTTTAAAATTTTAAATTGAGCGCAAATTTGGGCAAAAAGACGAGAATTTAACAAGCGTTCGCTTTGCTCGTTCGCAATGACGGACAAAAATCGTTTGTAGCACAATGACGGCACACTCTTGTCATTTTGAGTGGAGTGCGTTAGCACAAAGCGACCCAACAGGTTGCAAGGCACAGCCACAGCAAAAAAATCTACACTTTAAATTTGTGGATACTTCGCTACGCTCAGTATGACAAGGATTTTGAGATACTTTACTTTGCTATGCAAAGCTCAGTATGACAAGGTAAAATAAATCAGTATGACAAAAAGTAAGACTTTCGTTTTAAAAGCACCTGCCAAAGCCTTTTTGTGAAAGTTCAAAGCACTTATCACAAAAAAGTCGGCTTAAAAATTCACAAAACGCCGATTAGCCTATAAGCGTGCCGATGCCTTTGTCCGTGAAAATTTCAAGCAGCAGGCTGTGCTTAACGCGTCCGTCTAAAATATGCACCTTTTTCACGCCGTTTTCGCAAGCTTCTACGCAGGAATTTAGCTTGACAAGCATTCCGCCTTGCGTTTTTTGCGCCAAAGCCTTTGCCTCTTTTAAATTCAGCTTAGAGATGAGCGAATTTTTGTCCGCATAGTCCTCATAAACGCCCTCCACATCGCTTAAAAACACCAACTTTTCAGCCCGCAACGCCTTTGCCACCTCGCAGGCGACATCATCGGCGTTTATGTTGTAGCTGTTGTAGTTCTCGTCCATTCCTATGGGCGCGATGATGGGCAAAAAGTCCTTTTCGAGCAAGTCTTTTAGCACCTCGCTTTTGACGGCTTCGATTTTGCCGACAAAGCCTAAATTTTCATCTTTTTGCGAGCATTTAAGCAACGCGCCGTCCTTGCCGCAAATGCCTACGGCTTTGACGCCTTGACATTCTAAATTTTGCACCAAAGTTTTGTTTATGTGATAAAGTGCCATTTCAGCGACATTTACGGCTTCTTTTGAGCTTACGCGTAAGCCGTTTTTAAACGAGCTTTCAACGCCTAGTTTTTCGCACAAAGCCGTGATTTCCTTGCCCCCGCCGTGTATCAAAACAGGCTTTAAGCCCACGAGTTTGAGCAAGGCTATGTCCTGCATAACCGAAATTTTAAGCGTTTCGTTTTCCATAGCCGAACCGCCGTATTTTATCACCACTATTTTAGCGTTAAATTTGCGTATGTAGGGCAAGGCTTCGATGAGTGTGTTTGCTTTTTCTAAATATCTTTGCATTTTTTATCCTTAAAACCCAAATTCAAGCCAAGCGGGCAAAAGTGTGCCTAGCCTCCGCCAAGCGCAAATTCTACCCTTTTTTTTAAAGCCTAATCCCACTCTCAAAGACGAGTTTCATCTACTTTTTTAATCCTATGGCTGTTTGGAGCATACTATCGCTTGTGGTTATACTCTTTGAACTTGCTTCAAATCCCCTTTGCATAACGATTAAATTTGTTAGCTCCGTGCTTAAATCCGTGTTTGACATTTCAAGTTTTTGTCCCACAAAAAGAGCTGGACGAACAAGCTTGCCTTCATTGTCGTAAAGAAAGCTTGCCGCACCGCTGTTTGAAGTCGCCATAAAGTTATTTCCGCCCACCACTGCTAAGCCTTGCTCGTTGATGAAAGTATAAAGGGCGAGTTTGCCAACTGTTACGGTTTTGCCGTTGGTAAATTGCACGATGATTGAGCCGTCTTGCTCGATTTGATAGCGGTTGAAAAAGCCCTCCGCCACGCCGTTGCCACTGGATGTTATCGCATCGCTTTTGCTGTCAGGCAAGATATACACGCCGTCCCAACCCGCTCCCGTGCGGTCTGTTGATGGGCTATTTGTCGGCGTGCCAAAATTTATGTTTATAGTGCCACCTTGCGGGTTTGGCACGCTTGTGAGCGTGTTTTGTTTGAGTGAGCCAAATTTATCAAAAGTGATTTGCCCGCGTGATTCTGTGCCGATGAGCGCGCCATTGTCATCATAAACGCCCGCTACGACTTCGTAAATGAAATCATCTTTTTCAGTGCGGTTGGTGTTGGTTAAATGCAGGTTGTATTTCAAAGAACTCACAGAGCCGTCTAGGTTATACACACGCACGCCAAAAGCCTTGTCCTCGTAAGTGCTGCGCTCGCCCACTTGCGTGATACTTGCTACACTCGCACTTGCCATATCAAAGCCGTCTGTTGCGTTAAGATTTGTAAGTGAAAAGGTTTTGTCGTCATTTTTTATCGTTATTTCGTTTGTGGTTAGGGTTTTGCCGTTTTTATCTTTAAGGGTGATGACAACCCTGTCGCCATTTTGAATTTGGGCTGCAAGTGGCTTGCCGTCATCGCCTTTTGTGTCTGTTTGCGTAGCACCTGCTAAATTTCCGCTCAAAGTGCCTGTGGCAGCGGTTTTAGTTATGGTTGGTAATTGATTTTCGGCAATCGTTATGTCGTTTTGTCCGTCTTTTTTGATTTTTGCGCTTTTAACCGTAACTTTTGTTGAGTCAAAGGTATCGGGCAGAGTTATCTCGCCTGTGAAATTTAAATTTTCATCAAGTTGAGCGGTGTAGGTTTTTTCAGTGGCTGGGTCTTTGCCGTCTGTTAAAGTTATTTCTACCGTGTCGCCTTGTGCGCCTTGTCCGCCTGCTTGCATAGTGCCGCCAAAGGTAACCTTTACATTTGTCGGCTTAAAAGTCGCTATGCTGGTAGTGCCATCTGCTTGCGTTAAATTTAAGCCCGTTTTTTGCGTAGCCGTGTTAAGCACAGCACTAATCGTGCCTTTAAAGGTAGCTTGTGTGGTTACTTCTGGAAAATAATACATATTTTTGCTCGGCACGAAAAGCTTTGTTTGCATAGTGCTTGGAGCTATGGTAAAGTCTTGGTTGGGGTTATTGACGGTGTAGCCACTTGTAACCAAATTATTTGTGCCGTTTAGCCGTCCCATAGCCTGCGCTACCCTGTCGCTAAACTGAGTCGGCACTAGGTTAGGATTTACCGTGCCTAGCACGAAGTTGCCCGAAGCATCGACAAGATAGTTGTTTCCGTCTCGCGTGAATTCGCCATTTCTTGTGTAGTAGGTTTGACTAAACCCACGCACGCCAAAAAAGCCCTTGCCCATAAGCCCGACATCAAATTCGCCCTCTCCGTCCGTAAATGAGCCTTGCTCATAAACAACCTTGCTGGCTGAAAGTAGCGAGCCGCTGCCTATCTCTGCTGGGTTGGCTGAGCGCGAAACCACGCGCTGATAAAAAATGTCAGCAAATTCAGATGAAGTGCGCTTAAAGCCTATGGTATTGACATTAGAAATGTTATTTGCCGTTATATCCACGCCTAAATTCTGCGTTTTAACGCCATTGACTCCGTTCCAAAGCGACTTCAACATAGTTTGCCCTTAACTCAACTGCGAAATGTCGCTGAAATTCACTTCTTTGCCCGCGATGACGAGTTTGAGCGTGCCGTCTTTGAATTTCACGGACTCCACAGGATATGAGCCATAAGTGCTTGTGCTTGTGCCACCATCGACATCAGTGTAAGAAGTTTTCATCGAGTATTTGCCCGCACCCGCGAAAGTGCCATCATCTTTGCGTCCGTCCCAGCCGATGACATTTGTGCCGACTTTGAGCTGGTCTTTGGCGACTTTTATGGATTTTACGACATTGCCTTTTGAATCAAGTATGGTAAATGTCGCTCCGTCTTTGGTTTCTTTTGGCAGATGCATTCTTACTGATATGCTTTGGGTTGAATTTTCAAGCTTAAATGTCGTGTCGCTGATAGTCGCCATTTTGCCGATGGCATTAAGGGCGGCGAGATTGCCTGTGGAATTCATAGAATCAGCAAGTTTTGTCATCGTATCAACCATAGTTTGCATTGTTTCGTTTGTGTTTTGTTGCATTTCAAGTGCCGCAAGCTGCGAAGTTTGCGTAAGCATTTTGTCCGTGTCCATAGGGTCTGTGGGGTCTTGATTTTGCATTTCTATGAGCAAAAGTTTCAAAAAGGCGTCTTTGTCAAGCATAGAATTCGTCTTTTTTGAAGACGAGCTTGTCGAATTTGTCGTGGAATTCGTGCTGTTGCTTGAATTCGTGGTGGAATTCGTGCCTGAATTTGTAGTCGAATTTGTCGTCGTGTTTGGCGCCACAGCCGTATTTGTCGAGCTGTAATAAGTGTTGTCTGTTACGGTTGCCATTTTAGCTCCTTAATTTGTCTTGTATAGCTTGGTAAGCAAATGCCGTTCCAAATTTAAAAATACTTAGCTAAAACGAATTCTAATGCGGTGTTTTGGGGGTTTATGTTTTCAAACTCTTCTTTAAAGCCGTAACCACTGCGGTTTTTGCCTTGTTGTTGCCTGTCTTTTTTGCTTTGGTCGCTGAAATTCATTTCAAGCCCCGTAAAGCCCATATTGACAAGCGAATTCTTAAATTCCGCTTGGTTTTGGATAAAAAGGTTCATCGTGCTGGTGTTGGTGTTAAAACTTATGTGTAAATTCTGCCCGCGTTGGACAAGCGTAACTTCCACTTCGCCTAAATTTGACGGATTTAAAGTAATGTTAAAGCGCGTAATAGGCGGCTTGTAAGTTTGCATTTGCTCTTTGAAATCCTGCGCGAAATTCCTAAAAGTCTCTTTGAGATTTAAATCGCTTTTAAGCTCACTGCGCGAAACTTGGCTCAAATCTTTAAGCGCGGCGTTTAGCTCGCTGTTGTCATCACTACTTATGCCAAAGTCTATTTCATCGGCTTTTGCCACTTGCTCGCTTTGTCGCTCGCTTAAAGTTTGAACGCTTGTAGTGCTTGTGGTGTCGGCGTTTAGCTTGCTTTGCAACTTGCTCATCAAACTTTCTAAATTTGTAGGGTTTTTGCTCTCAACGCTTGTGTTTGTGGCGTTTGTGCTTAAATTTTCTTTTGAAAGCTCGCTTTGCAAGCTCTTTTCAAAACTCTCTTTGCTTGTCGTGCCTTTGCTTTCTACGCTGTTTTGAGCTTTGGGCTGTGTTTTGGGCGTGATAGGCTGAATTTGTGGGCTTTGCGCCTTTTGAACCTGTGGCTCGTTTGCTTTAAGCACGCTTTGGGTGATTTTTTCATCTTTTACAACGAGCTTTTCGTCATTGAACGCAAATTTTTGACTCAGCTCGCTTTTAGTTTCTTTGCTCTCTTTTGGAGAAATCTTACTTTCTTTGTTGTCCTTGCTTTCTTTTAAGGAATTTTCTTGCGGGGCTTGATTTGCCACGCTTTTAAGGCTTTGTGCGCTTTGGGTTAAAGCACTTGCGAAAGTTTTTGGCTCGCTTTGTGGCTTGCTATCAAGTGCATTTGTGGGCGTTTGTTTTATCTCATTAGCTAGCGTTTCTTTTGCGGGCGTGCTTTTTGGCTGCTCGTTGAAAAGTGGCTTTTCATCTTTTAGCGCGGCACTTGGCTCGCTAAAAGTCGCCTTGGCGACATTTTCAAGCCCTTTGTTTAAGGCTAACTCTACCTTTGCGGACTTGGTGCTTAAATTTTGCGTTTCATCGCTGTTTAAAGGCGTTTTGCCTGTCTTGCTTTGTAGCTCATCGGCTGTGTCTAAAAGCTCGCTGAGCTTTGGTGTCGTGTTTTTTGGCTCGCTTTTAAGCACGCTTGTGTCATCATCGCTTATGCTTTGTAGCACTTTGGCAAGCAAATTTGGCTGGCTTTGCTTGGTGCTTTTGGGCGCGCTGTGGTTTGTGAGCTTGCTTTCGTTTTCTTTGATGAGCGTTGAAATTTTGGTGTTTAAAAACTCTTTAAACACGCTTTCTAAATTTTGCGTGAAAAAATTTGCCTTGTTGAGATTTGGAAAATGCGTTTTAAACTCGCCGATTTGCTCGACTTTAACATTTGTAACCTTTAAATTTAGGCTTTTGGCTATGTCTAAAAGCTCGCTTATGTTTTTCGCGCCTTTTAGGGCGTCAAGATTGCTTTGCGTTTGCACGAGCTGCTGCATTTGCGTGGAAAGATTGCCTAATTTTACTTCGCTGGCTTGAATTTGTAAATTCTCCAAAACAGAAAGGATTTGCATAAAACTCAAATTCTCAAAAAGCGCATTTTGCTCCACTTCGCCCAAAAGTGAGCCTTTTTGGAAAGAGAGTGCTAAATCCTGCAAAAGCGCCTCATCGCTTACTTGCAAATCTTGCGGTAAAAATTCGTTTGATTCGTCAAGGGCTTGCACTAAGGCATTAAGAAAGCTCGGCGCATCGCCATCTTCTGCCACATAAGGCGTGGCTGAATTCGCGCCTGTGGCGGTAAATTCAGCCTTTGGAGAGAGATTTAAAAAGCTATTTTGCGAAGTTAAACTTGCCACAAAAACCTTTCTTTTATAAAAACGCCCTTTTTGCTAAACTCGGGTAAGTCGCTCGCAAAAGTTCCTCGCAAGGCACTTTAAGCATAGTGTTTTCAAGCTCAAAGCCCTCCATCGTGTCAAGCAACTCGTCCAAATTCTTGGCGTTTTGTATTTTTTTAAAATTGTCCTCATCAGCCAAAGCGTTGCTAAGCTCTGATGATATACGAACCATTCTACCGCTTTGCTGTGATTGCAAAGTTTCAAGCAGACTCAAAGCCTGCCCCACTGCGTCATTGCTCTTGCTTATAAAAGCCTGTCCTGCTGGTCTTGACATTTTGTATCCTTTCAAACGACCTTTTTTAAGTCTTTTCAGACTCTGTATCACTTTGTAAGCAAGAAGTGTTCCAACTTTTAAATTTTCAAAGAAAATGCCATAAATGCGAGTAACAAAAAGGCTTTGCAAAAAAAGTCAAATTATTTACACTTGGTTAATGCCTTGATATTACAATAGTTTATAAAAACAAAAGGAGATGAAATGAAAAAGTGGTTCTTGTGTCTTTTGTGCTTTTGCTTTGTTTATGCAAATGATGACATTGTGATTGATGAGCATTATTTTAATCAAATGCTTTATAGTCTCATCTTTGGGGCAAGTTGTGATGAAAAAGTAGCGCATCAACACTCAGCTTTTAGCCCAAATACCATTACCGTGTATAATGGCAGCAGTATTGATGGCTTAAAATACGATGAAAACTCCAAACAAAGCAAAATCATTCGCTTTGCGGGCAATTTTTTAGTAGGCGGGATAAAAGAAAATGCAAATTTTATCAGTGCTGACAGAGCCATTTCTTACGCTCTACAAAATGACACTTTGAGCGTGAAAAGTGTTTGCGATAAGCAAAGTTTTAGCATTTTGCACTTTAAAAACGGCGATTTTAACATAAAACTAGGCACAAACCCCACAAAAGAGCTTGCCATAGTCATCAACGCAAACTCATCTATGCAAAAATACAACACCGCACTCAAAGAAATAGCCCCTTTTATCGCTCAAAATATCTTTAAAGACGGACAAAACTACGCTAAAATCTCGCTTGTGTATTTTTCTGGCTTAAATTCAACCGAGCTTGGCACATTTTATGATGAGCAAAGTTTCACAAAGGCTTTAAACAAGATAAAAAGCAAGAACTCACAGACAAAGATGCTTAATCTTTCTTTGATTAAGGCTATGTCAAATTTTACAAAGGACAATGGCTTGACAAAGGAAATTTATCTCATCAGCAACGCTGAGCCAAGCGATATGCAAAATTCTCAAAAGGTGCTTACTTTAACGAGCAATCTTAATCAAAACATAGTCAAAAACTCCAAAAACAAAGCGCAAAACCTTGTGAAAATTCACACCTTTGCTATCGGGGCTGATTTAAAATACCTTAAAGACTTAGCCCAAGCTACAAATGGCACTTATCATAATGCGGGCAATGCTTATGATTTTAAAAAGCAAATTCTTACCACAAGCAACGATGGCAAGGACTTTGATATGCGTAAAATCGACAAAGAAATAAGAATCAACAAGGCACACAAAGCCTACGACCCTGATAACCCTGATGAGTGATTTGGCTTTATCATATAAAACACGCAAGTGCGCTCTAATCAAGTTCTCTTTGCTTTGGTATTAAAGCTGTGCAAATAAGTGAGATACAAGCAATAACGCCAAAATACACAAAAAAGCCCCATTCTATGCCAAGTGCTTTAAATTGCAAGGCTACATAATTCACGCTTCCGCCAAAAAGTCCCACACTTATCATACACCCAAGTCCAGCACCAAGTGCGCGAATTTGGGGTGGAAAAAGTGAGGTTTTAGAAATGGCTGCCACAGCTGTGTAAAAACTTAACATAAAACACATAAAACAAACTATAACAAAGAGTAAAAACTCATTTGACCCGCTTAATGCTACGCTTTTTAAAGCCATAAAAAGCGGATAAGTCCCTACAAGGCAAAAACCAAGATAAATGAAGAGTGAAATTTTAAAGCCTATTTTATCGCTAATTGCGCCGATAAAGGGTATAGCCACGCACAGCACAAATAAAGAGCCTAGCATAATGTTATTAGCTAAGATTGTATCAACGCCGTTATTTATCATAAATACCTTAGGATAAACTGTGATTGCATAAAAGCCTATGGTGCAACCAGCCGTTACGCCTATTACTATTAAAAGGGCTTTGTAGGATTTAAAAAGGGCTTTAAAGCTCCCTCTATCAGCATAATTTTCAAGGACTTTATGAGAATTATCCTGTATAAAACTTCTAAAAAAGAGGCTTAAAACAGCCAAAACTCCGCCCACGAAAAATAAAATTCTCCAACCAAATTCTTGCATTTGTTTTTCATCTATAAACAAAAATAAAAGGCTAATGCTTGCCACTGCAAGAAGTTGTCCGCCGATTATGGTAACATATTGAAAGCTTGATACAAAGCCTCTTTTACCTTGTGGGGCGATTTCTGTTAAGTAAGCTGCAACTATACCAAATTCCCCGCCAACTGCTATGCCTTGAATAAGCCGCAAAAGCAGCAAAAACACCACAGCCATATCTCCAATTGCTTGTTTATCAGGTAAAAAGGCTATGCCAAAAGAACCAAATGCCATAAAGATGATAGAAACTATCATTGCCTTTTTACGCCCCTTAATGTCAGCCATTTTGCCAAAAATAATGCTTCCAACAGGCAGCATTAAAAAGCCAGCCGCAAAGACACCAAAAATTTCAATTTGCTGAAAAAGTGTTGAAGTGGCATTAGAAAAATTATGAGCAAAATACACAGCCGCAAAACCATAAATATAAAAGTCAAACCATTCAACAAGATTGCCACTACTTGCAGCGATAACAGAGTGAATTTGAGCCTTTTTGCTTAGTTTGGTTGTTTGCATTTTTGTCCTTTTTGCTGAGAATTTTAGCCAAAAATTGTAAATTTATATTTTGATAATTGCTAATTTAAATTCCACACGCAAAATTTTTGCCCGTTTAGCATTTGATTAAAAGCAAATTTAAATTCACAAAAAATTAGCCATTTAGCAAAAGCAGGCTAAACGCCATCACGCCCATTCCCACGAGCAAGCCGTAAAGGCAGTGGTGCGCCTTGCCGTAGAATTTCGCCGCAGGCAAAAGCTCATCAAAAGAAATATACACCATTATCCCCGCCACAAGCGCAAAAATCACCGCTAGCACGGTTTCACTCATAAAGGGCAAAAGCGCCAAAGCGCACACAAGCGCGCCCAAAGGCTCGCTAAGCCCTGAAAGCGTGGCATACACAAAGGCTTTTTTCTTGCTGCCTGTGGAGTGATAAATCGGCAAGGACACCATCATACCCTCTGGTATGTTGTGAATCATCACAGCCAAAGCTATCACAAGCCCGAAAGAAAAGTCGCTCAGCGTAGATATAAATGTCGCAAAGCCCTCAGGAAAGTTGTGTAGAGCGATGATGATAGCAAGCAAAACGCCCATTCTTTGCAGCTTTTTGGTGTGATATGGAGCTTTTTGCTCGCCCACAAGCTCGAATTTAAGCTCTTTGTAGGCGTTTTGTTCTTGCTTGTGCAAGTCATTTGGTATGAGTTTATCCACAAGGGCTGAGAGTAAAATGCCTATAAAAAAGCACACCAAGCCCAAAATCTTGTCCCAAATGCCTAAATTTAGGCTAGAAAACCCCTCAAAAGCCTCAGGCAAAATCTCCATAAAAGAGATATAAATCATCACGCCCGCAGAAAAGCTAAGCCCTATGGATAGGACTTTTGGGCTGTCTTTTTTGAGAAAAAACACCGCCACAGCGCCGATACAGGTAGAAATCCCCGCAAGCAAGGACAACAAAAAGGCGATGAAAATTTGATAAGCGCTAAATTCCATTTGCTTTCTTTCGTTTGAAACTCATTTAAAGATAAAATGATAGCATAAATTTGGTGTTTTTTGTGGTGCTTTCATTTGTCTTTTTTTACTACAATACTTTTTTTGTAAGGAAAATTTATGTTTAAATCCTTTTTTATCACGGCAAAATGGGCGTTGTGGGCGTATGGCGGGCTTTTTTTGCTGCTCTTTTTTCTCTATATACAAACAAGCCTAAATGTCGCTATAAACGAGTGGTATAAGGACTTTTACGATATTTTGCAAAAGCCAAAAATTCAAAGCAAAGCCGAGCAAAAAGCAAGGCAAGATGATGAAAGCAAGGGGCAAATCCTAAGCCAAGATGAGTTTTTAAACGCTGTAAAAGCCCTAAATTTAGAGCTTTTAAACGATGACAATCAAAGCCTAAATTTCGCGCTCATTTACGCCAAAGCAAAAGAATTTGCCACGCAAAATTCAGCGCAAATGCAAAATTCAGCCCCCAAAGAGCAAAACAAAGCCCAAAATTCAGCCACGCACGAAAAATCATCAAATTTAAACGCCACAAATTCAGCCCAAGCAAATCAAAACTTAAATTTCCAAGCACTCGCCACGCAAAAAGGCGTAAATTTAGACATTTTCATCGACACAGCCAAGCATTATGCCGCCGCAAAGGCAGCACAAGAAAAGCTTGATGGGGCAAATTTCCTTAATAAATTTTCGCTTTATTTTTACCAAAGCCTGCTCGAACACTTTTTTAACGCGCGCAGTATAAGTGGCGAAAACGCTTACAGCATAGGGATTTTTTACGCGATGATATGGGTTTTTCTTTGCATAGCCTTGCCTTATGTCTTAATAGCCACGATAAATGTGTATTTTGCGAGCATTTACGCACTCAAATGGCGCGAAGCGATGACTTTTGAGTATCTTGCCTTTTGGAAAGCAAAGGACGACAACATAGAAGGCAGCTCGCAGCGCATACAAGAGGACATTTACAACTTTTCTAAAATAGTCGAAAGCCTAGGGCTAGCCTTTATCCGCGCTTTGATGATACTTTTTGCCTTTATACCCATACTTTGGGCTTTAAGCGGGGTTATCGCCGCGCCACTTTTTGAGGGCATAGATGAAAATTCTATTTTCGCTCCGCTCAAACACATAGACGGGCTTTTGGTTTATGTCGCCCTTTTCATCAGTCTTGGCGGGCTTTTCATCTCGTGGTTTGTCGGCATAAAGCTACCTGGGCTTGAATACAACAACCAAAAAGCCGAAGCCGCCTTTCGTAAAGAGCTTGTTTTTGCGGAGGATAACAGGCGAGATTATGCCACGCGCGAAACGATGATAGAGCTTTTCACGGGGCTTAAATTCAACTACAAAAGGCTTTTTTTGCACTATGGCTACTTTAACATTTGGCTTATTTTATTTGAGCAAATTATCGTCATAGTGCCGTTTCTCATAGTCGCTCCGTCTTTGTTTGCTGGTGCTATCGGGCTTGGCGTGGTGATGCAAATGAACAATGCCTTTGACCAAGTGCGTAGCTCGTTTAGCGTTTTTATCACAAATTGGACAAAAATCACAGAATTAAGAAGCATACACAAGCGTTTGCGTGAATTTGAGGAAAATATCGAGTATAGAAAAAGCCTAAAACGCTAGCTTTGAGCTTGCTAAAAAAACCTTTTTGTAGCACTTTAAAAGAAAACGATAAAATTTTTCTAACAACCGTGCATTGTAGGCATACTTTTACTCCAAAAAAGCCTACTTGGATAAGTGAGCTTTTGGGCGTAGCAAATCAAGGTGTAGGTGTGGGTGGTGCATTACCAGCAAAACATTTTATGAAAAGTCAAAAATAAACAAATTTTCACTTGACACCGAAACTTTTTTATGTTATAATTTTGCCACTTTCTAGGGGGTCCTTGTCCCCCACCTTTAAAATTCGTGCTTTGTATCTAGCAATCTCTCATCAAAACTAGCTAAAATATCATCTAAAAATACTATAATTTTATCGGGGGCAATAGCTATGTATAAAGGATTTTTACCGAGCATTATTTTGACATTTAATCGTGGGTAATTTCGATTTAGTTTATAAAGATTTTCAAAATGAAAGGCTCTATTGCGAATAATCCTAATGAGATAAAGCACTATTCTAGCTTTATGTGTATCTCGCAACTTAAAATGTTTGATTTTATGGCTTTTATTGCCCTTATAATAAGCCCTTAAATTAAGCCTTGTAATAAAATTTATATCAAAAATTTGTGTATGAATGCCATAAAAATCAGCTATTTTTACCCAAAAACCTAAATTTTGTTTTGAAATAATTTGATGCTTTTGTAGCGCAAGTATATCATCGCTCAATAAATCTTTATGTGAATAAATCCATCTAGCATTACTTTGGCTTAAAATTTTATCGATTTTATTGCGAATGATGACTTCTAAAAGCCCTATTTTAGGGCTAATCCTACCGACAAAATAAAAATTATCAAAATGCTCTTGTGAATTTTTATAGCTTTGCAATCTTTCTTTGGAAAAGAGCCTTTGCAAGTCTTTTTCGCTGAAATTTCGCATTTTGATTTATCTTACCTAATCATTCAAAGCAATTTGGATTCCAATTTTTAAAGTTATCAACACTAGAATAAGTATCTCCAATTCTAGAAGCACCATTTTTATTATCAGTCATAACGCTTAAAATTACAAGTTCTCCACTTGGTGTTTTAAGAAAATGATGAGTTGTCGTAAAAACTCCGCCATTTTTAGCAAGACACTCTTTATTTTTCAAGCCAAATTCCTTTTGAATTTCACTGAAACTCAAAATTTTAGCGTCAGGGTATTTTTCTTTGACAAATTTTTCAGCCTTGCTTGTGCTATCGCCCCCGCACGCACTCAAAAATAACCCAGCACCGATTAAGGCACTTACTACGCCTACTTTTGCTACATTTGCAACACTATTTTTGGTAAGATTTTTCATCTTTTGTCCTTTAAAAGTAAATTTCGTGCAAAGTATATACAATTTCGGTTAATGAAAAGGCAAGGCACAAAAATTTAAGTAAAATTTGCTAAATTAAAGAAAAAATTTATTGAAATTTTGCTAAACTAATAAGTTTAAAACTCATTTTAGCGAAAGGACAAAAATGGCTACGAACGAGAGTAGGCGAAGCTTTATAGGCTTTGCATTTGGCACAGTAGCTGCTGTGGGCGGTGTTTTATCGCTTGTGGCGGTGAAAAAGACCTGGGACCCACTGCCTAGCGTAAGGGCTGCGGGCTTTACCACGGTGGATTTGTCGGGTATGAACGAAGGCGAGTTGCGCACGATAGAATGGCGCAAAAAGCCTATTTTCATACTCAAAAAGAGCGCGGATATGCTCAAAGACCCAAAAAGAGAGCTTTCGATAGAAAACTCACCTTATGTCGTAATGATAGGGCTTTGCACGCATTTGGGCTGTATCCCATCCTATGCCCCAAGCGAGGGAATGTTTAAGTGTGCTTGCCACGGCGGAGAATTCGACATTAACGGCAAAAACACCTTTGGACCGCCGCCTAGACCGCTTGATATACCGCCTTTTAGGATAGATGGCACTAAACTCGTCCTTGGAGAAGAAGGACTTGAGTATAAAAAAATGATAGCGGAGGCGTAAAATGGCACAGATAAGAAAAGCAACAGGCTTTATCGATTGGCTAGACCAGCGTTTGGCTGTGAAAAAATTTATGAATGTAATGATGATAAAGTATTGGATACCAAAGCAAATCAACTTTCTTTGGGCTATGGGCGTGATTTTAACCACGCTTTTTGCGGTGCTTTTTGTAACGGGCTTACTGCTTGTGATGTATTACAAGCCAGATACGGCTTTGGCGTTTGATAGCGTCAATAAAACCATTATGCAAGAAGTCGAATACGGCTGGCTGTGGCGGCATTTGCACGGCGTTGCGGCATCAGTAACCTTTCTCATCATCTACATACATATGCTTACGGGCATTTATTATGGCTCTTATAAAAAGGGGCGCGAGATGATTTGGATAAGCGGAATGCTGCTCTTTGTGGCGTTTTCAGCCGAAGCGTTTAGCGGATATATGCTGCCTTGGGGACAAATGAGTTACTGGGCTGCGCAAGTTATCACTCAGCTTTTTGGCGGAATTCCATTTATCGGCGATGCGTTGGTGATTTGGATAAGGGGCGATTATGCGGTGAGCGACCCTACGCTTACTCGCTTTTTTATGCTGCATGTGTGTTTGCTGCCGATTTTGATTATGGCGATTATCGTGCTGCACTTTTATTCGCTGCGCGTGCCACACGTCAATAACGAGATAGCCGAAGAGCTTGATTTCGAGCTTGAAGCTAAAAAATACGAAGATGGCGACACCAAAGGCGCGAAGGTTATACCTTTTTGGCCCGGCTTTTTAAGCAAGGATTTTATGTATATTAGCTTGTTTATGATTTTTTTCATCTACCTTGTATGCTTTAAATTCAACTTTGCTATGGACCCCATCAACTTTGACCCTGCAAATGCGCTCAAAACCCCAGCGCACATTTACCCTGAATGGTATTTCTTGTGGAGCTATGAAGTTTTGCGTGGATTTTTCTTTGATGTAGCTGGTATCAAGGCGTTTGATATAGGTTTGGCTGCCTTTGGTATCGCGCAAATCATCTTTTTCTTTTTACCTTGGCTTGACAGAAGCGATGTGGTAAAGCCTGCGCATCATCGCCCTGCGTTTTTCGTGTGGTTTTGGGTGCTGCTTGTGGATTTAATCGTGCTGACTATCTACGGCAAGCTGCCGCCGACAGGAATGAACGCTTGGGTAGGCTTTTACGCGTCCATCGTGTTTTTGCTACTCTTGCTCGTGGTGCTGCCTATCATTACGATTAAAGAGAGAAAAAAGGAGAGCAAATGAGAGAGTTGAAGATATTTTTTGTAGTCGCTGTATTTACAGCACTTGTGTATTGGGGCGTTGAGCCTTATGCTCACTCTGTGATGAACCCCCATGTCGCGCCTGCAAATTTTGACTTTGCCAAAGAGGACATAAATTTTGCCAAAAGCACGCTTGCTGCAAAGCAAGAAGAGCTTACTCTTGCAAATGATGAGCTAAAAAAGGCAAAGAATTCCAAAGACAAAGAGCTGAAAATTCAAGCTGAAAACAAGCAAAAAGCCGCTGAGGCTGCTGTGGAGAGTGCAAAGGCAACCCTAGCTGCAAATCAAGCCTTGTGGGACAGAGTCAAAGAAATCGACTTTAAAGCGGGCAACGCTCAAAGCGGGGCTGAATTTTTCGCTACAAACTGCGTAGCCTGCCACAGCTTAAAGACGGCTGGACTTGAAGGGGCGATTCCTGACTCGTCAATTTACGGCGTGTTGCCGCCTGATTTAAGCTCCACAGGCGCGCTTTATGATGAGAAATTCCTAGCCGCACTCATCTTAAATCCAGCACTTGCGCTCAAAGTAGAGCATAAATTCGGCGAGGCTTTCATAATGACAGCCTACAATGACGAGACAAGCGGCGAGGACGCCAGCGTTGCCAAGCAAGTAGTGAGCGCAAATATTGCTAATGTCATCGCTTACTTGAAAGAAGTCAGCAAGGACTACAAAAAGGCGTTTGAAAGCGAAGTGAAAGAAGAGCTAAAAGCCAAATACGCTAAAATGCAGGATTTAAGCCAAAGCGACAAGGCTAAATTTATGGAAAAGGACTTAGCCTTTGCAAAGGCAAAGAACGATTTCATCGAGGCTTGCGGGCGTTGCCACGATATGAAGTATGATGGTTTCAAGGCTTTATCGGCGATGAGCGATTTAAATGGCTATTTGGGTATGAATCCGCCTGATTTGTCGATGATGATACGCGCAAGAAGTGGCGAATACCTTAACAATTTCATCAACAACACCCAAAAAGTGCTTGCAGGCACGGCTATGCCACGAGTTGGACTTACACAAAACGCCCAAGCTAGCGTCATCTCATATATGGAAATGGTTGGCGACAGCAAAAAAGACGAGCGCACGAGCGTGGGCATAGGCGTGATGATATTTTTCGCTATTTTGAGCGTTTTTGCGATTTTGTGGAAACGCAAGGTGTGGAGCGAACTGCACTAAATTTAGAGCAAGTTTTTGAATTTTTCTTGCTTTTTGGAGCAAGTTGTTAAATTCTAAGCTTGCTTTGCGCTCAAAGGCTTTTAATTTGCGTGGATTGCTTGGATTCACGCAAATTTTTTTTTGAATTTTGCCTGTGTGTTTGTAAAAATGAGAGAGTGGGTTTGAGAAGTTAAGAATTTTAAAAACAAAAGGATATATGATGGCAGATTCGCAGATTAAGGCAGAAAGTTTAAATTTAGACAAAATACTTGTCGATAAAGACAAATTTTACCAAATACCAAACTATCAGCGCCCGTATTCTTGGGATAAAGACAATATTGCTGATTTATTGGGAGATTTATCAAATTCTTTTATAGACAATAAAAACGAAGAGTATTTTTGTGGCTCGTTGGTTTTGGTTAAAAATGATAAAGACAAAAGATTTGATGTTATAGACGGACAACAAAGACTTACCACATTTACGATATTTGCGTGTATAATTAGAGATTTATATTTAAGTCAATTAGAACAAGAGGTGCAAGACTTAATCAAAGAATCTATTAGTGATAGATATGGAAAAAATGAAAAGTTAAAATTTTTAACCGATGAAACATTTCAAGCTGAATTTAAAAATACCTTTATATTAAATAAACTTAAATTTGAAGCCACTAAAAATATAGAAAAAGAATTTAGACATAATAGATATTTGCAAAACGCTTATTATATAAAAGATGAATTGAAAAATTTATTACAAGAGAATAAAATCAATATCAACGATTTTATCAAATGGCTATATGAAAAAGTTATCTTAACAGTAATTATTTGTCCTAATGAAGAAAGTGCTATAAGAATTTTTAATGTCTTAAATAATAGAGGAATGCCATTAAATCCAACGGATATACTTAAATCCGTGCTAATGCAAAAATTAGACAAAGAAGATAGAAAGGCGTTTAAGGCGGAATGGCAGAGCATTAGTGGAAATTTGCAACAATTTAATTATTTGCTTGATGATATGTTGAATGCGTATTTATATTTTTTAACAGCTAAAAATCCTAAAAAGAGACTTGATGAGGAATTGCTAGCAACCGAAAAATTTAAAAAAGATAACGCTATCAAAGTAATAGCAGACATTAAGGCATTTTCAGAAATTTATATTGAATTGCTGCAAAATGAAACGAAAAATAAATATATTCATTGTTTAAAATATTTGCCAAATAAAATATATTGGATAAGCATTTTAGCAACAGCAAAATACCTTAAATATAGTGAATATAACGAATTAACTAAAATTATAACGGCGTATTATTACCAAAATTTTATCGCTGGATTAACTGCAAATCAATTCAAACAAACTTCTTTTAATATCTTATCTTTGTTAAAGAAAAAGTCGAAATTAGAAGATATTAAAAAAGAGATAAAAGATAATCTTGAAAAGTATAAAACCACAAAAGATTATCAAGAACTTCTTGAAGAAGAAATCTATATTTACGGCTATAAATGGGTAAAACCTATTTTACTACTTGTGGAGTATTTTAGCCTTGATGAGGCTTCTTTTATAGAAATAAACAATAAATTACATTTAGAACACATTTTACCAAGAACTTTACCAAACAAAGAAAAATACCCTTTGGCATACAAGTATTGGCAAGAAAGATTTGATGAAGACGAATTAGAAGAATGGACTGATAGCTTGGCAAATTTAGTGTTATTAGGATTTAGAAAAAATATCCAAGCGCAAAATTATGATTTTGCAACCAAAAAAGAAATTTATAGCAACAAAGACAATGTTGCTACAAGTTTTAGAACAACACAAATGGTTTTAAGAGAAAAAGAATGGAATATCAAAGCATTGAAAAGCAGAAAAGGAAAATTGATAGAAAAAATAAACGAAGTGATTGATATCTTTTAAATTTCAGCAAAAGAAAGTATGTTTAGGTAGATTCTCACATAAACAAACGCAAGAATCTACCTAAAATTCTAATACCTCTCAAACAACTCCCAAATTTTCTTGCTCTCATTTGTCTTTGTGAGTGCGAGCATCAGCAAAACACGGGCTTTTTGCGGGTTTAAATCCTGAGCGGAGATAAAGCCAAGTGCCTTGTCCTCATCGCCCACCGCGACAAAGCCTTGCCTCACGCGTGAGCTAACCACGACTTTTAAGCCCTTTGCAAGCAGTTCTTTCAGCACTTCTTTTTGCGCGGTGTGTATGCTGCCCGCCCCGCTTCCAGCTACGACTATGCCTTTCGTGCCGTTTTCAAAGAGTGCTTTTGCCGCAACGGCTGAGCCGTCATTTGAGTAAGTGTAGAGTATATCGACTTTTGGCAAGCTTTTGAGCTTTGAGACATCAAATTCAGCTTTTTTGGTGTGCGTCTTTAAATTCGCATTTTCAAAAAACACCTTGCCATCGACTATGTAACCAAGATTACCAAAATCAAAGGCACTGACATTGAGCGTGTGCGTTTTTTGCGCATCTCTTGCGCCCAAAATCTTGTCATTCATCGCTATCATCACGCCCTTGCCTTTGGCGTTAGCGTTTGCCGCTAGGGCTACGGCGTTGTAGAGATTTTTGGGACCATCAGCACTCATCGCTGTGGCAGGGCGCATAGCTCCCACAAGCACCACAGGCTTGTCGCTTTTGACGACTAAATTTAAGAAAAACGCCGTCTCCTCCATAGTGTCCGTGCCGTGCGTGATGACTATGCCATCGACTTTGCCGAGCAGTTCGTTGCACCTTTTGGCGAGTTTTAGCCAAATCGCATCAGTCATATTTGAGCTATCGACATTTGCGATTTGCTCGCCCGTGATGTCCGCAAGCTCTTTAATCTCAGGCACGGCTTGTATCAACACCTCCACGCCCAAAACGCCCGCTGTGTAGCCTGTGGTCGCAAGCTTGCTGTCAGTGCTGCCTGCTATCGTGCCGCCTGTGGCTAAAATCGCCACCTTTGGCTTTGCCTGTGCCATACTTACTCCTATAAAAAGAGCCATTATACAAGGTAAAAGTTTCCTCATATTTAATCCTTTCAAAGTGAATTCACTTTTAATTATACATAAATTTTCATTAAATGTAGCTTAAAAATTTTAAATTTAGCGATATTGTGCTATACTTTCAAAATGAATGAAAAAATTGAGCTTTTATGCGGGCAAATTTTCGGGGCAAAACGCTTTGAGATTTTTAAATTTTTGTGCGAAAGAGCCGATGAAAACGGCTTTGTTTTCGTTACCATAGACGAGATGATGAAAGAACTTGACATTTCAAAGCCCACCGCCATCAATGCCTTTAAATTTTTGGAGCAAAAAAGGCTTTTCAAACGGCTTAAAAACGGCTTTTACGAGCTAAAACTAGGGGACAAAAATGAGACTTCATAATCCTTTGGATATGCACCTACACTTGCGAGACGGCGCGATGTTAAGCCTTGTCGCGCCCTTTTCGGCAAGGGATTTTAAGGCTAGTGTCATAATGCCAAATTTAGTGCCACCCCTTACGAGCAAAGAAGCCTTAAACGCCTACAAACAAAGGATTTTAAAGGCTTGTGGGGACGAAAAATTTACGCCTTTGATGACGCTTTTTTTTCAAAACTATGAGCGTAAATTTTTGGAGCAAATTCGCTCTGAAATCTTTGCCATCAAGCTCTATCCAGCGGGCATTACGACAAATTCAAGCTCAGGCGTTGCAAACTTTGACATAGCGCACTTAAAGCCCACCTTGCAGGCGATGAGCGACTTGCAAATCCCCTTGCTGATACACGGCGAGACGAACGACTTTGTGCTGGACAGAGAGCGTGAGTTCGCACCCATTTACGCCACACTTGCGCGCACTTTCCCAAAACTCGTCATTGTGATGGAGCATATCACCACCAAAGCCCTATGTGAGCTACTGCGTCAGCACGAAAATCTCTACGCCACCGCAACCTTGCACCATTTAATGCTTACCCTTGATGATGTCATCGGCGGCAAAATGCAGCCACACCTTTTTTGCAAGCCCATAGCAAAAAGGGTTGAGGACAAAGAAGCCTTGTGCGAGCTTGCTTTTAGCGGCTTTGAAAAGCTAATGTTTGGCTCAGACTCAGCCCCGCACCCACAAAGCGAAAAAGAGTGCTGCGGCTGTGCGGCTGGCATTTTCAGCGCGCCCGTTGCCCTGTGCGTTTTAGCGCAGCTTTTTAGCGAGCATTCAAGCGAAGCAAATTTGCAAAAATTCATCAGCGATAACGCTGTAAATTTGTATAAATTTAGCTTTGAGAGCGATAAATTCATCACTTTGACACAAAAAGAATGGTGCGTGCCACAAAACTACGGCAATGTCGTGCCATTTATGGCAGGCAAAACACTTAAATGGCAAGTGTCTGAGCGAATTTAGCCGAATTTGTGCTACAAGCTCCAAAAATTCCCACAAAACCTCCGCCAAAAACCCCAAAAAACCCAAGCCACACTCCAAAAAATTCCACCACACTTAAATTCAACAAAATTCCACCCCAAAAATCCCCAAAACCCCCAAGCACACTCCACAAAAATTCCACCACCCACCAAAGCCTCAAACACACCACAAAAAATTTCAGTGGATTGCCACGAATTTACACGCTTGCGCTTTGCAAATTCTCGCAATGACAGCTTTAAAACCTTTTTTTTGTTTGTCATACTGACTTGTCTTGTCATACCAAACACTCTTTGTGTCATAAATTTTGTCATACTGATTTGTTTTTGTTATACTAACCAAATTCTATCATATCGATAATTTTGTGTCATACTGAATTATTCTCTCTTGTTATATTGACTTATTTTTGTCATACTGAGCGCAGCGAAGTATCCATAAATTTAAAACGCGATTTTAGTGCTTTAAGGCGTGGATTTTTTGCCTTAATTTAAAGTGTATCTTAAATTTCTTTGGATTTTTCGCTCATTTCACTCACTTAAAATGACAAAAGTGGTGTGGATTTTTTTGCTGTGGTTTCGCCTTGCAACCCGTTGGGTCGCCTTTTTACAAAAGGCTCAAAATGACAAAGTTTTTATACTCAAAAAACTCAAATTCCAAAACCAAAGCTACCCCAAATTCAACCCAAAAACAAAAATCAGCTCACCCCCAAATCAACCCCAAGACACCCCAAAAACCCAAAATCCCCAAGACACCCCAAAAACGGCTCGCAACGACAACTCAAAATCCGTCCGCAACAAGTCATTGCAAGTGAGTTTTGCGAGCGTGGCAAGCTATAAATTTAGGATTTTACTTGAATTTTTATGATACGCTACTTTTTTGGATTTTGCTTTATCTTGGCAAGGGCTTTTAGGGTTGCCACGCCCAAAGTAAGAGCGTGGCGGTGTGTAGGCTTTATAAAATAGCCCATTAAATCAAGCTTTTTATCTCATCATCTTCTAACTTCACGCCAAAGATATGCTTAGGTTTAGACATATTGCCAAATTTTACGAGCATATCGCCCTTACCGAGCAGCTTTTCCGCACCGCTTTCATCAAGGATAATCTTTGATTCACTTCCTCTATCCACGCGCAGTGCGATTTTGCCGTCTATGTTGTTGCGTAGTCCTTTGAGCAATGTTCCGTCTGGGCGTTGCGTGCCAAGGACGAGATGAATTCCAGCCTGTCTAGCCATTTCCGCAAGGCGTGAGAGTTTGTCTTTTATACTTTTGTCATTTTCGATGAGATTGTTAAGTTCATCGACAATAAGAACCTTAAAATGAAAACCTAACGCTTGTATGTCTGCTCCAAAATCGCTCATTTGAGCGTTGCGTTCGTGCATTTCTTCGATAAAAGTATCGATGAAGTCGCTTACTTTTTGTCTGTCTGTGATGAGGGTGATTTTTGTTCCAAATACCTTAAAATCAATGCCTTGTTTAGGGTCAATAACCACAATCTCAACATTAGATTTTTGCAGCAAACACACTATCATCGTTTGGATAAATTTGGTTTTACCACTGCCTGATGTCCCAGCCACAAAGCAGTGCGGAGCTTCTGCTAAATCAAAACAAAATGGAATTTTTTCAATGTCATTGCCCGCATAAACGCCCCCAAACTCTTGCGCGCGTTTATGTCCTTAATGCCGAATTTTGAAATTTCAAGTCGTTTCATCATCTCATCGCTCTTGCAGCAAGTCAAGCCTTTGCCTGCACAAATCCTGCCACGGCGAAAGCTCACTCAGCTGCACGCACGAATTTAAACTTTGCCTTTGTGCGCTAAATTCACGCCTGCGCTCGTAAATTTCACTTTGCATATAAAGGGCGCGCGCTCGTTCAGCTGGCGTGAGACGGCTTACTTTCAGCAAATCAGTCAGCACCGCCAAAGCCTCGCTGTCATAGCCGTGCAGGTTGAGCGCTGATAAATAAGCAAATTCAAGCTCGGGCGTATAGACATTGACGCCCTTTAAATTTTGATAATCAATCGCTTTTGGTGCATAAGTCAAAATAGTCGTTGTGAGATTGTTATCCACGCAGTAGCCTAAAAATTCGTTGTAAAGTTCTACCATACGATAATCCATAGGAAAGTCGTCAAGGATTTTGAGCGTAGCCATAGCTTCATTATATTCGCCGTTTCTAAATTGTGCTAAAAATTTATAATAATACGCGCGGAATTTTTCGTCCTCACTTTTAAGCGTGCGTGAATTTAAAACAGAATTGCTTAACGCAAGGGTATTTTTATAGTCCTTATCATTTAAATCAAGCAAGGCTTCTTGCAAATCATAGTAAATTTTGTCCTCCGCACGGTTTGCGGCTATGTAAGCACGGGCTTGCTCGGTGCGAAAGGTGCGCGTAAAGCAAGCAAGCATAGCCTTTTTGTTGATGAACTTTTGGGCTAGCTCGTAGGGCGCATACTCTTCATTTAAAGCCGTTGCGCCCAAGCAATCATCAGCCTTGATGAATTCATCAAGCTTTTTTAAAGCCGAGCGGGCAAGCAAGTCTTTAAGCCCCGCATTGTCAAGCTCTTCGATAGCATTTTTATACCCCATCACCGCAGCGGTGTTGTTTTCATCATAATAAAGCATAACATCGGCTATCAAGGCTTTTGTGGCGATTTCGTTTTCATACTCGCTTTGCAGTTCCTTGTAGCGAGCGTGCAAAAAGCTGGTGTTGCTGTCTGGCAGGTTGAAAAAGACATTGTCCGCAGCCTCTTTGATGAGCGCGATATGCTCTGAATTTTTATAATCCTCCATATACAAGTCCAAATACCGCTTCGCCTTGTCGTAGCTTTTGGTTTTGCTCATCATCAAGGCTAAATTCCGCAGGGTTTGCTCATAAGTTGTATCAACATCTGTCATCGCGTTAAAGGCGAGTTCGTAAATTTCAGCGCTTGTGTCAAATTCGTTTTCCTTTGCCAAAAGTCCCGCTATGTCAAGGGCTGTGGCTTTGTCCTTGCTGAAATACTCTTTGTTAGACCTTAAAACGGTGTTTATAAGCTCCATAGCCTTTGTTTTGTCCTTTTCGTTCAAAGCGAGTTTAGCGGTAGAAAGTGCGGCGCGAGTGGCGATATGCACGGATTTGCTTTTGTAATATAAATCATTAAAGATGATTTTCGCGCCCTTTGTGTCGCGAAGTCGCAGCAAATAATCCGCATAATCAAGCAAGCCAAGCTCGGCAAAATAGTTGCCCTCGTGTTCTGTGCTTAAAATTTGTATGGTATAATCAGCATTTGACTTTTGCTCCAACGCTATATACGCGCGCAGGCTTATATAAAGCACTTCTGGGTAGTTTCTGTCGCTGGCAAAGTTGCGATTCCACACCTTTGCTTCTTCTATCATCGCTTCAAGCTGCTCTTGGTTGCGATAATCAGCACCTTTCGTGTAAAGCTCATTTTGCGCCCGCAAGCGATAGAGCATAAATTCGTTCATAAAAATGCTGCCCTCATAGCGTGAAATGGCGTTTGTAGCATCTGATATAACTTGCTGATAATTTTCTTGCTCGTAGTCGTTTTTTATCCGCAAAAATACATTTATATCGCCACTTTGCGGGATAGTAACGGGGTTTGAGTCCAAATCAAGCGCGCCTACGGCTGGGTTTGCGACATTTGGAAAAACGATATCAAAATTTAAGCCCTCTTGTTCTGTTAAATGTGGGATTTCTGCACTAAACACAAAGGTAAAGCTCGTGGAATTTGTATCATCTAAATCGCCCTTTATATCTGCGTCTTTGTAGAGTTCTTGGGAGAGATTATAACGCTTAACGGGAGCTTTTGGGTAGATAAAAATGCGCGTGTTTGTTTCGTTTTTTTGAAATTTCAAATCAAAAAAAGCAAATTCTTGCTCTTTCAAATCCTTATCCACAACGCCTGCGATAATGCACTCGTAGTAGTTTCGCGCCTTTACGCCTGCATTATGCTCCACGCAAGCAAATTTCTGCTCGTGTTTTAGATGAAGCGTGGCAAAAGGCGCGGCGTTTTCTTTGCCCGTGTTTAGCACTAGCTCAAAGCCATAAAGCACACCGACACTGCAAACGATAAGGGCAAATTTGGCAAAAATTTTCATAGGGCGATTATAGCGAAAAATTCTTAAAATTTCAAAGTTGCAGGTAAAATTCAGCACAAAACAAAAGGCTTTTTAAAGTGGCATAAGAGCTAAAAATGAATTTATTTTTAAATTTAATTTACAAAATGTTTCCAAAAAGTTTCCGTCTCTTTTTATACTGCGCCTTGAATTTTTACGACAAAGGAGAAAAAATGAGAAAAAATTCACTTCAATCGCTCGTTTTTGCGGGAGTTTTGGCAGGTTTTGTCGCCACAAATGCCCTTGCAAAAGAGCTTACAATCGCAGGCTCATCGACCGTGTATCCATTTACTAGCTTTGTGGCTGAGGAATACGCGAGTATCAAAAAGAGCAAAACGCCCATAGTCGAGAGTCTTGGCACGGGCGGCGGATTTAAGGTGTTTTGCGAAGGCAAAACCGACATTTCAAACGCTTCGCGCCCGATGAAAGCGAGCGAATTTGACATTTGTCAAAAAAACGGCGTTAAGGACATCGTGGGCGTGATGATAGGCTATGATGGCATAGTTTTAGCGCAAAACAAAGCCAACGCACCGCTTAATATCACGCTTGCTCAGCTTTTTTTAGCCTTAGCAAAGGAAGTGCCACAAAATGGCAAACTCGTGCCAAATCCCTACACAAAGTGGAGTGAGATTGACAAAAGCTTGCCAGAGCGCAAAATAGCGGTGTATGGACCCCCGTCAAGCTCTGGCACACGCGACACTATCGAAGAGCTTGTGCTGAGCAAGGTGTCTCAAAATTTCAAAGAATACGGCGCGCAACAAGGCAAATACAAGAGCATTCGCCAAGATAACGCCTATATACCAAGCGGTGAGAACGATAATCTCATCGTAAGCAAGCTCACAGCGGACAAACAAGCCTTTGGGCTTTTTGGATACGGCTTTTTAGCGAGCAACAAGGACAAGATAAATGCCGCAAACATTGATGGAGTAGTAGCTAGCGAGCAAACTATCGCCGCTAATGACTACAAACTTGCACGAAGCCTTTTCATCTACCTGAACGCAAAAAACCCGCAAACGCTGGACTTTGCCACGCTTTATTTGAGCGATGATTTAGCAAGCGGTGGCGGAGAGCTTGAAAAAATAGGGCTTGTGCCTTTAAGTAGTAAGGATTTAAAGGCTATGCAGGCGCACATCAAAAAGGCAAATCGCCTAAACAGCACGCTTGTCAAAGCTGGCAAGGTGTTTTAAGGCTTGTTTTGGGCGTTACCGTGCTTTGATAAACCTTGCCGTTTATCTTGCACGGTTTGAGCGAAGAAGGAGGATAAAACAAATTTAACGCACCAAAAGTTTGCGATGACAGGTAAAAGTGCTTGTAATGACAAAAACCACATTCAACTCACCACGCTTGCAAAGGCAAATGTTGCTTGTTATACATTGACTATATATGCAAAAATTTTCCCAAATTTATCTCAAAAAACTAAAAAATTCCAAAATCACGCCCAAAAAAATCAAAAATACAAATTCCCAAAAATTCAAGCAAAGCCCTAAATTCTGTCATACTGAGCGTAGCGAAGTATCCACAAATTTGAAGTGCAAATTGCACCTTTAAAGCGTATCTTAAATTTCTATGGATTTTTCGCTTTGTGCTAACGCACTCCGCTCAAAATGACAAAATCAGCCTTGTCATACTTATAAATTCTGCTGTATTGACTTAGTCCTTGTCATACTGAGCGTAGCGAAGTATCCACACAAATTATAGAGAATAGGCTGCTGAATGTAAAATTTATGGATATTTCGCTAACGCTCAATATGACAATATGGATTTTTTGCTGTGGCTATGCCTTGCAACCCGTTGGGTCGCTAACGCTCAAAATGACAAGAGTGAGCCGTCATTGTGCTACACAACGCTTTTTATCCGTCATTGTGAGCGTGGCAATCCACAAGGCAACGCTAAATTTATGGCTTGCCACGCAAGGCTTACGCCTTACTCACAATGACGAATTTCTCCAAAATTCCCCAAACAAGCCAAACCCAAACACCCAAAAAATTCCCCTAAATTTCAGTGGCTTGCCGTGCCGTTTTTATCGGCTTTTCAATGAAAAATAAGAGACATTATAGCATTTTATCCACACCATCAAACACCACAAATCCCTAAAAATTCAGCTCTTCACCACGATATAAAGTTCTTCGTTGATATGCAGGGCGCGTTTTGAGAGATTGCGCGAGCCGCGAAAGGCGTTGTAGCGTTGCTCTTTGACAAAAACCTTGCCAAGCGTGGAGAGTTTTTTAGCGAATTTTTCCTTTTTCACAAAGCCCTCGCAGTTGTATGAAAGCAAGATAATTTTAGCCTTTGTCGCACGCACAAGCTCAAAAAGCGCATCTTGTGCTTTGTGTGGCTTGTTAAAATCGCTTCTGTTCCACGCTTTTGGTATGCCTGAAACCTTTGAAATGTCCTTTGGTTCGGTGTAGTTTGCGATTAAATTCAGCATAAAGTAGTTTGAGCCGTAAGGATGCTGGTTATAAGGCGGGTCAAAGTAAGCTATATCCACGCTATCAAGCTCTTTTGCAAGAGAGTTTGCGTCCTTTTGCCAAACTTCAAATGGGCAAGAAAAGTTTGAAAACACGGGCATTTTAAGCTTAATCTCCCCTAAAATTCGGCTCAATGCGTTTTGCCCGCTGCCGCCAAACTTGCCAACGCCTGATTTGTCCTTGTAAAAGCCCTTGAAAACCCCGCTCGTGTTTGAATGCACGCTGGCTTCGTAGATTAAGGGGGCGATGAAAAAGTGCTGAAATTCGGGCGGAATTTCGCGTCCTATCTTTAAACGCATAGAATCAAGATATAACGCATTTTGTTTCGTATAAAATACCCTATCATCTCTTTGAATATCTTTTTCGTTTTTTGGGGCATATAGAGTGCTTAAAAAGCCTTTTTGAAATTCATTTTTTTTCAAAGCAAGTTTATGATAAAATTCTTGTAGAATTTTGAGTTTTTTTTCATCAACATTGTCAAGATAGCAGTTGTTGATGATGCGTGAGTAATCTTCTAAGTCGTTTGCTATGATATAATTTGCGTGAGCTTTTGCAAAGCGACTCACAACGCCAGAGCCGCTAAACATATCCAAAAAGCTCACCTTGTCCTTTTTAAACTCGCTTTTTGCATACTCTACCCCGCTTGCGATAAAGCCAAGCAAGGCGCGCTTGTTGCCAAGATAAGTGATGATTTGCTCTTTCAAAAAGGCGGGATTTTCGCGTGTCGTTTTCATCAAGCTATGATAGCTAAATTTGATAAATCGCCACTCAAAATCGCTCAAATTTACTCAAATTTACCCATATTGACGCAAAAAATTCAAAAATCGCGCCCCAAAAAAGCCACATTTAACAAAGCTTGTTATAATTTTCGTGTAATCTTTGCTTTTGTGCTGTTTTGTAAGAATTTGCGCCCTTTGAGCGTGGGTTTTTCATCATTTTGCGCTCAAAGTTTGAATTTAAAGCAAAACAAGCATTGCCTAAATTTAAAGAATTTAAGCGCGAAATTCACGCTCAATGCGAAAATTTCGCACCAAAAGCGACACAGCAAGGCTAAAAAGCAAGAAAAAGCAGCAAAGACAAAAGAACAAAAGGCGAAAATTTAAAAACAAAAGTGCAAAAAAAGCAAATTTTAAAGCAAAAATAAGAAAACAACAAAAAGGACTAGCAAATGGCGACTTACAATTTTGATTTTTACTCTACGCTCGTGTGTATGGTAGCTGTGCTGCTTTTGGGGCGTTTCATCATCGCAAGATTAAAGGTTTTGCAAGATTACAACATACCAGAGCCTGTTATCGGTGGGCTTATCGCCGCTTTAATCATACTTGGCATTTACAAGTATTTGCATATCGAGTTTAAATTCGACAGCTCCCTAAAAGACCCGCTAATGCTTGCTTTTTTCACTTCTGTGGGGCTGAGTGCGGATTTTGCGAGCTTGAAAAAGGGCGGCAAAATGCTGTGGATTTTTCTCTTTTTCGTGTCGATTTTGCTCATCTTGCAAAATGTCATCGGCTTGTCGCTGGCTTATGCGATGAATGTCAATGCGCTTGTTGGCTTGCTGGGCGGTTCTATCACGATGAGCGGCGGACACGGCACGGGCGCAGCTTGGGCGGCTGAGTTCATCAAAGCCCCTTACAATTTCACCGCAGCTACCGAAGTGGCGATGGCTTGCGCTACCTTTGGGCTGGTGATGGGCGGACTCATCGGCGGTCCTGTGGCTCGCTATCTTGTCAAGCATTACAAGCTCAAAACGCCGGGCAAGGACTTTAAGGACGAAGAAAGCGCCTTTGAAAAGCCCCAAAAAGAGCGACTCATCACGCCTACAAGCTTTGTGGAGTCCCTAGCGCTCATCGTCATTTGCTTGCTGGTAGGCACTTTGCTGAAAGATTATGAGCGGGCGCATTTTCAAGCCATAAATTTGCCGACCTTTGTGTATTGCCTTTTCATCGGAGTGATTTTGCGAAACGCTTTAAGCGCGCTTAATATCCACAAGGTTTTTGACCGCGAAGTAAGCGTGCTTGGCAATGTCAGCCTTTCGCTCTTTCTTGCCTTTTCGATGATGAGCCTGAATTTATGGGAGCTAGTGGCTTTGGCTTTGCCGATGATAGTGATTTTATCGACACAAGCTCTTGTAATGGTGCTTTATGCGGTGTTTGTAACCTTTCGCTTTTGCGGGCGCGACTATGACGCGGCGGTTTTGGCTGCTGGGCATTGTGGCTTTGGGCTTGGCGCAACGCCCACAGCTATGGTAAATATGCAAACAGTTACCTCACACTACGGCGCAAGCCATATGGCTTTCATCATCGTGCCGCTGTGTGGGGCGTTTTTCATCGACCTCATCAACGCCGTTGTCATCAAAGGAATGCTAGGCTTTTTGTGAGCGAATTTAAGGCAAATTCAGCGTGAAATTTTGCTTTGGTTTAAATTTTTTGGGATTTGAGCTAAAATTTAAGCAAAATTTACCACAAAAATTCAAGCAAAACCTTAAAAAACCAAATCTCAAAAAAATTTGCCTAAATCCACATAGATTGCCACGCCGTTTTTCAAAAAACGGCTCGCAATGACACAACCCCAAAACCCCCAAATTCAGCCCAAAAAACAAAAATTCCCCAAAAAACCCCCGCCAAAACCCAAGCGCACTACAAAAATTTTTTGTTTGTCATACTGAGCTTTCGCAAGAAGGCGAAGTATCCATAATTTTAAAGTGCAAATTTACATTTTAAAATATGAATTTTTCATCTTAAAATTTAAAGCGTATCTTAAATTCTTTGGATTTTTCGCTAACGCTCAATATGACAAAATCCGCCGTCATTATGCTACAAACACTTTTTACCCGTCATTGCGAGCGAGCCACAAGGCGAGCGTGGCAATCCATAAATTTAAGCAAACTTTACCACAAAAATTCAAGTAAAGCCTTAAAAAACCAAATCTCAAAAAAATTTGCCTAAATCCACATAGATTGCCACGC
>OLGZ01000231.1_pt1 | contig 50881 bp, 45 predicted proteins | sample 1605981 | NCBI WGS metagenome assembly OLGZ01 (sample SAMN03283291) | human gut metagenome | biome: human-associated habitat; material: feces | host: Homo sapiens | place: Peru | collected 2012
TAGTTTGCTCATTATTTTTTCTCCTTCTACTAGTTTTTTTAATTACAATAATATCTCCTGGATCACATTCAAGAATTTCGCACATTTTTTCTAATGTTTCAAATCTTATGCCAGTCGTTTCATTATTCATTAAATTTGAGACAGCTTGATAGCCACTACCCATGTGCTTAACAAGCCAATATTTACTTTTCTTTTTTTGTTTAAGTAGTTCGTTAACTCTTATGTAAATCATATTATCACCTCTTTTCTGCATAAAGACCATTTTAAAACAAACTTATTTTTATTTTAACTGTGTTGGAAATAAGTTATTTTAAAAATAACTATTGTTTAAAACAGGTAAAAATGTTACAATGCATAAGAAAAGAGGTACAAAATGGAAAATAAAGAAATTATTAAAATATTAGATAATATTTATAAAATGCTAGATGATGAAAATGAGGCGTTAAAAGAATATGTCACAGGCGTAAAATTGAATTTAATGGCAAGCTCAAACAACATTGAAACATATGTAGATAATATATTATCAAAACTCGAATAATGTCGAAAAATGTCGAAAACGGAAACTGTTGAAAAATAAAGGAAATTTGATGATAATAACTATGCTATAGCATAGTTACATAAATTAACATAATATGATAAAATACTTATAGAGATATCTCCAATTTTTTGAAAAGGAGGTTTAATATAAGTGCAGACATTTATACAAGAAGTTATAGAAGAAAATAGGAAAAATTTTACCGATGAAGAGTATAAAATAATAATGCACAATATAGAATTAACAAAAAAGATATATTTATTAGGTTTTGTTGATGCCAGAGATTTATATAAATGATTTTATGCTCTAGAAAAAAACTTAATAGACAATTAGTAGACAATCTAAAAAAATAAAACCAACTAAATCTATTGAAATAGTTGGTTTTATTGTACTTTTAAACATTTGGTGACCCCTACGGGAATCGAACCCATGATTCGGCCTTGAGAGGGCCGCGTCTTAACCGCTTGACCAAGGGGCCAGTTAAATTACTTTATTAATATAACATTTTTTTCTAACTTAGTCAACTGGTTACAAAAATAAAAGTGAAATAATTTGCAAATTAGAAGATAATGTGCTAAAATAAGACTTTGTAAGCAATTTTTTCTCTAACAACAATTGTTGCTAGATACAACTAGAGATGGAGGTCTCTATGAAAAAGGTAAAGGTCTTAGCTGTAAACATTCAGTGCGTTGCAATCGAAGTAAATGGCAAAATGGAATTTATGCCAATCAATTTCTTGCCTGAGGAAGCAAAAAATGTTAAACCTGGTGATATGGTGATGTTTGATGCAAATGAGCACACGATTGTGGGCGTAGCTAAGCACTGATAGCTAAAAAAATAAACATGGAAGCTTTTCTATAAAGTTTCTGTGTTTGTTTTTTTATAAAGCATGAAATTGAATGTACAAACATTTTTGAATATAAAAAGTTATTATATTCCTTGATTTTACCACTATTTTGTTATAGAATAGCAAAAAATAACTTTAATAGAGGAAGAATATGTTTGAAGATATAAAAGTTATAAAAAGAGACGGAAAAAAAGTTGACTTCGATGGAAGCAAAATTGCAATAGCAATAAAAAAAGGATTTGACAGTGTAATTCAAGAGAATGAAAATTCTAAGTATACTGAACAGGATGTAAACAAAATTTATAATCTTGTAATTGAAGAAATAGAAAAGTTAAATACAAATAAAATAAAGATTGAAGACATTCAAGATTTAATCGAAGAACTTTTAAAACAAGAGAGTTACTTTGATGTATTTTATTCTTTTGCCGAATACAGAGAAAGAAGAGCCCAATCTAGAAGATTATTTTTTGATGAGAAAAAACAACACAAATTCTTGAAAGCTTTAGAGGATTTAACTCTAAAAAATTCTAATCAAGATAAAGATATAATTAGTCCATTTGAAAAAATGGTCGATTATGGAAGCACAATTTCTAAAGAATTTGCAAAAGCATATATGGTAAAAAAGAAAGTGGCTGAGGCTCAGGAAGCAGGAGATATTCACATACATGACTTAAATTTTATGCCAGTTGGCACAACAACTTCATCACAAATAAACCTAGAAAAAATATTTAATGAAGGTTTCAATACAAAAAATTTGCATATCAGAGAACCAAAAGACATAATGTCTTATACTGCATTAGCAGTACTAGTAATAACATTAAATCAAAAAGAGCAACATGGATGCCAGTCTATTCCTGCATTTGACTATTATATGGCACCTGGAGTTGTAAAAACGTTCAAAAAACAGCTAAAGCATACAATGGATGATATGCTAGCATATACCGACTTAGATAAATTTGTTGCAATAAATGGAATCGAAAGGGAAATAGAGAAAATAGAAACAGTAGATTTTGATATTTCAATATTTAATAAATATAGTAGAGAATCGAAACAGGTACAAAGAATTTTTAAACTTTCTTATAATATTGCAATGAAAAAAACAGAAAAAATTACTGCTCAAGCAATGGAAGCATTTGTACATGACGTAAATGTTATAGACTCAAATGGAAAAGAAAAAATATATCCAACTATAAATTTAGGTACCGACACTTCAAGAGAAGGAAGAATGGTAATAGAAAAACTATTAGATGCAATTGATTCTGGAATAGAAAATGAACAAGAACAATTAGCTCCATTTATAATATTTAAAGTTAAAAAAGAAATAAATTTAAACAAAGAAGACATAAATTATAATTTATATAAGAAAGCCATAGAAATTGCTAGTAGGAGAGGATACCCAGCTTTTTCTATATTAGATGCAACATTTAATAAAAAATATTTTAAAGAGAATAGTCCAGATAGTGAAGTTGCATACAATTCAACCAATATGAGAGTAATGGAAAACATTATAGATGAAGAAAAGCAAATTGCATCGCAAAGAGGAAATATATCATATACAACAATAAATTTGGCAAGAATAGGAATAAAAAATAGTAAACTAATAAACCCAGAAATAGAAGGATTTGATAGCTTTTATCAAGAACTAGAAGAAAAACTAAATTTAGTAAAGGATCAATTATTGGAGAGATTCGAAACACAGGCAAACAAGAAAGTATTTGAATTCCCATTCTTTGTTCAGCAAGGAATATGGTTAGACTCAGAAAAAGCAAAAGATGAGGACAGAATTAGAAAAATAATAAAACAGGGAAACTTAGAAATAGGATTTATCGGATTAGAAGAATGCCTGATGGCACTAACAGGGAAGAAAAGAAACAATGATGAAGAAACAGCTAAATTAGGCCTCGAAATAGTAAAATTTATGAGTGAAAAAATAGAGCAGTTTAGTAATAGATATAACCTAAATTTTGCACTTATGGGCACCGAAGATAGCGAACTTGCAATGAAATTTATGAAAATGGATAAGGTGATATATGGAACACTAAAAGGAATAACAGACAAAGAGGCATACACTAATTCATTTGAAATATCTGAAGAAGATAATTTGACTAAAAAAATAAAAATAGAAGGACCATATCATAAGCTAACTCTAGGAGGGCATATGTTTAAAATAAAGGAAAAAATGACTCCAGAAAAGCTAGAAGAAACTATACAATTGGCAAAGCAAAACAATATAGGATTAATTAGATTTTAGAATAAGTGGTCAATATAATTGTATAAACTTGAATAATATGGTAGTATTTACTAGAATTATGAATAATTGTAAACTTAATTAAACCAATATTGTCTCCTATGGGATATAGTAAAAACCAAATTTACTTTTTTATTAAGGTGTTCTGTTTATAAAGAAAGGAAACTTAAAATGAATAAAATTTTAAAAAATGAGTTGTATGAAACTCCTGTATTTGAAGATATTAGAGAGGTAATAGCATATCCTGTAAAAAATTATCCAGAAAATATTGCCTTTAAAATAAAAGAAAAAGAAGGGAAAAAGGTAAGTTACAAAGAAATTACATATAAAGAACTTCAAAATCAAATAAATGCACTAGGAACAGCTTTTATAAATTTAGGATTAAAAGATAAAAGAATTGCAATAATAAGTAAGAATAAATACGAATGGGTGCTTACATATCTTGCTACAATGAATGGAACAGGAATAACAGTTCCACTAGATAAAGGCTTGCCAGAAGAAGAAATAGAATCATTGCTACAAAGAAGCTATGCAGATTGCATAGTATTTGCAGAAGAATATTTAGAAATAATAAAAAAAATAGAAGATAAAAAATCTACAAAACTTACAAAATTTATTTGTATGGATAAATTTGACAAAGAAAAATATCCTAATTTTATGTACATACAAGATCTATTAAAAACAGGAGAAAAGCTTTTAAAAGATGGAAATAAAGAATTTTTAAATGCAAAAATAGACAACAAGAAAATGGCTTCTATAATATTCACATCAGGAACAACAGCAGCATCAAAAGCTGTAATGCTATCACATAAAAATATAGCTGCAAACATAACTGCAATGAGAAAAGCAGAAAAAATATACAGCACAGATGTAAATATGGCATTTTTACCATTACACCACACATTTGGAAGTACAGGAATATTAATGTTCTTAAATCATGGATGCACAAACGTATTCTGCGATGGAATAAGACACATACAAGAAAATTTAAAAGAATATAAAGTAACAATATTTGTTTGTGTTCCTCTTTTGTTAGAAGCAATGTATAAAAAAATAGAAAGAGAAATAAAAAAACAAGGAAAAGAAAAACTAATAAAAATAGCAATTCCAATAAGCAATTTTCTACTAAAATTTGGAATAGATATAAGAAGAAAACTATTTAAAGACATAATAAATAATTTAGGAGGAAACCTAAGGTTTATAATAAGTGGAGCATCTGCAATAGATAAAAAGGTAGCTAAAGGTTTTAATAACTTTGGAATATTAACAGTACAAGGATATGGCTTAACAGAATCTTCACCAGTTCTTGCAGCAGAAAATGCAAAAAGCATAAAATATGGCTCAATAGGTCATCCTTTATCTGGAATAGAAATGAAAATAGACAATCCAAATGAACAAGGAATAGGAGAAATAATTGCAAAAGGACCAAACGTAATGCTAGGCTATTACGAAAACGAAGAAGCAACAAAAGAAGTATTACAAGACGGCTGGCTACATACAGGAGATTTAGGAAGAAAAGACAAAAACAATTTTTTCTTTGTAACAGGCAGAAAGAAAAACGTAATAGTACTAAAAAACGGAAAAAACATATATCCAGAAGAACTAGAAACACTAATAAATAAACTTCCATATGTAGAAGAAAGTATGGTATTTGGTTTTCCAAAAGAAGATGACTTAGTAGTATCTGTAAAAATAGTTTATAATAAAGACTACGTAAAAGAAAACTATCCAAACACATCTAAAGAAGAATTAAGAGAAAAAATATGGCAAGACATAAAGCAAATAAATACAGGGCTTACAAACTACAAGCATATGAAAAAACTAATAATAACAGATGAGCCAATGATAAAAACATCAACAGCAAAAATAAAAAGATTTGCAGAAATAGAAAAAATAGTAAAAGAAGAAAGCAACTAACAATAAAATAGCTTATTGCAAAATTAATTATTTGTAATAGGCTATTTTTATTTGTAATAATTTTGTACATAAAAAATTTTTACAATTTATTTTGTAAAAGTTGACAATTTATAATTGTAAAAGTATAATTTTACTAGAAATAAAATTAAAGGTGGAATAGAAAATGGAAGAAAAAAATGCAAAACATATAAATGAAAAGCCAAAGAAGAAAAGAAAAGCACTAAAAATAATTTTAATAATATTGATAATATTAATTATTATAATAGGTGCATTAGCTGGAACATCTACTTGGTATGTAAAAAATAAATTAAGCAAAGTAAATTATACAAATGATGTACAAAAAAATGAGGTATCAATAGACGAAAAAGTAGAAGAAAATTTAGCAGATTATAGAAACATTGCGTTATTTGGACTAGATACGCGTTATGATACTTTTAACGATTCAAGAAGTGATTGCATAATGATAGTAAGTATAAATAACAAAACAAATGATGTAAGACTATTATCAATATACAGAGACACATATGTCGATATAGACGGTCATGGCTTAGATAAATTTACTCACGCATATGCCTTTGGTGGAGCACAATTAGCTTTAAGTACACTAAATAAAAATTTAGATTTAAATATATCTGAATATGTAACAGTAAACTTTGAAACAGTAAGAACCATAGTAGATCAAATTGGCGGAGTTGAAATGAACATAACTTCTGCAGAAGCAAAAAGCATACCAGGAATAACTACTGCAGGAAAATACAATTTAAATGGGGAACAAGCACTTGCATATGCAAGAATTAGAAAAATAGATACAGATTATAAGCGTACAGAACGTATGAGAAATGTACTTAGTGGAGTATTTTATAAAGCACAAAAAATGAATGTATCAGAATTAAATTCTTTATTAGACACAATGCTACCACACATATCTACAAACATTAGCCCAAGCGAAATATTAAGCTTAATACCAAACGTATTATCTTATAACATAACAGAAAGTGAAGGATGGCCATATAATACAAGAGGATGGGAAGTAGGACGTTGGTATGGAATACCAGTTACACTAGAAAAAAATGTAATAGATCTTCATAAAAACTTATTTGGAGAAGAAGACTATGAACCAACACAAACAGTAAAAGATATAAGTAACAGAATAATAGAAAAAACAGGATTTAAAGAATAAATTATAAAAGCTATAAGAGCATATGAGTATATCGAAAAGTTTGTGTAAACTTTAGACCTCATATGATAAAAATAAAAAAAATTGAGTATATAGAAAACATACATAAAATAATTTTACACAATTTATTCCATATACTCAAATCCTTCTACAAAAAAGAAACGAATAGTTTAAAATTTGAACTATCCGTTTCTTTTTTATATTAGTTATTTTCACTATTATGGTAAACATTCATTACATCATCTAATTCATCAAGATTTTCTAATAATTTTTCCATTCTTTCTTGAGCCTTTTCGTCTAATGCAACATAAGTTGTTGGAACCATTTGAACCTCAGCTTCTAAAAATTCAATATTATTACTTTCCAAAGATTCTCTAACCTTAGAAAAATCTTCTGGACTAGTTGTAATAGTATAACATTCATCATCAGATTCGAAATCTTCTGCACCAGCATCTAAAGCCATCATCATAAGATCGTCTTCAGACAAACTGCAATTTTCTTTTTCAACTACGATAACACCTTTTTTGTTAAACATATAAGAAACACAACCAGAAGTTCCTAAATTACCGCCAGCTCTATCAAAAACGTGTCTAACATCTGCTGCAGTTCTATTTTTATTGTCTGTACTTGCTTCAACAATAACAGCAACACCATTTGGTCCATAACCTTCATATGTAATTTCTTCGTAATTTTCACTATTATCTGCACCAGAAGCTTTTTTAATTGCATTCTTAATTGTATCATTTGGCATATTTGCTGCTTTACATTTTGCAATTACATCTTTTAGCTTAGAGTTTCCAGCCGGGTCAGGTCCACCTTGCTTTACTGCTATTAACAATTCTCTACCTAATTTTGTAAATATTTTTCCTCTTGCTGCATCAGCCTTACCTTTTTTGGCTTGAATATTGTGCCATTTACTATGTCCTGACATACTTTTCACTCTCCTTTAATTTTTATAAAATTTATACTAAACTATTTTATCACATAAAAAGCAATTTGTGTAGGGGTAAAATGAAAAAATATAGTTGATGAATACATAATAAATAAAAATATCAAATTTCCTACTTTAAGTATTGGAAAAAACTTACAGTAAAAAAATTGAGAACAAGAAACACTGATAAATACACATATTTGGACAATACCTTTAAAAATGTGACAAAAAGTAAGAAAAAAAAGAGAAATTTATGTTGAAAAAGAAAATAGGCAATGCTATAATTAGAAAGACAGAAAAATAAAAGTTATCTATTAATTTAAATATAATATTATAGTTAATAGGTATTAGATAAGGGGAATGGAAAAATGTATAAAAATATTATTAAAAGAGTATGTGACTTCATTCTTGCACTTTTACTATTAGTTATAGCTGCAATACCAATGATAATTGTTGCAATAAGTATAAAATTAGAAGATGGCGGACCAGTTATTTATAAATCGAAACGTATGGGAAAAGGATGCAAGGTATTTAACACATATAAATTTAGATCTATGAAAGTTAATCGTCAAGAATTACATAGCAATTTAAGTCATGAGCAAATGGTTACAAAAGTTGGAAAAGTTATTAGAAAAACATCTCTAGACGAGTTACCACAATTATTTAACATATTAAAAGGTGAAATGAGTTTTATTGGACCAAGACCTTGGATACCAGAATATTACGAATGGTTTAATGACGAGCAAAAAAGAAGAAGTGATGTGTTACCAGGAATTTCTGGACTTGCACAAGTAAAAGGAAGAAATGGAATTAGCATATTTAAAAAAATAGAATATGACTTATACTATGTGGACCATATAAGCATGTGGTTAGATGTAAAAATAGTATTTGAAACAGTTATTCAAGTATTTAAAAAGACAAATGCAGAAATATCTGAGCAAGGAATAAAAGAAGAAATAAGAGAATTAAAAGAACAAAATAAAGAAACAATAGAAACTAAAGCAATATAGAAGGGGATAATAAAAAGAATGAAAATATTAATGATTGCACCAAAAACAAGTACATTTATAAACTTTAGAGGAGACTTAATGAAAGCAATTTCGGATAAAAATAATGAAATTGTTGCAGTATGTCCAGAAAGTGGATTTGAAGATACTCTAAAAAAATTAGGAGCTAGATGTGTACTTATATCTTTGAATAAAAATTCAACAACTATTTTTGATAATCTAGCATATTTAAATAAATTAACAGAAATAATAAAAGAAGAAAAACCAGATAAAATATTTGCTTATACAATAAAGCCTGTTATATTTGGATCAATAGCAGCTCATAGAGCTAAAATAAAAGAAATGTATTCAATGGTAACAGGCTTAGGATATGTATATGCTGTAGATACATTTAAGACTAAAATTTTAAGAATTATTTGTGGAATTGGATATAAACTTGCGTTTAAATACAATCAAAAAGTAATATTTCAAAATCAAGATGATATTGATGAGTTTGTAAGAAGAAAATATTTAAAAGCTGACAAATGCGAAAAAGTAGATGGATCTGGAGTTAATATGGAAAGATTCAAAAGAAATAACCTGCCAGAGAAAAATGTATTTCTTATGGTATCTCGTATACTAAAACAAAAAGGTGTTAAGGAATATTTTGAAGCTGCAAAAATTGTAAAAGAAAAATATCCAGAAACAGAATTTTTGTATGTTGGAGCAGAGGACAAAACACAATTAGCTTTTAACTTAGACGAAGTTAGAAAAGAATATTTAGATTCTGGAATTATAAATTATTGTGGTGAATCAAATGATGTTCCATCGTATATTGCAAAATCTACGGCATTTGTATTACCTTCATATTACAGAGAGGGTGTACCAAGAACATTATTAGAAGCTTTAGCAATGGGAAGACCAATAATAACAACAGATACAGTAGGATGCAAAGAAACAGTAAAAGACAGTGTTAATGGATTCTTCGTACCTATGAAAGATTCAAAAGCATTAGCAGATAAAATGATTTATATGATAGAGCATAGACAAGAGCTTGAAAAAATGTCTGAAGAAAGTTATGAATATTGTAAAAAACGTTTTGACGTAAATATAATTAATAAAAGAATGCTAGAAATAATGGGCATATAAGAAAGGAAGTATTTATTATGATTAAAATAGCAGTAGCAGGAACAGGTTATGTAGGATTAGTTGCAGGCGTTTGCTTTGCAGAAAAAGGACATAATGTAACTTGTGTAGATGTTGACGAAAACAAAGTGAAAATGATGAAGGATGGAATAACTCCAATATATGAAGAAGGATTAGAGGAGTTAATGAGAAAAAATTACAAGGAAGGAAGATTGCACTTTACAACAGATTATAAAGAAGCATACAAAGATGCAGATGCAATATTTATAGGAGTTGGAACACCAGAACAACCAGATGGTTCAGCAAACTTATCTTATGTTGCAACAGTATCAAGACAAATTGCAGAATCAATAGAAAAAGACTGTTTGGTAGTTGTAAAATCTACAGTACCAATTGGAACAAACGACAAAGTTGAACAATTTATAAAAGATTCTTTAGTAAATAATGTAAAAGTTGAAGTGGCAAGTAATCCAGAATTTTTGGCACAAGGACATGCAGTAAGAGATACTTTAAAAGCTAGAAGAATAGTAATTGGAACAAACAGTAAAGAAGCAGAAGAACTACTTAGAAAAATATATGAACCATTTGAATTACCAATAGTTTCAGTAAGTAGAAGAAGTGCGGAAATGATAAAATATGCATGTAATGACTTCCTAGCATTAAAAATATCTTATATGAATGATATTGCAAACTTATGCGAATTAGTTGGAGCAAACATAGAGGATGTTGCAGAAGGAATGAGTTATGATCCAAGAATTGGGTCAAGTTTCTTACATGCTGGTATTGGATATGGTGGAAGTTGTTTCCCAAAAGATACAAAGGCTTTAAGCTATTTAGCAAAGAAAAATGGATATGAACTAAAAACTGTTCAAGCTGCAGTAGATGTAAATAAAACACAAAAAACAAAATTATACAGAAAAGCATGTGATAGATTAATAACATTTAATCATTTAAAAGTAGCAGTATTAGGATTAGCATTCAAAGCTGGAACAGATGATTTAAGAGAAGCTCCATCACTTGACAATGTTGAATTATTACTAAAACAAGGTGCAGATATATATGCATATGACCCAGTTGCAGCTGAAAACTTAAAAAAGAAATATCCTACTCAAATACATTATGTAGAAAATCCAGAAGAAGCATTAAAAGGTGCAAATGTATGCTTTATATTCACTGAATGGGATGAAATAAAAAATGTAAAACCAGAAGAATATAAAAAATTAATGCGTACTCCACTTGTATATGATGGAAGAAACATATATAATTTAGACGAAATGAAAAATGCAGGAATAGAATATTATTCAATAGGAAGGTAATAAAAATGAAAACATATTTAATAACAGGAGGAGCTGGATTTATAGGCTCACATTTAGCAGATAGATTATTAGCAGAAGGAAACAAAGTTGTAGTAATAGATAATTTTAATAACTTTTATAATCCAAAAATAAAAGAAAACAATGTAAAGCATAATTTAAACAATCCAAATTATAAACTAGAAAGAATAGATATAAGAAATGGTGAAGAAGTTGATAGAGTATTTGCAGAAAATAAAATAGATAATATAATGCATTTAGCTGCTATGGCAGGAGTAAGACCATCAATAGAAAATCCAGTATTATATCAGGAAGTTAATTGTGTTGGAAGCCAAAACATATTAGAAGCAATGAAAAAACATAATGTTAAAAACATTGTGTTTGCTTCATCAAGTTCTGTATATGGAAATACAAAGACTGTACCATTTAAAGAAACAGATATAGTAGATTTTGCTATAAGCCCATATGCTGCAACAAAAAAAGCAAATGAAGTAATGACACACGTATATCATAAATTATTTGGATTTAATGTAATAATGCTTAGATTCTTTACTGTATATGGAGAAAGACAAAGACCAGATTTAGCTATAAATAAATTTACAAGATTAATTATGGAAGATAAGCCAATTCCAGTATTCGGAGATGGAACAACTTCAAGAGATTATACATATGTAAAAGATATAATAGATGGAATAACAAAGTCTTTAAAATATGTAGAAGAAAACGAAAATGTTTATGAAATATTAAATTTAGGTGAATCTGAACCAGTTACACTAAATGAAATGATAGAAACAATAGAACAAGCATTAGGCAAAAAGGCAATAATAAACAGAATGCCAATGCAACCAGGTGATGTAAATAGAACTTATGCAGATATTACAAAAGCTAAGAATTTGATTGGATACAATCCACAAACATCATTTAAACAAGGAATAGAAAATTTTGTTAACTGGTATAAAGAAAATAAAAAATTGTATATTTAAAAATGGTGTATTATGGGTAAAAATATAAAAAATGTTATAAAAAAATTTATTCCGTGGATGGATAGAGATAAAAAAATATATAGATTATATAAAAAGTCGAATAAGCTTATGAAAAATGGACATAGGGTATTAGCTGATTATTATTCAAATAAAATTTATAGAAAATATGGATGCCTAATTTCTCCTAAAGCGCAAATTGGAAAAAATTTAACATTATATCATCCAATAGGAATAATAATTGGTGAGGGTGTAACGATTGGTGAAAATGTAATTATTTATCAGAATGTTACTCTTGGTAGAAGAAAACAGGAAATAGAAGAATATCCGAAAATTGGTAATAATGTTACTATTTATGCGAATTCAGTGATAATAGGTAATATTACTATTGGTGATGGAGCAACAATTGGCTGTGGAGCGATTGTATTAAAAGATGTAAAAGAAAATTCTGTATGTACAGGAGTATGGAAATGAAAAAAAATTTTATATATAATGCTATTTATCAAATATTAGTTTTAATATTGCCATTAATAACTATGCCATATATATCAAGAAAACTTGGGGCAGATGGAGTAGGAATTTATTCATATACATATTCGATTGTTTATTACTTTATGATATGTGCAATGTTAGGATTAAACAATTATGGAAATAGAACAATAGCAAAAGCAAGAGACAATAAGGAAAAACTATCAAAGGAATTTTGGGGTATATATATAATGCAATTAATTACCTCAATATTGATGACAACTTTTTACATTGGTTATGTATTTATTTTCGATAACAAATATAAAACAATAGCAATAATTCAAACTTTATATATGTTATCGACTATGCTTGATATTAATTGGTTTTTCTTTGGAATTGAAAAATTTAAGCTAACAATAACAAGAAATATGTTAGTAAAAATATTATCACTAATATTAATATTTTTATTTGTAAAAACAGAAAATGATGTTTGGATTTATACGGCTATTTTAGCTGGAGGTACGCTTTTAAGCAATGCTCTACTATTCCCTTTTTTAAAAAAGTATATAAATAAAACTAAAGTAACAGTAAAAGATGTTACAAAACATATAAAACCAAATTTAATCATGTTTTTACCAGTGATTGCTGTAAGTATATACAATACAATGGACAAAATTATGTTAGGTGCTATGTCAAATGTTACAGAAGTTGGATATTATGAAAATGCCTCTAAAATTGTTAGTGTACCAACTATGATTATAGTTGCTTTAGGAACTGTTATGTTACCAAGAGCATCAAATATGATTTCAAATAATCAAGAAGAAAAGGTAAAAGAATTGTTGAAAAAAACAGTTCCTTTTGCTATGTTTTTAGCATTACCAATGGCTTTTGGTGTGTTTGCAATAGGCAAAGATTTTTCAATATTATTTTTTGGAGAAGGATTTGAAAAGACGGGGCACTTAATAAGATTACTTTCTATTAATGTAATATTTTTATCATGGGGAAATGTTATTAGAACTGAATATTTATTGCCAAAAGAAAAGGATGGTATTTATATCACATCTGCTTTTTTAGGGGCTGCTATTAATTTTATAATGAATTGTATATTTATTCCTAAATATAGTTCAATTGGAGCATGTATAGGAACAATAACTGCAGAATTTCTTGTGGCATTTTATCAAACGTATATGCTAAGAAAGGACTTAAATATAGGGGAATATATGAAAGACTCTATACCATTTCTAATAAAGACACTTAGTATGTTCGCTGGAGTTATAATTGTTGGAAAAATAGTGGATACAAGGTTTGCAAAGATATGTATGCAAATAATAGTTGGTGGAGGAATATACGTAATATTAAATTCCAACTATATAAGTAAAAATTTAAAAATTAAAGATACATTAAAAAAATATTTAAAGAATAAAGCAAAAAAATCAGAAGCGTAAGGAGCAAATATGTATTATCTTTTTAAAGGATTGGAAGTAATATTAAATTTTATAAGAATAAAATGTAAAATCATTATATGGAAACTGAAATATGGAAAGAGGATAAAAATAGGAAAAAACTTAAAATTCCGAAAAAGATTCAGTATCAATATAACTAACGATGGATACCTAGAAATAGGGGATAACAATTTTTTTAATAATGATTGCTCTATAAATTGTCATAATAAAATAATCATAGGAAAATATAATTTATTTGGCGAAAATATAAAGATATATGATCATAATCACATATTTAATGATAAAAAAATAAATATAAAAAAATCATTTAAAAATGGTGAAATTAATATTGGTAACAGAAATTGGTTTGGAACAAATGTTGTAATATTATCTAAAGCTACACTAAAAGATTATAATGTAGTTGCTGCAGGTAATATAATAAACCAATCATATGATTCAGAGAATATTATATATAGTAAAGACGATGTTAGAAAAATAAATTTTAAATAAAGGAAGAAATATGAGAGTTTTACAAGTCATTAGAAGTATGAATATGGGTGGAGCCCAAATGTTTATAATGAATGTGTATAGAAAAATAGATAGGACTAAAATTCAATTTGATTTTCTTTTAAATGAAAAAGGAACATTTGATGAAGAAATAAAAAAATTGGGTGGGAAGATATACTATATGCCATATATAACAGATATTGGTCAAAGAAAATATGGTAAAGAATTGAGAGCTTTTTTTCAAGAACATAGAGAATATAAAATAGTACATTCACATATAAATCAGGTTTCTGGCTACATTATGAAAATAGCAAAAGAATCAGATATACCAGTCAGAATTGCACACTCACATAGTACAGGTAACTTAAATAATTTTGTGGTAAAACTATATAAAAATTACTTGCAATCAATGATAAATGATAATGCTAACTACTATTTTGCTTGTTCAGAAGAAGCAGCGAGATGGTTATTTAAAAAAGATGCTGATAAAGCGGTAATATTAAAAAATGGTATAGATATTGAAAAATTTAAGTATTCTGGAGAAAAAAGAAATAAAATTAGAACAGAATATAATATAAATGACGATATTAGAGTTATCGGACATATAGGAAGATTTTCAAAAGTTAAAAATCAAATGTTTTTATTAAATGTATTTAATGAATATCATAAAAAAAATAAGAATACAAAATTATTATTAGTTGGAGACGGAGAGCTAATAAATGAGGTAAAGAATAAAGCAAAGGAATATGGCATTGAAAAAGACGTAATCTTTGTTGGGCAAGCTAACAATACTGATGAATTATATAATGCTATGGATTTATTCGTATTTCCATCACTATATGAAGGAATTCCTCTAACGCTCATTGAAGCGCAAACTAATGGTTTACCTATAATTGCATCGAATAATATTGATAAAAGTGCAAAAATTGTGGAAAGCTTTACATTTGAAGATTTATCTGTGATAGATTGGAATAAAGATATAAAAAAATTAATTAATATGAAAAGAACAGAGAATTTGGAAGCCATTACAAATTCTGGATATGATATAACAGCACAAGCTGACAGAATTACACAAATATATCAAGAATTTTATGATAATATAAAAGCAAAGGAGAAAATTTAAATGTTATCATATATTAGTACGATAATACTTATTGTAATAACATATTTTGTCATAAGAATATTACCAATAAAAAATGATTTAAAGAACAAAATATTTTTATTAAGCGCATTTTTAGAGTTCTTTATAATTCTTGCAACGCGAGAACCTATTTCTGATATGATAAAGTATTGTCAATATTATAAAAATATTGGAATTACCTCTTGGAATAACATTAATATTTTTGACTGGGAAAAAGGATATATTATTCTTTGTAAATTGCTATATTGTATTAATAATGATGAGAGATTTTTTATTGTTGTAACGTCAATGCTTTCGCTAATTGGACCATATATCTTTTTGAAAAGATATTCTAAAGATTATCTTATGTCACTTATAATGTTTGTAGCGTTTAATTTTTTTTATTATTACTATTTTGTATTAAGACAAGTTTTGGCATTATCTATTATATTAATAAGTATAAAATATATAGAAGAAAAGAAACCGATGAAATATATAGCATTGATCTTATTGGCGTCGTTATTTCATAAATCATCAATAATATTTTTAATATGTTATTTTATTTTTAATATGAAAATAAATAAACAAACATATATATTTTTTGGTGGAACATTATTGTTATTACTACCTATGAAAAATATGATTGTTAGTTTTATAAACAGATTCTTTTATGATGAATATATAGGAGTACAAACAACTTCGGGAATAATACTATTTTTAATGATGGTAATAATTGCAATTATATTATTTTTTTTAAATAATAATAAAGAACAAAGAGGGAGTGAAAAAATATTATTTAATCAATATATTTTTGCCGTACTTTTACAGGTGTTTGCCACATCTCAAAGTGTAATTGCAAGGCTTGTTATAGACTTTTATATTGCTGTAATTGTTGTGTTGCCAAATTCAATTAATAAGATAACTGCTCAGCAAAGGTTAACTATAAAATTTATAGCATATATTTGTATTGCTATAGTTGGGATTATTAATAATAATGCTATTAATGAGATAATAAATATATGAGGAGAAACAAAATGAAAATTATATTTTATTTAGGAAGTATGACTAAAGGCGGAGCAGAGAGAGTTATAAGCAATATAAGTGATTTTTTAACTAAAAAAGGATATGAAATCTATATTATAACGACTGCAGCTGGTAAGTCCATGTATAAATTGAATGATAGAGTAATCCATCTAACATTGGATAAAGAAAATGAAAAAATAAATGGAAGAATAAAAAGAAATCAAATTAGAGTAAAAAGATTGGATGAATATATCAAGAAAATAGAACCAGATGTTATTCTATCTTTATTACCAGAACCAACGTTTAAATTAATGCATTTAAGAAATAAAATAAAAGTTCCAATAATAATATCTGATAGAAATGATCCAAAAGTTGAATATGCAAATCCTATTTATTATTATTTTATGAAGAAATACTATAAAAAGGCGGATGGATTTATATTCCAAACAGAAGAAGCACAAAAATATTTTAGCAAAAAAATACAGAATAACTCAGTCATTATTCCAAATCCGATAAATGCAAAATTTGTAAACTTACCTGATATTAATGAAAAACAAAAAGAAAAAACGGTTATAAACGTAGGACGTTTAACTTTGCAAAAAAATCAAAAAGTTTTAATAAATGCCTTTGAAATAGTACATAAACAACACAATGATTATATATTGAAAATATTTGGAGATGGAGAACTAAAAGAAGAATTACAAAAACAAATAGATGAAAAACATATGAATGGATATGTCAAATTAATGGGAGAGACAGAAAACATAGTAGAAGAATTGCAAAAGTCGGCGATGTTTGTGCTTTCATCAGATTATGAAGGAATGCCAAATGCTCTAATGGAAGCAATGGCAGTAGGACTTCCAGTAATTTCAACAGATTGTCCTTGCGGAGGTCCGAGATATTTAATAAAAAATAATGATAATGGAATATTGGTACAAGTAAATAATAAGGATGAAATGGTAAAAGCTATATGTAAAATAATTGAAGATGAAAATTTTGCAAAAAATATAGGGAAGAATGCTAAAAAAATTGTTGATGATGTAAATCCGGTGAAAATATTTGAAATGTGGGAAAATTATATTAATGAAATAGTAAAAAAATATAATTCAAATAATTAAGGAGTTGTGTGTTTATGAAAAAGAAAAGTCTCATAATTATACTAATTTTGATATTAATAATAGCATTAGTTATTTCCCAAAAGAGTAATATTATAAAAATAGCACAGACTTTGAAAATCCAAATGTATGGCGAGCCAATTGCAGGAGATGGCACAATCAATAATAAATATTTTGGCATAGATTATGAAAATTATTCTGCAACAACAAAAGGACTAAATGATGTAGTATCATATGCAAATAAAAACGGGATAGAGTATATAAAATTAGAGAAAAATACATATACTGTAAATGATTCAATATATTTAAAAGATAATATTGAATTGGACTTAAATGGTTCAACGATTCAGTATGCAACGAATTCAAAAATCAATTATGCAATTTTTAGAATAAATAATGTGGAAAATGTAAAAGTTAAAAATGGTTTTTTAATTGGAGACAGAGAAACACACGACTATGATTCTGTAAATTCAACACATGAGTGGGGAGTTGGAGTAAATATAAGAAGCTCAAAAAATGTTGAGATCGGTGGCCTTCAAATTAGCCAGATGACAGGTGATGGAATTTATATTGCACAAGATGAAAATAAAAAATATGAAGCTGCTTCTGAAAACGTAAAAATATATAATTGTAATATTAGAGAAAATAGAAGACAAGGAATTAGCATAATTTGTGGTAAAAATATAGAAATATTTGATAATGAAATACATACTATTGATGGTACTGCTCCGAAATCAGGCATAGACTGTGAAGCAAATTATGACTATGAAATATGTGAAAATATAAAAATTTATAGAAATAAAATATATAATATCAATAATATATCTATTGTATTAACTCAAAATATATCAAATGTGCAAATATTTGAAAATGAATTGGAAGGAAGGTTTTTAGTCAATGAAGAAAGAAATGAATTAATAATATCTGATAATATTATAAAAAATGGAAATTTTCAAATTATAACGTCAAAGAGTAAAATTGACAAAGGACATTATATTAATAAGATTAAGATAAATAATAATACTTTTTATAATTCCGATTTACTATTTAGAAGAAATAATGACATTGAACTAGAAAATAATACCATAAATAATGGAGTTATAACTGTACAATCATCAAATGCAAAAATATATGGAAATAAAATAAGTAATGAAACACCTAAGTTATATGTATATAATTTTGAAAAATATACAGGAGATAATTATGATGATGAAAGTAGATATAAAATATATATGAAAAATAATTCTAAAATAGGCAAATACGTAAATGAGTATGTAAATGCAGAGTTTGTAGATATAATAAATGAATAATGAAAAGAGGAAAGAAAATGTATATATTAAGACTTGATGATGCATCTGATTATATGGATACTGAGAAATGGACTAGAATTGAAGAACTACTTGATAAATATAATATTAAGCCAATAGTTGGAATAATACCAGATAATAAGGATAAGAGTTTAATTAAAAAATACAAAAAAGATCAGAATTTTTGGCAAAAAGCAAAAAAATGGAAGAATAAGGGATGGACAATTGCTTTACATGGGTGCAATCACGAGTATATAACAGATGACGGTGGAATTAATCCGGTAAATAGACGTTCGGAATTTGCAGGTGTAAGTTATGAAGAACAATGTAGAAAAATTGAAAATGGGATAAAGATATTAGAAAAATATGAAATGTATCCAGAAATATTTTTTGCTCCATCTCATACATTTGATTTGAATACAATAAAAGCGTTAAGAGAAAAAAGCAATATAAGAATAATTAGTGATACTATTGCCAATGATGTATATTATAAAGATGATATGTACTTTATACCACAACAATCTGGAAAAGTTAGAACATTACCATTTAAAATAGTAACATTTTGTTATCACCCTAATATAATGGAAGAAAAGGATTTTAGAATTTTAGAAGATTTTTTAAACAAATATAACAAAAAATTTGTTACAGTTAAAGAAGTTAAATTAAAGAAAAGAAAGTTAAATATAATTGATAATATGTTAAGAAAAATATATTTTATTAATAAAAAGTAGAGACTATTACCGATTATTATCAACTTTATTACATTTCTATTACATTTATTGACTTTTTATTCTCTTTTTTATATGATTTTACTAGGATAATGTAGAATTATGTATGAAAGGGAACTTTTTTATGCAAAAAACAATAAAAAAAATATTGCTTTTAATAATTCTATTTTGCACTTTTATATTTATAAACTATGCATATGCAGAAACAGACGAGGATGTTACAAGTAATTTTACAGATGAAAACCTAAAAAATGCAATAATAGAAATAATAAGAAAAGTAGAAAATAATTCAGAAAAAAGCAATATACTAATGTCAGATATAAATACTATAACTGCAGATTCGCTAGCGAGTGGAAAGCAATTAAATTTAGCAGGAAAGAATATATCAAGTTTAAATGGTCTGGAACTATTTGCAAATAAAAATATAGAATGGATATATTTAGACTGGAACAACATAGAAGACATGAGCATACTTGCAAATTTTACTAGTTTAACAAAAATTAGTGCGAGTGGTAATAATGTTTCTAATATTTCTTTTTTGGCTAAATTAGAAAATTTACAAAACTTAAACTTAAATAATAATAAAATAAAAGATATATCAATATTAGAAAACTTAACCAAGCTTAGATATTTATGTTTAGATAATAACCAAATAGAAAATATTGATGTTTTACAGGATTTAACAAAATTAAGGGAAGTATCTATTTCTGGTAATAAAATAAAAAATGCTGATGTATTAACAAAATTATTGTTAATAGAAAATATTGATGTAAGCAGAAATAATATTGAAAGTATTAAAGGATTTGCAACTAATAATGCAGTAAAGAAAATAAATTTAAATTATAATAATTTATCAAGTTTGGATGGATTAAATAAATTAACAGGACTAGAAATTTTAAGTGCAAGTAATAACAAAATTACAGATATTAATGCTATAACAAGTCTTACAAAATTATATAATTTAAACCTTAATAAAAATGAAATTCAGGACATTTCTGTATTAAATAATAATGAGACTATTAAATATTTATATTTGGATTCTAATCATATAATAGATTCAAACCCAATAGAAACATTAGCAAATGTTGCTAAATTTACGGTATATAATCAGATATATAATTTAAATCTTTCTGGAAGCTTTAAAACTGATGAGCTACAGGTGAACTTAACATCAATGTTTCAGAGCTTACAAAATAAAAATAGTAAATTATATAATGAGAACATAAAATTTCAAATGGAACCAAGCATAACATATGAAATTGCAACAGATATGAGTTTTTTCATTGTAAAAGTAAATGACTTGGAAAAACAAGATTTAACTTTTTCTATGAAAGACGACGAATATAATTATATAACTTTGTTTATTCATTATGATAAGCCAACAGAACCAGACAATTCTTCAAATGTGGTAAAAAATGAAACTACAAGTAATGTAGTGAAAAATAATACTGTAAGCAATAAAATACAAAACAACACGACTAATGGAAATGGCAGTAATTCATCAAATTCTAATATTGTAGATGACTCAAATTCAGATAAATCAGATGAGCTAAGTAATGTTTATAAAATTCAAGATGGATATGTGAAAAACGTTGAAACAGGCACTAATGTAGGAAAATTTGTAGGCAATTTGAATACAGGGCAAGTACGAATAACAAGAAAAAATAGTGCTTTGGCAACAACAGAAACTGTTGCAACAGGTGATATACTAAATGCAAACAATAAAAATTACATTATAATAGTAAAAGCAGATCCTTCTGGAGATGGCAAGACTAATATTATGGATCTTATGAAGGTTAAGAGGCACGTGGTAGGTAGTAACAATTTAAGTACTATAGAAAGCTTGGCAGCAGATTTAAATGGAGATGGCAAAATTAATATTATGGATATAATGAATTTTGTTAAAATTATTACTAAACAAAAGTAAAATAAATTACAAAACACTGTAGTTTGGGATTAAAGTTTAAACAAAAAGGAGAAAAAAGTAAAAATGAAAAAAATATCAATTATATTATTGAGTTTATTAATGATTATGGCTTTAGCAGGAAACTGTTTAGCAGAAGATATGAAATGTACTGTTAGCCTATCTTCAGCAAGTACAGTAATAAACAAAGATACAAAGCAAATAGAAATAAAGATTAACTTGGATGCATACCAAGGAGATGGAATGTTAGGATATGAAGGAAAAATTGAATATGATAAAAATGTGTTTGAATCTATTGAAATAAAACAAGCAAGCAATTGGGAAAGTGTAACATATGAAGCACAAACAGGAAAATTTGTTTCAACAACTACAAATGCAAAATCAGGTGAAGTTGCAACAATAATATTAAATGTAAAAAGTGGGGCAACAGCCAAAACATCAGATGTAATAATAAACGATTTAACTTTCTCTGATGGAAACACAACAGCTACTTTAAATAAAACAATAACGTATACATTGGCTGTAAATAATTCAAATAGCAATAATAATAATAACAACAACGGAAACAATAATTCAAACAACAATAACAATAGTGATAACGGAAACAATAACTCGAATAACAATAATAACGGAAACAATAATTCGAATAATAATAACAATAGTAATAATGGAAATAATAACAAAAGAGAAAATGAAATTGTAAATGATATATCAAATAATACTATAAAAAATAATGTGAAAGGCAATAATCAAACAACAAATATTTCTGTAAATGAAATATCTAAAAATCAAACAGATTCAACAACAGCAACCAAAAAAATGCCACAAACAGGTGGAATGTCAACATTTATTTTAATTGCAATAATTTCTGTAGTGGCAATTGTATGTTATATAAAATATCGTTCAATACAAATAAAATAATAAGTGTATAATTATTAGAAAATCTCTTTAATTAAAAAATTAGAGAGATTTTTATTTATTAGGAAAGTCATACTGACTTTCCAGAATAAATAAAATATTGCACAAAAAAATTATAAAAAAATTTTTGCGTACGAATAAATTTACTGAAAATTTCGATTTTATAGTGAATATAAAGGTTAAAGTGAATGCTAAAAATTAAAAATTTTCAGATTTGTTCTATTAAAAATTAAAATTGATTTTTTATAAAAACTATTGCAAATATATATAATCTTTTTGTATAATATACAGGTAAATAAAATAAATAGAAAGAGAAGAAAAAACAATGGAAGAGTTAGATTTAAAAGATTTATTAAATATGTTTTGGAACAGAAGAGCACAAATTAGAGTAATTGTTGCTATTTTTCTAGTATTAGGTTTCTTGTATTCCTTTATTTATGTAAAACCAGCTTACAAGGCAACAACAACAATTATTCTTGCAAAATCATCATCTAGTGACGATGGAACAGAAACTATTACAACATCTGATTTAACTTTAAATCAAAAATTGGTTTCAACATATACTTCACTTATAAAAAGTAAAACTGTATTAGAAGAAGTTATAAGAAACCTTAGCATAGATAGAACAGAGGAGTCGCTAAAAAATAATATAACAGTAAGTGCTGTAAAAGATACGGATTTAATTCAAATTTCTGTAACAGATAGTAATCCAGAGACTGCAAGAAGAATTGCGGAAGAAGCAGCAAATGTTTTTATGGCAAGAGTTGCAAAAGGTGTATATAATATAAACAATGTTCAAGTTTGGGACAAGGCAGAAACGCCATCAGGACCATACAATATTAACCATGTAAAAGATATAATTATATTTGTTTTTATAGGAATAGTGGCATCAGTAGTTTATGTGTTAATTGCTAATATGCTAGATACAACAATAAAATCAAAAGAAGATATTGAAAAAAAATTAGGACTTACTGTATTAACCGTTATACCTATGTGCGATTTTGAAATTACAGCTAAAAACAAAAAAGGAGGTAAAAGATAATGAGAAAAGAAATAATAACATTTAGAGATCCAAAATCTCCTATCTCAGAAGTTTTTAGAACACTTAGAACTAATATTCAATTTATGAATACAAAAAATAGATTAAAATCAATCCTTATAACAAGTATTTCACCATCAGAAGGAAAGAGTTGGACTGCAGCAAATTTAGCAGTTACATTCGCACAAGCTGGAAAGAAAGTTATTTTAATTGACTGTGATATGAGAAAAGGAAGACAATTCTCTATATTTGGAGTTCCTCCAACACCAGGTATTTCTAACTTTTTATCTGGTATAGGACCAGATGGCAAAGATAGTGACGAAAATATCTTGTCATATGTAAGACCAACAGAGATTGATAACTTATTTGTAATTACAGCAGGAAATGTTCCACCAAACCCATCAGAACTTTTAACTTCTGATTTAATGCCAGAATCATTAGAAACACTAAAAAAAGTTTCAGATATGATTATAATAGATGGTACTCCTAGTGATCTTGTTACTGATGCGGTAATTTTATCTAGATATGTAGATACTACTATTATTGTAACTGCATATAAGGAAACAAAAATGGAAGCTTTGGAAAAGGTTAAAAAGGAAATTTTAAATGTTGGTGGAAAAATTGCAGGAGTTGTTATAAACAAAATGCCAATAGCACAGAAAAAATATTATAGTTCATATTATTATGGCTCAACAACACCAGCAATAAGAAAAACATCTAAAGAAGATCAAATAAGGATGCAAAGAATACAAGAAAATAGACAAAGAGCAGAAGAAATTTTAAAGCAAAATAAAATTCAAGAAGAAGCAAATTCTAAAACACCAGAAGAGCTTATGAAACAAATGAATGATTACTTATCAGAACAAAAAAATCAGTTGAAAAAGGATGAATAATTATGATAGATGTACATTCTCATATTGTTTTTGAGGTTGATGATGGAGCAAAAAGTATAGAACAATCCTTAGAAATATTGCAGGAGGCAAAAGAGGCTGGTTTTACAGATATAATTTTGACTCCTCATTATATAGATGGCTATTACGACAATGATGCAGAAATAATTAATAATAAAATTGCAAAGTTGCAAAGCTTGCAAAATGATGTAAATTTGCATTCTGGAAATGAAATATATATAACAGAAAACATAATGGAACTAATAAGCCAAAAAAAGGCTCAAACATTGGCAGGAAGCAGGTATGTTTTATTTGAACTACCTTTAAATGCAGAGGCTTTAAATTTAAATAGAGTTGTATATTCAATACTAGGTGAAAGAAAAATTCCTGTTTTGGCGCATCCAGAAAGATACCCAGAAGTGCAGAAAGACCCTAATATGTTAATACCATTAATAAATGAAGGCATAATACTGCAATCAAATTATGGAAGCATTGTGGGCCAATATGGTAAAGAAGCAAAAAATACAATTAAAAAGATGTTAAATTCTAATATGGTACACTTGCTTGGTTCAGATGTGCATAGACCTGGAACAATATATTGGAATATAGAAGAAGCTAAAAATAAAATTGCAAAAATAGTTGGAGAGGCTAAATTAGAAGAACTTACAACTATTAATCCTGGAAAGATATTAAAAAACGAAGTAATGGATATAGATGAACCAATTAAAGTAAAAAAAGGTTGGTTCTAGAGAAGAAAAAGACGATTCAAAATAACGAGTCGTCTTTTTTAGCTATTAATTTTATTTGTTCTAATAAAATAATGTGTAGAAAAATTTAGTTTATAAATTTTTACAAGTGAATAAGTTTATCAAATATTTTAATTTTATAGAAAATAAAAAGAAAAATTTATCATAGTGAAAGGAGAAAATTTTATAATATGCAAGAAACAAAAACAATGAATCTTATGACAAAATATTTTCCGAAACATATAAAAGAAGCTTTAGAAAATAATATTTCTGAAGAAGAAGTAAATATTATAGAAGAAATTAGAATTAGAATAAATCTTCCAATAATAGTAAAATTAGCGGAAAAAGAAAAAATTATAGATTATAAAGTATCAACCGAAGATATAAATTATATATTTCAAAAAATATGCGAAAACTCCATTTATGCATATCAAAACCAAATAGCAAATGGGTTTGTTACAATAAAAGGTGGAAATAGAGTTGGGATAGTTGGAACAGCGGTAGTACAAAATGGCAAGGTAACTAATTTAAATTATGTATCTGGCTTAAATTTTAGAATTGCACAGGAAATTATTGGCTGCAGTAATAAAATAATGCCGAACATAATAAGAGGAGAAACAATTTATAATACATTAATAATTGCAATGCCAGGAATGGGCAAAACCACATTATTAAGAGATATAATAAGGAACCTAAGTAATGGATTTACAGATGGCAACACAAAAATAAAAGGTCAAAATATATCTGTTATTGATGAAAGAGGAGAAATTTCTGCAACATACAGAGGGGGTTCTCAAAATGATTTAGGAATAAGAACTGATGTATTAAACGATATACCAAAAGCAATAGGAATGAAAATGGCAATAAGGTCTATGGCACCGCAAATAATTGCTGCTGACGAAATTGGAAGCGTAGATGATGTTAATGCAATACAATATGCCATATGCTGTGGAATAAAAGGAATATTCACAGCCCATGGTAACAGCGTAGAAGATGTGAAAAAGAATACAGAGCTAAAATCTCTGATAGATAATAAAATATTTGAAAAGTTTATAATAATAAAAAAGGAAGATGGAAGACGAAAAATTATTGTAGAGTAAGTGGTAGAATTATATAAAGTAAAAGGTTAATAAAAAACAATGTAAGTAGGTAAAATACTTGAATTTATAGCAGTAAATAGTGTAAAATATGAGATGAAAAATTATATAATAATTATTAATTTTCTATAAATTTAAATTAGAAAATTTAGAACTAGGAGGAAAATATGAAAATAATATATGGAACATCTAATAAAGCAAAAATTGCTCAAGTAGAAGAATACTTGGAATATAAAGGAATAAACATGGAACTTATATCATTAGCAGATATAGGATTTAACGAAGAAATAGAAGAAAATGGTACTACATTTGAGGAAAATTCAATGATTAAGGCAAAGGCAATACAGAAATACTGCAAGAAAAATAATATAGAATATCCTATTTTAACAGATGATGCAGGGCTTTGCGTAGATGCACTAAATGGAGAACCAGGTGTTTATAGTGCAAGATATGCAGGAGATCACGCTCCACAAATTGTTGCAATTACAAAAGTATTGGATAAAATGAAAGATGTACCAGACGAAAAAAGAACTGCAAAATTTGTATGTGTATTAACATTTGTAATGCTAAATGGAGAAACTAAAGTCGTAAGAGGAGAAACACATGGAAAAATAGTTAGAACTCCTGGACCATTAGGAAAACTTACATATAGTCCAATATTTATTCCAGATGGATTTAATAAAACTATGAATGAATTAACAGAAAAAGAAATTGGTACAACTCATAGAGAGAAAGCACTAAATGAACTACTAAAATTATTAAAAGAAGAAAAATATTTAGACTAAAATATTGAAATGATTGGCATTTATCTATATAATATACAAAGAAAAAATATGACTTACGGAGGATTAAAATGGATTGGAACAGAGAACTTATGGAAAAACCATCATGGAAAGAAGAAATTAAAAATAGAGAACAAAAAGAAGCTATTGCAAGAAAAATTGCAAAAATAGTTCAAAATGGAGATGTAATAGGATTTGGCTCTGGTTCAACATCTTATTTAACTGTTATTGAAATTGCTAAAAAATGTGAAGAAGAGAATATAAAAATAACGGCGATTCCAACATCAAAAGAAATAGAGATGCTTTGCTCATATTTAAATATACCAACTGCAAGTATTATGGAAAAAAAGCCAGATTGGTGTTTTGATGGAGCAGACGAAGTAGACCACGATAATTGGATGATAAAAGGCAGAGGAGCAGCAATGTTTAAGGAAAAATTAAACATAAAAACATCTGCTAAAACTTATATTTTAATAGATGACTCTAAGGTTGTAAATACTTTAGGAACAAGCTTTCCAGTTCCTGTAGAGATTTATCCAAATGCTGCTTTCTATGTAAAAGAAGAATTATATAAGCTAGGAGCCAACCGTCAAAATGTAAGACAAGCTTTAAAAAAAGATGGACCTGTTATTACAGAGAATGGAAATATAATTATAGATGTGTATTTTGACAATATAACACCAGATTTGGAACGTAGAATTAAAGAGATTACTGGAGTAGTAGAGTCTGGACTATTTATAGGCTACAATGTGGAAATCGTAAAAGATTAGAATAGCATTCAATTTAATTAATAAGTGTAGCAAGTTATAAATTATAAAAATATGTAAGTATAAATTAAAGAAAGGGATAACCAATTTTATTGGTGGTTATAAGAAAAAATGAAAAAAATATTATTTTCGGCCGTATCTCTTGATGTTGGCGGAATAGAGACTGCTTTAGTTACATTAATGAATTATTTAGCACAAAAAAATAAGTACGAAATAACACTTATATTGGAAAAAAAAGAAGGAATATTTCTAAAAAGGTTAAATAATAATATTAAGGTACTTGAATATACACCAAATGACAATAAAATAGTGCCAATAAGAAAATTAATAAATCTTATAAAACAAAATATATTCAAAATTAAATACAAGAATAAATTTGACTTTTCTTGTGCATATGCGACATATTCTAAACCTGCATCGTTTGTGGCAAGAAGTGCTTCAAAAAATTCTTGCTTATGGGTTCATAGTGAATATATGCAAATGTTTGGAAATAACAAAGAAAAGTATATAAAATTTTTTAACGAAGTAAAAGCTAAAGAGTTTAAGAATATAGTATTTGTATCGGAAAACGCAAAAAATATATTTGACAAAACTTTTTCGAATGATTCAAATTTAATCAAAAAAACACGAATTATTCATAATTTGATGGATGCAGAAGAAATTTTACAAAAATCAAAAGAAAGTGTGCAAGATTACAATAAAGAAAATATCTATACATTTTTAAATGTAGGACGTCACACAGAAGAAGATAAAAAATTAACAAGGCTAATTAAAGCTGCCAAAAAGTTAAATGAGGACAAGCTAAATTTTAGAATATTGCTAGTAGGAAGCGGCAACAAAACAGAAGAATACAAGCAAATGGTAAAAGAATATGGTTTGGAAGACAAAATAATATTTTTAGGAAAAAAACAAAATCCATATCCATATTTTAAAATTGCAGATAGTTTAATTTTAACATCAGAATATGAAGGCTTCCCAGTAGTTTATTTAGAGGCAATGCTACTAGAACTTCCAATAATTACTACAGATGTTTCAGATAGTCTAAAAGTTGTAAAAGACAAATATGGAATTGTTACAAAAAAGGATATAAATTCAATATATATTGCAATGAAACAGGCTATTGAACAAGGAGTTTTTATAAAAGAAAAGTTCAACTACAAAGAATACAATAAAGAAATAGAAAAAAAACTAGAAAAGTTAATAAATTTGTAAGAAAAGAGGAAATGCAAATGGCAGAAGAAAAAAATAAATTTTTATTTTCAATAATTGTTCCGGTATATAATACAGAAAAATACATAGAAAAAAGTCTTAAATCTATATATGATGCAATGGATAAAGATTGTGAAGTAATAGTTGTAAACGATGGATCTAAGGATAATTGTGAAAAAATAATAAACAATTTTATAAATAACCTTCCAGAAGATTACAAAGATAATTTCATTTATGTAAAGAAAGAAAATAAGGGTTTAGCAGATACAAAAAACGTTGGAATTGCTAAGGCTAGAGGAGAATTTATAAGTGTTGTAGATTCTGATGACTACATAGACAAAAACTTTTATAAAATTGCAAGAGAATATGTAAAAGAAAATGACATCATAATATATGACCTTTATGTTGTATTTGAAAAAAATCCTCTTTGGAATTATACTTCTAGAGCGTGGAGAGATGACAAAGAAAACTTCTTAGATGGATTATTAAATGGTGCAATGTCTGGTTCTTCTTGCAACAAAATAATAAAAAAAGAACTATATGCAGACTTTAAATTTCCCGTCGGAAAGGAATACGAAGATGTTGCAGTAACACCATTTATATTAACAAATGCGAAAAATATAAAATACATACCATATCCAATGTATTATTATTTACAAAGAGAAAAATCTATAGTTGCTACAAATACATATATGTCAGCATTTTACAAGATTTGTAAAAATATTTCAGAAGTTATAAAAAATCATAATAACGATTGTGAAAAATATAAGCTAATAATAAACGAATTTTTCGTAAGAAGAATTTTAGATATGGTATCACAGGATTACAATGCAAATAAAAAAGAATTTTTAACACATTTAGAAGAATTTGCAAAAGATAACCAAAACACAATAGAATATATAGTAAATTCAAATATGGTAAATACAGAGAAAAATGATTATTCAGCAAGACAAAAAGAAATGGTCTCTAATATGTTTACTGCATTAAAAAATGGAAATGTAAAAACAATAAAAAGTAGCTTAGTAAAGAGAAAAATTGTAAATTATTTTAGAAATATACTAGGTTCTTTAAAAACATTTTTAAAATCGATTATAAATAAATAAATTGGAGGAAAAGAATGGTAAAAAAAATACATTATTGCTGGTTTGGTGGTAAAAAATTACCAAAATCGGTAGAAGATTGCATAAAAACTTGGAAAAAGTTTTTACCGGATTATGAAATAAAACAATGGGACGAAAGTAATTTTGATGTTAACAGTTTTCCATTTGTAAAAGAGGCTTACGAAAGCAAAAAGTGGGCTTTTGTTAGTGATTATGTAAGAATATATGCTTTATATGAAGAAGGTGGATTATATTTAGACACTGATGTGAAAATATTAAAAGACCCAACAGATGTGCTAAACCAAGAAATGGTACTTGGCTATGAAGACAGTGGCTATGTTGGAACTGCAATGATATATGTAAAAAATCCACATAGTAAATACATAAAAGAAATATTGGATTACTATGGAAAAATAAAACATTTTGAACCAGAAATTATGTATAATTTTGCAAACCCAGTTATAATTACAAAAACATTAAAACAATACCAAAGCGTTGTAAACGAAAAAGGAATACGCATATTTGATAATAACATATATGTTTATCCAAGAGACTATTTTTATCCAATAAACTACAACTATTCTGAAAAAGTATATACAAAAAATACTTGTATGGTTCACCTATTTAAAGCTACTTGGACAGACAATGGAGAAAAAAGAACTATTGGAATATATAGAACATTTGGACCAGGCTTTGGAAAAACTTTAAATTCAATTATAGATGGAATATTTAATTTTAGGAATAGTATAGTTGCAACTTTAAAGAAAATCTACAATTGGACTAGAATGAAGGCTTCTATTTATGTTACAAGAAATAGAAGAGTTGGAAGAATATCTAATGAAATAAAGCAAATTTCTAAAGAGTATATAACAATTTGCCATCCAGAGATGCCAGTAGAAAAAAGCAAAATAGCAAATCTTTTTGAAGGAAGTATTCTAGAATTAAGAGAACAATATACAAAAAAAGAAGCGGAAATGATAGCAAATGCAATAGTTGCTTCTGGAAAAAAACAAGTAATATTTAACCAATATGCAGATGGCTGGGATATGTTAATATCAAGCTTAAAAAAGCAAAAAGCAACTATAAAAATAAAAATTATAATACATAATGGACAAGACGATTTAACAGATAGCATAATTTGGAACAATTTCGATACTATACTTGGAATGTATGACAAAGGTCTTATTGACGAACTTGTATTTTTAAAACGAGAAGTGTATGAGTTCTATAAAGAAAAAGAATATAGAGTAAAATTATTGTCTAAATACATAGAAATAGACAATAAACAAGAATATAAAATACAAGAAGAAAAAACTGAAAATACTCCAATAAAAATAGGATTATATGAAGCTTATGATACAACTTCTAAAAACATATATAATCAATTGTGTGCAGTAAGCTTATTAGAAAATGCAAAAGTAGATTGCTCACCAGTAAATTATAAAATATCTAAAATTGCCAGATTTTTCAATATAAACTTAACTGTTGCAAACAAGCTAATGACAAAACCAGAGCTATACAAAAAACTTGCAAATAATGACATAAATTTGTGTGCAAACACAATAGATGAAAACAGTATGTTACCATACGAAAGTTTAGAACTAGGTACAATTTGTTTAGTTGGAAATAGTTTTAAAACATTTGAAGGAAGCAAATTACAAGAATATTTAGTTGTAGAAAATACAGACAATATATTAGAAATAAAAGCTAAAATTTTAGAAGCTATAGAAAATAAAGAAAAAATATTAGAAGAATATAAAAATTGGAGCATAAAAAACAAAAAAGAAGCTCAAGAAAACTTAAAAAATATGCTAGAGAATTAAAATTATACGAAAGAAATTTAAACTAGGTAAATATTGAAATTTACAAATTTATTAAAAAGCTATTTTGTAAATTTTTGTGTGTAGTAGCAATTATTCTTAAATAAAAAGCAAAATAAAAGAGGAAAAATAAATGATAAAGGTAAGTGTAATAGTACCAATTTATAATGTGGAAAAACAGTTAGCAAAGTGTTTAGACTCATTACTAAATCAAACTTTAAAAGACATACAAATAATACTTGTAAATGATGGTTCAGAGGATTCTAGTGCAGATATTGCAAAACAATATGTAGTAAAAGATCCTGATAGAGTTCTATATTTTGAAAAGACAAATGGAGGGCTATCTGATGCAAGAAATTATGGCCTAAAATATGCTACAGGAGAGTATATTTCATTTGTGGATTCAGATGATTACATAACAGAAAATTTATATATGGATTTACTTCCATATATGGAACAAAAATATGATTTAATTAAATTTCAATTTGCAAAAGTAAATGAACAAGGTAAAATTTTAGAAAAAAATTATACTCCATTATTTGAACAAAAAACAGGAGAAGAGGCATTCGATATTTTATACAAAACAGATGTTATGACAGAAGTTGCCTGGGGCTATTTATATAAAAGAGAGTTTTTTAGAAAAAATAATTTTGAATTTACTAAAGGAAAATATCACGAAGATTTTGGATTAATACCCTTAGTAATCTTAAAAGCAAATACAGTAGCGGGAGTAAACGTATTTGGCTATAACTATGTACAGACCGATAAAAGTATAACAAGAGGAAATGAAGAAATTGCATACAAAAGGGCACAAGACTTGTTATATTTTTATGATGAAATGATAGAAAAAATAAAAGAATATGATATATCAGAAACATCAAAAGAAAACATAAAAATATATTACACAAATTGTATTATTTTGGAAGTAAATAATCTAAAAGGAAAAGAACAGAAAAACTTTATAGCAGAAATAAAAAGAAGAAAGCTTGCAGATAATATAAAAGCAAGAAATGCAAAACAACTTATAAAAAAGATAATTTTAAAGATAAGCATAAAGCTATATTTAAAATTAAGATAATTGTAATAAGAAAATTAATGGTGTAAGAAACTATTTTAATTTAGGTTCATACAAAAATAAAAAAGTATAAATGCTAAAGTAAAGACCAAAAATTTGGATTTATTAATTAAAAATGAAAGGAAATAAAAATGCCAAAAGTAAGTGTAATTGTCCCAATTTATAATGTGGAAAAATACTTAGAAAAATGTATCAATTCATTATTAAGTCAAACACTAGAAGACATACAAATAATACTTGTAAATGATGGCTCTAAGGATAATTCTGGAACTATTGCTAAAAAATATGCAGAGAGAAATAAAGATAAAGTGATATATGTGGAAAAAGAAAATGGTGGCCTATCTGATGCAAGAAATTATGGGTTAAAATATGCTACTGGCGATTTTGTTGCATTTTTAGATTCAGACGATTACATAGAAAAAAATGCTTATGAAGAAATGTATAATAAAGCAATAGAAGAAAATGCAGACTATGTTGAATGTGACTTTATTTGGGAATATCCCAATAAAGCTAAAATAGACAAACAATATAAATATCAAAATAAAAAGGAAATGCTAAGCTTTGTAAGAGTAGTTGCGTGGAATAAATTAATAAAAAGAAGTTTAATTATAGAACATAATTTAGAATTTCCAAAAGGATTAAGATATGAAGATGTAGAATTTACATATAAGCTAATTCCATATATAAATAAATTTGCATATGTGGACAAGCCTTTCATTCATTATGTTCAAAGAGAAGGTTCTATTGCAAATGTTCAAAATGAAAGAACAGCAGAAATATTTACCGTATTAGATGAAGTAATTGAATTTTACAAGAAAAACAATATATATGAAGAGTATAAAGAAGAACTTGAATACAATTATGCAAGATATTTGCTTTGTAGTTCACTAAAAAGAATGTGCAAAATAAAAAATAAAAAAACTAGAAAAGAATTGTTACAAAAAACTTGGAAAAAATTGAACTGCAATTTTCCAAATTGGAAAAAGAACAGAATTTTAAGTACTGTAAATATTGATAAGAATAAATATATGAAAACAATAAACAAATTTACATATAAAATATATACTAAGGTTTTTGAAATAATATAAAAAATGAAAATTTGTATATGAACAAATTATATATAATAACGTAGATATTAGAAAAAAACGTAATAGGCTCTTCTCTTATATAATAAATAAAAATAGAAAAAAGCTTAAACTAATTAATTGATATGTATAAAAAGGAGGAAAACGATTAAGTATGAAAAAGTATAAAAACAATATAATATCATTTGTACTCGCAAGTATTCTTGTTATTTTCATATGGCACAGTTTTTTAGTAAGTGGAAATAATGTTACATATATATTCTTATTTGCAAGTTGCTACTTAGTTATAAAACATACATTAGAGTCAAAAACAATTACAAAAAGAAAAGCCATTATAGTAGGTATTGTGGCGGTATTATTTACGATGATAGAAATAATAGGAAAAAGTATAAATACAGATTTTACACTTGACCACATTCTAAATAAATGGCTAATAGTAAATTTTGTAGGATATTTTGTTATGTCTGGAATTGTAATATTATGGGTTTATGATATATTTGAAAATAATAGTCTGCAATCAGAAAATATTAAAATTTTTGGCAAAGATTTATCCAATTTTAAACTATTAAAGAATGAGAAATTCCTTGTGATAGTTACTATTGTACTAATATTTTTGGCATATTTGCCATTTTTCTTAAGATATTATCCAGGAATTGTTACATCAGATTCGTATTCTCAAATAGAGCAGATGATAGGCATACTAGAACCAGAAGACCATCATCCAATCACACATACAGCAATAATTGGAATATTTGCCAATATCGGGTTAAAAATGTTTAACAATATAAATACAGGAATTGCATTATATAGTATATTCTCTATGCTTATGATGGCAACTTTTGCAGCATTTGTTTTAAAGTATTTAAGAAAGAAAAAAGTACCAGCATTTGTTCAGCTTATAATTCTACTATTCTATATGTTTTATCCTGTAAATGGAATGTATAGTATAACTATGTGGAAAGATATATTATTTTCTGGTATAATGCCATTGTTCATAATACAGAACATAGAACTAATATTTAACACAGAAGAATTTTTAGGCAAAAAAAGAAATATGGTTGCGTATGTAATTATTGCCATATTTACAATACTTTTGAGACATAATGGACTATATGTTGTAATGCTAAGCTTACCATTTACATTTGTGGTACTAAGAAAACATTGGAAAAAAGTTTTAATAATGTTTCTATCTATATTAGTGATATATGAAGCTTTCAACTTTGTAGTATTTAAGATATTAAAAGTTAAAAAAGGTTCAGTTGGAGAAATGCTATCTGTTCCAATACAGCAGATTGTAAGAAGTGTAAAAAATAATTATGAAGATATAGATGAAGAAACTATAAACAAAATAAACGAATATTTCACAGTAGAAAATGTATGGGAATACTACAACCCTGTACTATCAGATCCAGTTAAATTTAAATTTAACAATGGATATTTCGAGGAAAATAAATCTGAGTTTATATCTATATGGTTAAAATTATTTGTAAAATATCCTAAAGACTATATAGAGGCATTTATTTCAAACTCGTATGGATATTATTATCCAGAAGCAAGAAATTCAATTGTAAGTCGTGCAACAATGGACCATAATATGGGAATAAAACAAACGCCGTTAATAGAAGGAAAATGGGTAGAGCAAATAGATTCGCTAACAGATGTAAGAGATATACCCGCATTTAGCTTTGCATTTAGTATTGGAGCAGGATTTATGCTTACAGTCATTGCCTTAAGTTACATAATATACAAGAAAAAATATAAATACATATTGGTATATTTACCAACATTTATATTATGGCTAACACTAATTGCATCACCTGCTTATTGCGAATTTAGATATGCGTATCCAATATTCTTAGCTTTACCAGTATATATTGGAATGAATTTTGTAAAGGAAGGAAACAATGAAAATGGAAAAAATAGCAGTACTAATACCTTGTTATAATGAGGAACTAACAATAGAAAAAGTAATAAAAGATTTTAAAAAAGAATTACCAGAAGCTGACATATATGTATATAACAATAATTCTAAAGATAAAACAAAGGAAATTGCACTAAAATGTGGTGCAATAGTTGTAGACGAATACAAACAAGGAAAAGGAAATGTTGTAAGAAGTCAATTTAGAGACATAGATGCAGACATATATGTAATGGTAGATGGAGACGATACTTATCCTGCCGAATTTGTTCATAAACTAATAGAACCAGTAAGAAACGGCGAAGCAGATATGGCAATTGGAGATAGACTTTCTAATGGAACATACCAAAAAGAAAACAAGAGACCATTCCACGAATTAGGAAATAATCTAGTAAAAAAATCTATCAACGTATTATTCAAAACCGACTTAAAAGACATAATGACTGGATACAGAGTATTTAACAAAAGATTTGTAAAGAATATGCCAGTACTAAGTCCAAAATTTGAAATAGAAACAGAAATGTCTTTATATGCATTAGATAAAAAGTACATTATAAAAGAAATTCCAATAATCTACAGAGATAGACCAGAAGGTAGTTCATCAAAATTAAATACAGTAAGTGATGGAATTAAAGTTGTAAAAACAATTGCAAGAATGTTTAAAGACTACAAGCCATTTAGATTTTTTGGAGCAATATCACTAATATTCTTCATATTAGGACTTATTGTTGGAGTTCCAGTATTAGTTGAATACTTTAAAACATCTTATATAACAAAAGTTCCATCTGCAATTTTAGCAACAGGATTTATGGGGCTTGCAGCAGTTGCATTCCAATGTGCAATAATATTAGACACAATAACAAGACAACACAGAGAAAACTATGAACTAAATTTATTAAGATATGAACAAATTGAGAATTTAAAAAAATAAATTGGCATATAGATTTTAATATAATAGTTTGATTCAATATATTTTTCATACCTTGCGGTCGCAATTCAATCCCAAAAGGTCTTGAAGAATTGCTCCATTCGCACTCACTTCGTTCGTTTGGCGCTGCGCGGTATTTTAAAATATATTTCATCAAATATTATATTAAAATTTATTGAATCAAACTATTATATTATTTAGAAATTAATGGAAAATTGCATAAATCTATTTTCTATTTCTTAAATTTATGTTAAAATGTAATAGACAAATTTATACAAAATAATTACAAATGCGACAAAATATTTAAGAACGGGAGAAAATGATAATAATGAAAAAATATATATCAAATATTATAAAAATAACAGTATTATTTAGTGTAGTGTATTCAGCTCTACACATAGGTAATACTGTTTCTGCGAAAGATAGTGGAAAAACATTGGAAGATGGTGTTTATACCATTAAATCTGCTTTAAACGAGAAATATGTTTTCGATATATATAGTAGTTTGAAAACAAATGATGCTAAATTAGAATTATGGACGAGTGGAGGCACTAATAACCAAAAATATACAATAAAATATACAGGAAATGGTTGTTACACAATATCTCCAGTTCACTCTGGAAAGTACATAGACGTTGCTAATAATTCTAAAACTCCAGGAGCAAAGGTTTTACAGTATGAATATCATGGAGGAAATAACCAAAAGTGGATTATAAAAGATGCAGGGAATGGTTATTTTAATATAGTTTCTAAGAGTAATGGATTATATTTAGATATTCCTCAATCTAATGCAAAAGATGGAGCTAATGTTCAAGTTTGGACTAAAAATGATAGCACAAATCAAAAGTTTAAATTTGTAAAAGACGGGGATTCAACTCCAACAGGAACAAAGACAATTGAGAATGGTACATATCAAATAAAATCTGCAAATAATTTAAATAATGTTGTAGATGTAAACGGAAGTTCTGTTATAAATGGTGGTAATGTTGGCGTTTGGCAAAATGACTCTACTGCAAACCAAAAGTTTAATATAAAATATAATGATAAGGGATATTATACAATTTCTGCAACACATTCTGGAAAGTATTTGGATGTAGAAGGAAGTTCTAAAACAAGTGGTGCAAATGTAGATCAATGGGAACTACACGGAGGAGCAAACCAGCTATGGGTTATAAGAGATGCAGGAAATGGATATTATTATATAATCAGCAAATGCAATGGATTGTATTTAACTATAAGCTCATCTAATTTAGTGGTTGCAAAACAAGATAATTCTAAAAATCAAAAATTTAAATTTGAGGCACCAACGCCTATGAAGGCAACACAAACAATTGAAGATGGCACTTATTCTATACAATCTGCATCAAATACTAGTTTAGTAATTGATGTTCCACATAGTTCAAAAGATAATGGCGAAAAAATAGAGCTTTGGAAAAATGGTTTAACTGCTAATCAAAAATTTATAGTTAAGCATATTGGAAATGGCTACTATACATTAACTGCAACACATTCTGGAAAAGCAATAGAAGTTTCTAATGGAAGTACACTTCTTGGAACAAAAGTTACACAATATACTTTAAATTCTTCTAATGCACAACAGTGGATTATAAAAGATGCAGGAAATGGTTATTACTACATAATATCAAAAAATAGTGAATTATATATGACGGCAGAGTCTGCAAAAGGAGGAGCTAACTTCAGTTTGCAAAATGCTTCTGGAAGTTCACTTCAAAAATTCAAATTTTCAAATTCAACAAAAGTAGTAGATATAGATAGTACAAAATATACAGGTTATAAAGAAAAGATAGAAAAATTACTTGAAGCACATCCAAATTGGAATATTAAATTTCTATATACAGGTTTAAAATTTAGTGATGCTGTAAAGGGAGAAAATTCGGTACATAGCAGAAACTTAGTAGAACCTTCACATAGTGGAGAATGGATCTGTTCAGTATGTGGAACAAAGCTATATGATAGTGGTTGGTATTGTGCATCTGAAAAAGCAACTGCTTATTATATGGACCCACGTAATTTCTTAGATGAAACAAATATATTTCAATTTTTAGATGTAAACTCATATTCTTCGGAGTCTGTTACACTATCTGGAATAAGCGATAAAGTAAGTGGTTCATTCTTAGAAAAGTATGCTAAAGACATCGAAACGGCTTGTAAAAATACAAATGTAAATCCATACTATATAATAGCAAGACTATTCCAAGAACAAGGAAAAAAAGGTACAACTATTGGAAAAGGAATGGATGGAGGAGACGGAAAGACTTATTACAATCCATTTAATATAGGTGCAAATGGAAATGGCTATGCACAAATTTATGCAAATGCACTTGCAAGAGCTAAAAAAGAAGGCTGGAACTCTATGGAAAAAGCCATAGAAGGAGGAATTAGTTTCTGCAAAGTAAACTGGCTAGACAATTACCAAAATACATTATATCAAAATAAATTCGACATAGACTCAACAAATGGTACATCATTATATACTCACCAATATATGCAAAATTTAATGGGAGCATATAGCGAAGCAAAAACTTTATACAGTATGTATAAAAATACTGGAAAAGTAGATTCTGAATTTACATTTATAATACCTGTATACGAAAAAATGGAAAGCTCTTACGAAATACCAAAAGACACTACTGAATCATATCCAATAAATGTAGAAACAACAGGTACATACATAAGACTTCGTTCAGAAGCAAGCACAAATTCTTCTATAATAATGGAAATAAAAGATAAAGGAACTGTATTATTATCAATAGAAAGAGGTGTTAATTCAGATTGGCAAAAAGTTATAACTTCTGATGGAAAAATAGGATATATATCAGGTGCTTACTTAAAACAAATAGATGATGTTAAAACTTGCAACTATAGTGCAGTTGTAAAAACTAATGATGGAAATGGCTGCAATATAAGAATTGGACCAGGACTTAATGCTCCAAAACTTTCAGCTCTAGCTGATGGAGACAAAGTAACAGTTATAGATAATAAAACATATAAGAGCTTAGATGGATATGACTGGTATAGAATAATTATAGCAGATGGACGCCAAGCATTCATGCCAAGTAAATTTTTAAAATAATACATAGGGGGCAAAATAATGTCCCCCTATAAGAAATTTATAAAGAGAAGGGAACGTATTAAAATATGAATAAAAAAATGAAGTTTATTTCATGCGTAATGATAATAGTATTAATAGCCTTAACTGGAAAAACTTTTGCTGGAATGGCAGATATGGATGACGAAACATCTCAAATAATTGCAAACGAAATGATTGCAAATCAAGAAAAAGAAGAAAGCGAAAATGAGGGAAAATCTGGCAATAATTATTTAAGCACATTAGAAGTAGAAGGCTACACTCTTTCTCCAAAATTTGATAAACAAACATTAAATTATACAATAGAAGATACAGAAAAAGACACAATAACAATAAAAGCAGAAACAGATGATTCAAGAGCTAAAACATCTGGAACAGGTGCAATAAAGCTAAATAATGGCGAAAATAATATTAGAATAGATGTTACAGCAGAAAATGGAACAGTAAGAACATATTTTGTAAAAATAACAAAAAAAGCTCAAGAAGAAAATACAAATAATGAAGAAAAGAATAACGAAACAGAATCTGAAAACACAACAACAGAAAATAAAGAAACTTCTTCTGTCCTTAATGAAATAAATGCTATGGCAGAACCTAAGAACCAGGGAAATAAAGCAGACGTAAAAACAATTGCAACAATTGTAATTGTTGTAGCAGTATTAGCAATTATAGTACTTATGATGCCAGGCTTAAAAAAGAAGAAAAATAGAAGAAGATAAGAGAGAATTTGTATTCAAAAAATAAACTTGGACAAGGAACATAAGTTTCAGAGGAGAAATATGACAACAGAACTACAAAACAAACAAAAATTTAATATAAAGAATATCTTAACAATGGAAAATTTACTATGTTTTTTTATAGTAATTTGTCCATTGTTAGATGCGTTTAGCTTTTTATTTAGAAGATATTTTAATACAAGCATATCAATATCAACATTTATTAGGCCAATAATACCGCTAATTGCAATAATTTATATATTCTTTAAATATAAATTAAAGCCACAATTATTACTTGCAGCACTCGTATATGGAGTGTATGCAATTTGTCATTTATATGTTTTTTATAAAATAAAGCCAGGTTGTAGCTATGGAAATGAAATAAGAGAATTGCAATATTTAATAAATTATACATACATGGCAATGAATTTATTTATATATTATTATTTTTTTGCAAGAAGAAATAGAGACAAAGAAGCAGAAAATGAATTAAGAAAAGGTAAAATTATTAGCAAATTAAAAAAATCTGTGTTAATTGCATTAACAATATATATTGCGCTTATGTATTTAGCAATAATAACAGGAACATCATCATTTACATACGAGGAAGACCAAATGGGGCTAAAAGGATGGTTTGAGTCTGGTAATAGTATTGGAACAATAATGCTATTATGCTTATTTATAGTAATTCCAATGATGTCTAAGAAAAACAGTACTGGAATAAGAATATGGTCTTTAATGGTAATAATGCTTACAGGAGTATATCTTGCAACTTTACTAGGAACAAGAACAGGACTGTTAGGAATAATTATAGTAATTTGTGCTTATGTAGTAATCAACATAGTGCATTCGATTATATATAGTAAAAATATAAATAAAAAACTTGTTGTCTTTGGAAGCATTATATTTGTAATTATTTTAATTGCCGTAACAATATTTGGTTCAAAAACGATAGAAAGAAGAAAGCTTTTAAAAGATAGACAAAACTTAATTTATGACCAAATAACTGGAACACCAGCACACGTTACAGGAGACTTAGTTAACATTGTAGAGCAAATAAAAAATGGAACTTTAAGCAAAGATTATATGCCAGAAGAAATGCAAAAAACAATATTAGAACTTTATGATGAGGCAAACCAAAAAGAAATATCTAGCACAGATATGAGAACAATACAACTTATATATCATAGCCATTTAATAAAAAATGAAAAAGGCATTTCAATTGCATTATTTGGAAATGGATATATGTCACATTTTTATGAGCTAATATTTGAAATGGAAGTACCAGCATTTTTATATAACTTTGGAATAGTTGGGTTCTTCTTATACTGTATGCCTTTTATATTTATTGCAATTTATGGAGCATATGTATTATACAAAAAAGTAAAAAATATTAGTGTAGAATATGCAATGTATTTAATGGGACTAATATTTGCAATAATAATATCTTTTGTTTCTGGATATACTTTCTTTAACTCATCTTCTATGATGATAATAATAGTGCTTACAACTTTGGTGATAAACGAAATAAAAGATATGGAAGATGCTGAAATGAAAATTTATGAAAGGAAATAACCTATCTATGGAGAAGATAATATTTGGAATAACTGGTTTAACACTAGGTGGTGCAGAGCGTGTTTTAGTAGACATTGCAAACAAATTAGTAGACAAATTTGATGTTACAATATTTACAATATATGCAAATGGAGAACTAGAAAAAGAGTTAGATAGCAAAATTCATAGAATTAGTTTATACAATTTTAGATATGATAGTCTAAAAGGAATAAAGAAAAAAATTATACCAATAAAAGTATTATTCGGTCAAAAGAAAATATTTAAAAAGTATATAGACAACGAAGAATATAAGGCTCAAATTGCATTCTTGGAAGGAGCAATTACAAGAATTTTTAGTGTTAAATCTAAGAAAAAAGCAAAAAAAATTGCGTGGATTCATAACGATATATCAAGAGTATTTGGTAGAGGAATAAAGTCAAAAATAAAAAGAATAATTGACAGAAATATCTATGAAAAGTATAATACACTTGTATTTGTAAGTATGGACAACCTAGATAAATTCAACAAAGTTTATGACGATATGGACTTACCACAAGAAACAGTTATAAACAATTATATAAATAGCGATAGAATTTTAGCCTTAGCAAATGAACCAATGGAAGAAAATGTATTTGAAAAAGAGTGTCTAAATTTTATACAAGTATCAAGACTAGTAGAACAAAAAGCAATAGATAGATTAATTACAGTCCATTCTAAATTAATAAAACAAGGGCAAATTCACAAAATATATGTAATTGGAGATGGACCTTTAAAAGAAAAGCTAGAAAAACAAATAAAAGAGCTAGGTGTAGAAGATACATTCAAATTATTAGGAGCTAAAAAGAATCCATATCCATATGTGAAAAATGCAGACATATTTTGTTTGTTTTCGGCATTTGAGGGTTATCCTATGGTGGTAGAAGAGGCAAAAATATTAAATAAATATATTTTAGCAACAAACACTGCCACAAGAGAAGTATTAATAGGGTATGAGAAAAACAATCAAATTGTAGAAAATAGTGAAAAAGGAATAGAAAAAGCAATAAAATTTGCAATAGCAAATAAGAATAAAATCCTAAAACAAAATAACGATTATGTGTACGAAAACAGTAAAATAATAAACAAAATAGAAAAAACAATAGAAGAACCAATAAAAGAAAAAAGAAGCAGAATGAAATTAGAAAACATAGAGAAATAAAAGAAATTTAAAGGTAAGATACTTTTTATTTTATATGTAAGAATAAACATTCTTGAATTTATAATATAAAACAAAGTATGTAGTATAAAATTAAAAATATATTAAAATTCTATAAAATCTAATTGTGCCTATAAGAAAGGAAATACAGAAAGATGAAAATTTCAGTACTTACACCAACATATAATAGAGCAAATTTGCTGGATAGACTATATGCGAGTATTTTAATAAATGAAGATATTACCTCAAGTGTGGAAGTAGAGTGGCTAGTAATGGATGATGGCTCACAAGATAGCACAAAAACAGTAGTAGACCAATATGTAAAAGAAAATATAATAAATGTAAAATATTATTATCAAGAAAATCAAGGCAAAATGGTTGCAATAAATAATTTAGTAAAAAATGCAACAGGAGACATAATAATAGAGTGCGATTCAGATGATTATTTTACAAAAGATGCATTTAGAATTGTAAAAGATACATACGAAGAGTATAAAACAAAAGAAAATATCTATGCATTTGTATATTTAAAATACGATCAAAATGGAAAGAATATGGGCAATAATTTTCCACAAGACAATTATGAAAGTACAATGTTTAATTTATATTTTAAAGAAGGAATAACAGGAGAAAAGGCTTTAGTTTATAACGCAAACATTAGAAAACAATATGAATATAAAATAGAAAATAACGAAAAATTTGTTACAGAAGCCAGATTGCAACACGAACTAGACTTAAAATATAAAGTAATATGCTTTAATAAACCAATTATGATATGTGAATATCAAAAAGAAGGTTATACAAGAAATATAAACAAACAATTTACACAAAGTCCGTTTGGATATTACAAATATTTTGAAGAAATGTTTAATCAAAATCTAAAAGGCGTAACACATAAAAAAAGAATGTATATTTATAAACACTATATTTTATTTAGTGTACTAACAAACCAAAAACATCCTATAAAAAATGTAAAAGGAACATTAAATAAAATAGCAGTAGCCTTACTATTTATACCAGGCAAAATAATGACAAAAGCAAGAATGAAATAAAAAATATTCTAAAAATTTTGACAATCAAGATATTATATAATATAATGATGTCGATTTAAAACAAAAAAAGAAAGGTCAAATCAAATGGCAAAAGAAAATCAAGATGTTAGAATTGTAGTTGATCACGTATATAAAACATTCAATATATATATGGACAAAGCAAACAGTTTAAAAGAAAAATTGTTATTTTGGAATAGAAATAAAAAAGAAAAAAGAGAAGTATTAAAAGACATAAATTTAACAATAAAGAATGGAGAAGCAGTTGCTTTAATTGGAGTTAACGGAAGCGGAAAATCTACGCTTTTAAAATTAATGACAAAAATAATATATCCTAATAAAGGAAAAATAGAAACATATGGCAAATTAACGTCACTTCTAGAACTTGGTGCAGGTTTCCATCCAGACTTCTCTGGTAGAGAAAACATATACTTTAATGCATCAATATTTGGACTAACAAGAAAACAAATAGACGAAAGACTAAACGATATAATAGAGTTTTCCGAGCTTGGATCTTATATAGACAACCCTGTAAGGACATATTCTTCAGGAATGTATATGAGACTTGCATTTGCTGTTGCAATAAATGTAGATGCAGATATCTTATTAGTAGACGAAATACTTGCTGTTGGAGACCAACATTTCCAAGAAAAATGTATTGCAAAAATGAAAGAACTAAAAGCACAAGGCAAAACAATGGTGTTTGTAACACATAGTATGGGAACAGTAAAAGAATTCTGCACAAGAGCTGTATGGCTTAGCAATGGAGTTGTAAAAATGGATGATGAACCAGACAAAGTAATAGAAGAATATTTAAAGGAGACTTTATAAATGAACGTAATAAAAGATTTATACAATTATAGAGAACTGTTAAAAACTAACATTCAAAAAGATGTTGGTGGAAAATACAAACACTCTTTTTTAGGAGTTTTGTGGTCTTTCATAAATCCTTTGCTACAAATTGCAGTATATGCATTGGTATTCCAAGTAATACTAAAAAGCAATATAGAAAACTATGCAGTTTATCTATGTTGTGGATTAATACCTTGGCAATACTTCTCTAATGTAGTAATTAGAGGTGCAGCGGTAATGGTAGACAATGGGAACATTATTAAAAAAGTTTATTTTCCTAGAGAAATACTACCAATATCACTTGTTGCAAGTGAAGGTGTAAACTTTTTAATAGCAACAATAATAATATTAGGATTTGTAATATTTGGAGGAATAGGACTTTCTTGGAATATATTATGGTATTTCCTAATATTTGCAATACAATTTGTTGTATCAATAGGTGTATCGCTAATTGTAAGTAGCTTAACAGTATATTTTAGAGACTTACTACATCTTTTAGGTGTATTTATGCAATTACTATTTTATGCAACACCAATTGTTTATTCAATGGATGCGGTACCTGCAAACTTTAAATGGCTATTAAGACTAAATCCAATGTCTTATTTAATAGATGGATATAGATCAATATTCTATAACAAAGTTGCACCAGATTTTAAACAATTATTAATTGCTTTCTTAATGGGAATTATATTCTGTATAATAGGATATTTCACATTTAAGAAACTAGAAAAAAGATTTGCAGAAGAACTATAATAATATAAAATATAAAAAAGATTTAGGTTATTAAACTTAACCTAAATCTTTTTTTAACTATATTGACTTTCAAAAATAAATGAAATATTGCAAAAAATTTATAAAATAAATTTTTGAACATGAACAAATTTAATTCAAATTTTCAATTTTATAGAGAATTATAAAAGCAAAAATAAAGACTGTAAAATGAAAATTTTTAGATTTGATTTTTATTGGTTGCACTGTATAACAGTTCTGTGATAAAATACAAAAAGAATAAAGAGGTTTTACAATGGTAGCAGAAGTTATAATTAATAGTACAGTAAAAAATTTAAATAGAATATTCGATTACAAAATTCCAGAAGAGCTAGAAAAAAAAGTTTCTATTGGGAGCAGAGTATTATTGCCATTTGGAAACAAAAAAGAGTTAGAGGAAGGCTTTGTTGTTAATTTAAAAGATACTTCCGAATACATAAATAAGCTAAAAGAAATAGCAAAAGTAGAAGAAAAAAACTATCTAAGCAGAGAAAAAGTAGAAATGGCAAAATGGATGGCATACAGATATTTTTGCAATGTTTCAGACTGCTTAAAATTAATGCTTCCACCAGGAAAAACAACTAAAAATACATCTAACAGAGTAAACGACAAAATGCAGAATTTTGTGTATTTAGCAAAAGACGTAGAAGAAATAAAACAAAATATAGAAGAAGGCAAAATAAAATCAGAAAAACAATTAAGAGCATTAAACTTCTTAATAGAAAACGAAAATTCAGAAATTCCGAGTACAGACTTGCAAAATTTTGCAGATGTTACAAATGCAGTTTTAAAGACTCTAGAAAAAAATGGATACATAGAAATTATACAAAAAGAAATAGAAAGAAATCCTTTTTTACACAAAGTAATAAATAAAAGTGATAATTTAAAGCTAACAGAAGAGCAACAAAATGCATTCGAAGCAATAAATGCGTCTTTACAAATAGGAGAATATGACGAATTTTTGCTATTTGGAATAACGGGTTCACGGAAAAACAGAAATATATATTCAATTAATAGAAGAAGCACTAAAAATAAACAAAAGCTGCATAATGTTAGTTCCAGAAATATCACTTACACCACAAACAGTAGATAGATTTTTGAGTAGATTTGGAGAAGAAAAAATTGCAGTACTACATAGCAAATTGTCTGTTGGAGAAAGATACGACCAATGGAAAAAAATAGAAAGGGGAGAAGCTAAAATCGTAATAGGTGCAAGGTCTGCAATTTTCGCACCAGTAAAAGACCTAGGACTATTAATAATAGACGAAGAACATGATGACTCTTATAAATCTGAAACAAGCCCAAGATACAATGCTAAAGAAATTGCATCATATCTTGCAAAACAGTACAACTTTCCAGTTGTTTTAGGAAGTGCAACACCAGACATGCTTACATACAAAAAGGCATTAGACGGAGAAATAGAACTATTAGAGCTAACAAAAAGGGCAAATAATTCTTCTCTTCCAGATGTAGAAATAGTGGATTTAAGAAAAGAACTTGCACATGGTAACAAAACAATGATAAGCCAAAACTTGCAAGAAAAAATTGCAAACAATATTAAAGAAAAAAAGCAAACAATATTATTCTTAAATAGAAGAGGATTTGCAACATTTATAATGTGTAGAGATTGCGGATACACTGCAAAATGCAAGAATTGTGATATAACACTAACATATCATTTAAAAGAAAATAAATTAAAATGCCATTATTGTGGATACGAAACCAAAGCATTAACAATATGCCCAGAATGCGGTTCTAAAAATATTAGATATTTTGGAACAGGAACACAAAGACTAGAAGAACAGGTAAAAGCACTATTTCCAGAAGCAAGCACAATAAGAATGGACATAGACACAGTAAGCAAAAAAAACTCACACGAAGATATCTTAAACAAATTCAAAAACGATAAAATAGATATTCTGATTGGAACACAAATGGTTGTAAAAGGTCATCATTTCCCAAATGTTACGTTAGTTGGAGTAATTGCAGCAGATAGCAACTTAAACATAGACGACTATAGAGCACATGAAAGAACATTTCAAACAATAGTGCAAGTTGCTGGAAGAGCAGGAAGAGGAAAAACACAGGGAAAAGTTATAATACAAACATATAATCCAGACAATTTTTGTATCAAGTGTTCTAAAGAGCAAGACTACAAACTATTTTATGACACAGAAGTACACTTAAGAAAACAGTTGAGGTATCCGCCTTTTTGTGATATAATACTAATTGGTATTTCAAGCAATAACTATAATGAACTTACCAAAAGTGCAGAATTTATCTATCAAAACATAAAACAAAAAATAAAAGACATAAATCTACCAATAATTTTGTACAAGCCAGTACCAGCACCAATAGACAAAATAAAAAACAAATTTAGGTGGAGAATAATTATAAAATGTAAGATAGACAATAACATTATAAACGAAATATCAGAAACAATATCAAAGGCAAACAACAACATAAAAAATTCGAAATACGATACAAGAATTATTGTAGATACAAATCCTTGTAATATGTTGTAATAAATAAAATATCATACTTAAGGAAGGATGTTAAAATATGGCAATAAGACAAATAAGACTAAATGGAGACGAAATCTTAAGAAAAAAATCTAGAGAAGTAGACGTAGTAGACGAAAAAATAAAAGAATTATTACAAGATATGGTAGAAACAATGCACAAATACAATGGTGTAGGACTTGCTGCACCACAAGTAGGTGTATTAAAAAGAGCAATTGTAATAGACTTATACGATGGAAACGAACCTTTAATGCTAGTAAATCCTAGAATAATTAAAACAAAAGGAACACAAGAAGTAGAAGAAGGTTGCTTAAGTTTTCCAAACGAATATGCTAAAATGATAAGACCCAAAGAAGTAACAGTAGAAGCACTAAATCAAGATGGACAAAAAGTAAAAATAGTTGGAAAAGAACTTTTGGCACAAGCATTAGCACACGAAATAGATCACCTAGACGGAATACTATTTGTAGACAATATGCTTCCAGGTACACTTCAATTTGTAGAGCCAGAAGAAAACGAAGAATAATTTACTATATAATTTTATGCATAAATTTGTTAATTAACAAATTTATCTTAAATTTTATAGAAAAATACAAGGAATAGAGTTAACACTAAAAAACTGAAAATTGCTTAAATATAATAAATAATTTTAGAAAGGATTTTATATGAGAATATTATTTATGGGAACTCCAGACTTCGCACAAGAGTCGCTAAAAGCTTTGTACGAAGAAAAATATAATATTATAGGAGTAGTAACAAACGTAGATAAGCCAAAGGGAAGAGGAATGAAACTAATGGCATCTCCTGTAAAAGAATATGCATTAGAAAAAAACTTAAAAATATATCAACCTAAAAAAGTAAAAAATAATCCTGAATTTATAGAAGAAATAAAAAGCCTAGAACCAGATATAATATGCGTTGTAGCCTACGGAAAAATTTTACCACAAGAATTATTAGATATACCAAAATACGGATGCATAAACGTTCATGGTTCATTACTTCCAAAATATAGAGGAGCAGCGCCAATTCAATGGGCAGTGTTAAATGGAGACAAAGAAACTGGAATTACAACAATGTTTATGAATGCTGGTATGGACACAGGTGACATGATATTAAAAGAAAAAGTACAAATAGGAGAAGACGAAACAACAGGAGAACTTTGGAATAGACTAAAAAATATTGGAGCAAAACTTTTAATAGAAACAATCAAAAAAATAGAAGCGGTTTCAGAAAAAGAAAAACTAAGCGTTGAAGAGCTAAAAAACAAAGTAGGAGCACAAAAACAAGGAGAAGAATTTTCTATGGCTCCAATGCTTTCAAAGGAAATGGCAAAAATAGATTGGGAAAATAAAACAGCAAATGAAATAAAAAATCTAGTAAGAGGCCTAAACCCAATTATGGGAGCATACACATTCTTAGAAGGTAAAAAAATAAAATTCTGGAAAGTGCAAGTATTAACAGAAGAAGAACTACTAGAAAAATTTGAAGAACTTAAAGAATATAAAGAAAGACTAAAAAAACTAGAACCAGGAACAGTACTATTTTCAGACGATAAAAAAGGCTTATTCATAAAAGCAAAAGAACAAATACTAGAAGTACTAGAAATACAAGGAGAAAACTCTAAAAAAATGCCAATACAAGACTTCCTAAGAGGAAACAAAATAAACATAGGAAGTATATTTGAATAAGAGAATTAATGGTTAAAAAATTAGAGTTATATACTTGTATTTTAAATAAAAGTGTGATAAAAATAAATAGCAAGTATTTAATATCTATAAAAAGTTTATAGAATTAAGTATGACCAAAGCATAAACTTAAAAATAGATATTAGATATTTAAAGTTAAAAGCTAAAAATAATTAAAAGCGAAAAACTAAAAGACAACAAAAGAAAAAAGAATAAAAAAATACAAAATACAAATAATAAGAATAAATCTAGAAAGCAAAGCTAGAAATATTAAACGAAAGGAAGAAGAAAATGGAAGATAACAAAAAATGTTTATATTTATATAATAAAAATATGAACAAAA
>OLGZ01000233.1_pt1 | contig 50753 bp, 50 predicted proteins | sample 1605981 | NCBI WGS metagenome assembly OLGZ01 (sample SAMN03283291) | human gut metagenome | biome: human-associated habitat; material: feces | host: Homo sapiens | place: Peru | collected 2012
TAAGATGTGACGGTAATGCGATTCTTACGGCACTTCGTGCCTCAGAATGACATGTTTTAGAAACAAGTTCAGCAGGCGATAGGACTTCGTCACTTATTCACCTCACTTAATATTTTTTAAATATACCTTGCAAATTAATTTTGCTCATGATAGATTTGTTCTGTCAGACTGTCGAAAGACGCTTGCGTTGTCAGGCAAAATTAATTCGATAAGTGGCGAGTAATAGAATAATTGGAAACTGCCAATATACGTTTGGCAAGTCCGCAATTTTAAGGAGAAAACTTATGTCAATGACAGATCCTATAGCAGATATGCTTACCAGAATCAGAAACGCTAACATGGTTTCACACGAAACTGTTGAAATCCCTTCTTCAAAATTGAAGGTTGAATTGGCTAAATTGTTGAAATCAGAAGGTTTCATCACAAATTACGAAGTTAAAGAAGTCGGCAAATTCAAAGTTTTGGTTATCACTTTGAAATACGACGAAAAACACAAACCTGTAATTTCTAAGTTGGAAAGAATTTCAAAACCAGGTTTGAGAAACTACAGCAAAGCAAAAGACCTTCCAAAAGTTTTGGGCGGTTTGGGTGTTGCAATCATTTCAACAAGCAAAGGTTTGTTGACTGATAGAAAAGCTCGCAAAGAAAATATCGGTGGCGAAGTTCTTTGCTACATCTACTAATTTGTGAAAACAAAGTTTAAAAGACGTCCTCGGCAACGAGGACGTTTTTTCTTTACATCTATTAACAACCCCTTTGACATTTGGGTTTCTTTTGGGTAGGATAGACTTGAGCGTAATTGGTAGAAAGGCTCTGCCGTAGTGGCAAAGATTTGTTACATCGGCGATATCAGTTAATACCATAAAAGGAGAAATTAAAATGTCACGTATTGGTAAATTACCTATCGAAATTCCGCAAGGAGTTGACGTAAAAGTTGAAGAACATCGAATTACGGTTACAGGCCCTAACGGAACAGAAGTTGTTCCTGTTCGTCCTGAAATCACAATCAAACTTGAAGACGGTCACATCGTAGTTACTCGTGTTGATGATTCAAGAGTTGCTCGTTCCCTTCACGGTCTTTCAAGAACATTGATTGCAAATGCTGTTCACGGTGTAAAACACGCTTTTGAAAAGAAATTGGAAATCCAAGGTGTTGGTTATCGTGCAGCTATGGAAGGTAAAAACCTTAATCTTTCTTTGGGTTATTCTCACCCTGTAATTGTTGAACCGCCTGAAGGTATCACTATTATGGTTGAAGCTAACACAAAGATTACCGTTAAAGGTTCTAACAAGCAAACAGTCGGTGATGTCGCAGCATTCATCAGATCTAAACGTCCACCTGAAGTTTACAAAGGAAAGGGTGTAAGATATGAAGGCGAACACATCAGACGTAAAGCCGGTAAAGCAGGTAAAAAGTAAGGTAAAACCTTATTGATAAACTAACTTTATCAATCCCGAAAGGGAACTAAGTAATTACAAAAGCCCGCATAAACCCTTGGTTGAGGTAATCAAGAAGGTTTGGGTTAGAAAGGAAAAATCAAAATGATTAAAAGAAAAATCAGAAAACCTCAAGTTCAAAAAAGACACCAATCTATCAGAGTTAAAATTTCCGGTACTAAGGAATTCCCTAGATTGGCAGTTTATAGATCAACAAAACACATCTACGCTCAGTTGATTGATGACGAAAACCATGTAACAATCGCATCAGCATCATCTGTAGACAAAGACCTTAAAGAAAAATTGCCTCACGGTGGTAACATCGAAGCTGCTAAAGTTGTCGGTACTACTATCGCTGAAAAAGCAAAAAAAGCAGGTGTTGAATGTGTTGTATTTGACAGAGGCGGATTTTTGTATCACGGACGTGTTCAAGCTCTTGCTGACGCAGCTCGTGAAGCAGGTTTGATGTTCTAATCAAACTCCGAATTAATAAAAGGCACATCCTTTTCAAAAGGGTGTGCTTTTTTATATTTTTGTTACATTTATTATTAATTTGTTGAAACACTAGCAATTTTTTTTTTTCTTGTGTATTATTTCTAACATACTCTAAAAATTTTTGGAGTTGAAAAGGAAAATATGAAATTATTAATAGATAAAGAATTAAATTCTACGGATAAAATTCTGAAACCGGATTTTCATTCACGAACCGGACGTGAACTGTTGGTGTTTTATTTGCAGACTAAGTTCCGCCAAATAATCTCTTATGACCGAAAGTGTGCGGATCCGGTGTTCCGAGAGATTAACCCCAATTTTATCAACAGGTTCTCAAAGCGTTTGATAAATACCCCAAATAAGCGACTTTTGGTCGGAATTACGGGTGAATCGGCGTCGGGCAAATCCACGATTTGTTCAGAGATAAAACGAGTGATTGAAGAACTCTCTATGCCTGTTTCCGTGTTGAGTACGGATAATTATTTTAACGACATTTCTGCCCTGATTAACAAGTATGGCTCTTTTGATAATTTGCGTGACAACGGTTATGATGTTGATGCTCCGACGAGTTTCCAACTTGATGTTTTGAAAGAAGATTTAATCGATTTGTCTGACGGTTTGAATATTAAAGCTCCGATGTATTTGCCGAACGGAACCGGTGTTTCGATGCCACATGCAAAGGAAATTGATTCACAAAAAATAATCGTTGTCGAAGGTATTGCGACTATGTATGAGTCTGTTAAAGATATTTTTGACATAAAGATTTATGTGGAAACCGAAAACGAAATCAGAAAGAAAAGGTTTATGGAAAGGGCTTGTGATGAACGTAACCAAGACCCTGAAAATGCTCGCAAACACTGGGAATATGTTGCCAGTGCGGGTGAAAAATACGTTAAACCTTTCCGCGGAGAGGCTGATTTGGTTTTGAACGGAAACATAGATTTAAATTATTTTGCAGAAATTTTGGAATACATTTATACGATTACAAATAACTTTCAATGATAAATTTGCAAATTTTCTTCATATAACTTCACAAAAGTGGCTTTTTTGTCAGTTTTTCAAAAATATGCTAAAATATTTTATTATATAGTAGTCTGTTTTTATGAAATTCAGCAATTAAATACATTAAAAGGTTGATAACGAAAATAGAATATTTATATATAATTCTAATGTATTAGTAAAGAAAAGAGAGTGGAACTGAATATCGTTATGAAAAGTGAAGGCTTTGTACTGGTAAAGAAAAAAATCGGCGTGGCATTAGCGACATTTGCGTTGCTTGCTATTGCGATTTGTTCGACGGGTTGTGGTGAAAAAACTGATGAATTGAGCGATTTGCCACAAACTCCTGATGCACAGCAAGAAAATGCAGGGGTTAACGCCGCACCGGATGGTGCACCTGAAAATCCTGATAACATGGTAGTTGTGGGTGATGATGATATGGCATCTTCCGACAAAATGGTTGAGGTGGCGTTTGCTAGTGCAGGGCGTGCTAACCCGTTCCAACCGTCAGGAGAAAGCAGTGGTGTTTCTCAAAAAGAATTGTTCAGATATGATTTGATTGAACCCCCTACTTCGCCTGAACCTGATACACAGGCAAGTAAGATTGTTACGACAAAGATTTCGGGGATTATGTATGATAACTACAATCCTTCGGCAATTTTGAATATCGAGAATAACGATTATCTTGTTCGCTCGGGCGACGTGATTAACGGTTATAAAATTTTGGCAATAAGTCCGTCTACAGTAACGGTTCAACTCGGCAGAAATGTATATAAAGCCGGTGTTGGACAGATTGTTACGGATGGCGATTTGAACTTTAATACGATATCAAATTTGTCACATAAATTTGGTGGAAATACAAGCGGTAATAAAAGAAGATAAGCAGGAGCAATGATGAAAAATACAGTAAAAAAACTTTCTACGACCATGATGTTGTTAGTGTTTGCATTGTCAAATTCACTGACAGCCTCAACTGCGGTAGGTAATTTTGATGATTTGTTGGCATTTACGCCGAATGGCGGTTATACGGCAGACAGACCTATTTTGAGAGGTCTTGCACCTTCTACAACAAGTTTGAAGGGAGAAGTCGCAATTACCAAAAGGAACATTCCGGTAAATTTGAGCTTGCGTGATTCTGACGTCAAGCAGGTTTTGAGAATGTTTGCAGATAAAGCAGGTTTGAACATCATTTTCAAAGGAGATGTTTCAGGCAAAGTTACAATGGATTTGGTAAATATTCCATTAAATTCGGCTTTTAATATGGTTTTGGAAACATCTGATCTTGCCTATACGTTGGCAGACAGAACTTTGATTATTACAAAGAACGACGATGCTTCGGGTATCGGTCAGCAAACTTTGACGACATTGCCTGTTAAGTATGTTGACGCCTCTTCTGTTGCTGGCTTTATGACAAAAAATATTTATGCAAAGAAAAGACCGGGGTTGTCTGGGACTATTACCGTAAATCCTGCAACTAACGAACTTTTGATTTTTGGCTCAAAAAATGATGTAGCTCTTGCTCAAAAAATCATTAACCAGTTCGATAGAAAACCGCTTTCCGCTTCTTTCAAAGTAAACCATACGACACCGTCGGAAATGGCTACAATGCTTTGCTCACAGCTTATCCCGAGCCTCGGTGATTACGAAACTTCATCAGGGGGTGCGTCATCTTCTTCAGGGGATAGCGATATCACTTTGGGTGAAGGAAGTTTGGCATGCTCGGTTAAACCGAAAGATAATTCCGAAGACGGTAGTGAATCTTTCAAAATCGGCGGTATGTCAATCGCTTATTACACTCAACTCGGTACTGTCAGTGTCGTTGGCGGTTCTGAACAGCAGTTGGAATTGATTAAAGAATTTATTGAAGCCCATGACAAAAAGCAACCGCAAGCTTATTTGGAATTCTCAATTATTGAATTGTCAGAAGATGGTTCAAGAACCTTCAATAACCAATGGAGTTTCCAAAGCAAGCACTTTAGCTTTAACAACGCAGACGCTGAATCAGGTTTTACATCAAAACCTATTTACGTTATGGGGCCTACCCAGAAATATGCGGAGGGCTCAAGATCACTTGTTTATACCCTCAACTACTTGTTGAAAAACGGTAAAGCAAGAACGATTTCAAACCCGAAAATTCTCGTAACTAACGGTCAGGAATCAACAATCGATATGACTTCGGACTACGTAAAAACCGTAACATCACAGGTAGTTCAAGGTTCTATCAATTCAACAACTCAAAGACAGTATGAAATCGGTGAAGATGACGGTATCAAGTTGACCGTAACACCTTTCATCAGTCCTGACGGTTATGTTTACGTAAATATGAACCCTGATTACGCTCTTGTAAAAGATCAGGTAACGGCACTTAACGCAGAAGCTACACAAGCTGCCGGAAAAGATATTTATGATATTCAAGCTACTTTGCTCCAAAGAAGAAATCTTGAATTGAAAAATGTGAGAATAAAGGACGGAGATACTCTTGTAATCGCAGGTATGATGAGAGAGTTTGAATCGAGAAACGTCAACAAAATCCCTGTTCTCGGTGATATTCCGTACCTTGGAACTTTCTTCAGAAGCACAACTTCTGAACAAACAAAATCAGAACTCGTAATTTTGGTAACACCAAAAATCATTACGGAATCTGATGATACAGTTACGGACAATAATTCACTGTAGTAAAAAGCGAATATAAATGAACGAGTTACTAAGCAGATTAAAAAATAGTGTCAACAAACAGATACTAAATAAAGTCGATAAGGCATTGTTGGAACAATACAAATTTGTTCCAATCAGTGTTAAGGACAAGTATCTGTTTGTTGCTGTGGGCTTAAACTCGGATAAAGATACTATCAACGAAAAATTAAGGCAGAGTTTCCCGTATCAGGTAAAATTCATTGCGGTAGAGTCTGCAGATATTGACCAGTTGATAGTGGAATTATTCGGGAAATCTGCTGACCCTACAAAAGCCGGTGCTGCCGGTGGGGCGAACATGCCACAAGGCAAACTCGGTGAACTCTTAATCCAAAAAGGTTATATTACTGATGTTCAACTTTTGCAAGCTCTTGCCGAAAGTAAACGTCAGAAAACCCCTATCGGGTCAATGTTGTTCAAGTTGGGCTTTATTACGCTTGAGCAGTTGAAGGAAATTTTGCATTTGCAGACGGGCTATGAGGTTGTTTCTGCCGATCAACTTGCTACTCAAAAGCAGTATGTAAATATTTTGCCTGAAAACTTTATTAAAACAAACAGAATTATTCCGATTTCATCTGACGGCAAAACTTTGCTCTTAGGTGTTGTTACTCCTGTTGCTCCTGACGTTTTGAAACAGGTTATCTATTTGACGGGGCAAAATCCTAAACAGTTGTTGATGACACACTATGAGTTTGAGAATGCTCTGAATACATTCTTTTCTGAAAGTAAAAAAGAAACTCAAAAGATTATCAGCCAGATTGAAACCGAGGCAGAGGCTTTTCAGGCAGAAGAATCTCTTGCCGATATGGTCAACAGTGAGTTGGAGGATTCAAGCGGTTCTATTGCAAAATTCGTAAACCAAATTATTACGACAGCTATTGATTCGCATGTTTCCGATATTCACATTGAGCCGAGATTGACGGGTTATATTGTTCGTTACAGAAAAGACGGCATGCTGTCGAAGGTTTTGGATATTCCGTCGAAGGTTGAAACCTCCGTAATCGCACGTTTTAAAGTCTTGTCAAGAATGAACATCGCAGAACACAGAAGACCTCAGGACGGTACTTTTTCTATTAAATATAAAAACGGTTCTTACGACTTCCGTATCAACACACTTCCTGTAGCGGGTAAAGAAAAGGTTTGTATCCGTGTACTTGCACCTGCAGTGTCGTTGAACGCCGAAGATAAAGATATTAAACTCGTCGGCGGTTCTCAGGAGGATATCGACAAGATTAAGAATATGATTAGTTGTCCGAATGGTATTATCCTGACGTCAGGTCCTACAGGTTCAGGTAAAACGACTACTTTGTATTCTGTTTTGAAAAGTTTGAACGACGAAGATGTAAACATTACGACGATTGAAGACCCGATAGAAATCAAGTTGGAGGGTATCAACCAGTCGCAGATTAACGCAAAGGCTGGTATCACGTTTGCGTCTTGTATGCGTGCAATATTAAGACAGGACCCTGATATTATCCTCGTCGGTGAAATTCGTGACTACGAAACTTTGGAAATTGCAATTTCCGCAGCACTTACGGGTCACTTGGTATTGAGTACCGTCCACACTAACTCGGCTGCCGCAACAGTTACCCGTATGATTGAAATGGGAGCTAAGGATTACTTGGTTGCGTCAACTTTGTCAGGTGTTATTGCACAACGTTTGGTAAGAAGACTTTGCGATGATTGTAAAGAAGAATACTACCCGTCTTACGAGGAGGCAAGCCAAATTTGTGCGACAGAGGAAGAAATTCAAAAATTGATGCAAACACCAATCTACAGACACAAGGGTTGCAACAAGTGCGGCTTTACGGGTTATGTAGGTCGTCTTGGGGTTTACGAAATTATGGCGATTAACAAAGAGATTAAAAAACTGGTGGCTTCGGGAGCTCACGATATTGAGATTGAAGAGGCTGCAGTCAGAAACGGAATGAGAACACTTAACCAATCTTGTATGGCACACATCATCAACGGCAGGACGACGATTGATGAATTCGTTCGTGTACTCGGGGTTGTTAACGAATAGGTGATTTATGGCAATATTTACATATACAGCATTAAAAAATAATAAAGATATCGTTAAGGGTAAAGTTGAGGCGGAAGACCTTCGAGGTGCACGTGCTCAGGTTATGAAGCTCGGATTTATTCCGACTGCCGTTTATGAAGAGTCTGTCGGCAAAGAGAAGGCTAAAGAGGCTGCTGCTCAAGTTCAGGGCGGGCAGATGAAAACGATGGGGCTTTCCGAAAAAATGGAATTCACCTCGACCCTTCAAATTCTTGCTCAATCAGGTATTCCGATGATTGAATCTTTGATGTTTATCGAAAACGATGCTGCAAAGTTGAAAATCAGACTTGTTGCAAAAGAACTTCGCCGACAGATTATGGCGGGTGCAACTTTTGCTGATACCATTGCTAAATATCCGAACCAGTTCGGGCAGGTTTACATCGGGCTTTGTAAAGCCGGTGAAGATTCCGGTGAATTGGAAAAAACACTTGAGCGTATGTTGGAACTTTTGAATAAACAGGCGAATATTCGAGGCAAGGTTATCGGTACGTTGATGTATCCGGCTTTCGTAATTTGTTTGGCTGTAGTTATTGTCCTTGTCATGTTGATGTTCGTATTTCCTGTCTTTAAGGATATGTTCGACGGCATGGGTAAGGAATTGCCATGGATTACGGCAACCTTGATGGATGCAGGTTTGTTCTTGAAACATTATTGGTATCTTGTTCCGTTGATGCTTTTCGGTAGTATTTTCGGGATTATTACCCTGTTCCGTTGGGAACCTAGTAAAAGAAAGATTGATAAGTATGTTTTGCAAATTCCGTTGTTGACCGATTTAATCCAATTTTCAAACTTTGCAAACTTTATTGCAGTTATGCAGGTTGCGTACGATGCGGGTGTTCCGATTGTTGAATGCTTGTATCTTTCAAACTTGACACTCACAAACTATACACTTAAAGAAAAAATCGAGGCTGCGACGAGCATGGTTCAACAAGGTCAGCACTTGTCCGTTGCCTTGAGAACGACGGGTTCTATCCCTAAAATGATTTTGTTTATGATTGCGACGGGCGAACAGTCAGGTCGTTTGGGCGAAATGCTTTTGCAGGCGGTTCATTATATCGATAAAAAATTGGATGATATCATTGATACGATGACTAAGATGATTGAGCCGTTAATGCTTATCGTAATCGGTTCTATCGTATTGACCCTTGCATTGGCGTTGTACTTGCCGTTGTTCGGTTCTTATATGTCAGATTAGGAACGGTAGAAAAGGATTAAAATATGAAAACTTTCGTGATTACAGGTACGACTTCCGGAATTGGTCGAGCTTTGCTTGAAAAATTTTCTAAAAACAATCTTGTTTTTGCCGGATTTCGCAACACTAAATATGAGGCGGAGTTGGCTGAAATAGAGAACGTAACACCTTTTTATATTGATATGGAAAAGCCCGAAACGATTGAGAGTGCGGCAGAATTTATCAAATCCAAAATCGAGCATGTTGATGTACTCATAAACGCAGCAGGGTGCGTAATTGCAGGAGCAATGGAACACATGGATGCAGACAGACTTCGCAAACAATTTCAGGTGAATACTTTTTCGCACCTTGAATTTACTCAAAGACTTTTGCCTGTTTTGGCGGGTGGTCGTGTAATTAATATCAGTTCGATGTCGAGTTTTGGAATTTTCCCGTTTGTTGCACCGTATTGTGCGTCAAAGAGGGCATTGGATATTTTGTTCAATGCTATGGAACTCGAAATGGGAAGTAGAATAAAGGTTGTTTCCATAAAACCGGGGGTAATCGCAACACCGTTGTGGGAAAAGTCGATAGGGCTGAACCGTGAGGCGTTGGAGGGTGACGAGAAGTATTCCGTTGAAATGAAATATATGGAAAAGAACGCCCAAAAGAACGGCAAAAAAGGTTTGCCTGTTGAAAAAGTTGTTAAGGTGATAACAAAAGCAGTTGAGGCAAAAACTCCTAAATGCTCGTACACAGTAGGGTTTGATGCCAAATGTGCCGAACTTGTTTCAAAGTTACCGTTTGATGTTGTGAACAAGATTATCACGGCGGGAATGAAGAAGAAGTTTGGCTAAATTGGTGGAAACGCTTTCGCTTATTCCACCCTACACATCTACTAAATCCGCTTCAGGTAACGAACTTAGTACCCTAGTGCCTTAGTATCCTAGTATCTTTTCCGTAACGGACTTTTCACTTTTCACCTTGCACTTTTTACCCATTTGCCTATTTTTTTTATTTCTGTTATAATCTTATTGTATTTTAGTCAATTAATTTTAAGGGAGAGTATAAATATGAAATTAATGGAAGGAAAAAAGGGTATTATTTTCGGAGTTTCTAACACTCACGGGATTGCCTACGCTATTGCAAAACAACTTCACGAAGCAGGTGCTGACATCGCTTTTACTTATGCAGGTGACGCTATGGAAAAAAGAGTCAGACCTCTTGCTGAAGAAATGGGTGCTAAAATTATTATGAACTGCGACGTAACTAAAGAAGATGAAGTCGCTGCCGTTTTCAAAGAATGCGAAAGAGTTTACGGAAAATTGGATTTTGTTGTTCACGCCGTTGCTTTTGCCGCTAAAGAAGATTTGCAGGGAAGATTTATCGACACTTCTCGTGCAGGTTGGGATTTGGCTTTGGGCGTTAGTGCTTACTCTTTGGTTTCACTTTGTAAGCATGCCGAACCTCTTATGAACGAAGGCGGTTCAATCTTCGCTCTTACTTACCTTGGTTCTGAATACGTTGTTGCAAACTACAACGTTATGGGTGTTGCAAAAGCTGCATTAGAATCTTCAATGAGATACTTGGCTGCTGATCTCGGTAAGAAAGGTGTCAGAGTTAACTGTATTTCTGCCGGTGCTGTTAAAACACTTGCTGCAAAAGGTATTTCAGGCTTTGACAAAATGCTTAAAGCTGCTGTTGCTAAAGCTCCTCTCGGCAGAAATGTCGCTTTGGAAGATGTTGGTAAAGCAGGTTTGTACTTGGCATCTGACCTTTCTACAGGCACAACAGGTCAAATCCTTTACGTAGATTGCGGTTGTCACGCAGTTTATGCATCTTTGGATGAAATGGATATTATTGCTAATTCAATCCAAAAAGCGTAAGTTTTTTACGAAAGTATTTAAAAAGGCTCTGCTCTTCGGCAGGGTCTTTTTGTTTATACATATTTTTATGTTAAGATGAGTTCATTATGAAATTAGAATTTAGACACTATGCCAAAGAATTATTAAATATAGCCATGCCGATTATTATGGGTAATCTAGGATTTATTCTGATTGGGGCGGGCGATGTGCTGATTGCTGGAAGACATTCGACTGATACTCTTGCGGCAATAAGTATTGCAACAGCTATTATTAACTGTATTATGACGTTTGGAATCGGACTTATCGCAAGCGTTTCTCCGATTTTGTCAAATATAAGAGGCGAGAAAAAATCGGCAAAGAAATATTTCTTCCCGACAATAAGATTTGCTATGATTTTGGCGGTCATTATTATGTTTGCGGTTCTTGCGGTTATACCAATGATTGATTTGTTGCATTTTGAGGCAAAACTTGTTCCCGCAATCAAAGAATATATTTTTATTACGGCATTTTCCGTATTCGGGGCATATTTGCATGCCGCTTTGAAAGAGTTTTTGCAGGCATTTGAGATTGTATTTTTCCCAAACCTTGTAACAGTAATTTGCGTATTTTTAAACATAATTTTAAATATTATATTCGTATTCGGATGGGGTAAAATCCCATCACTCGGGGCTGTTGGACTGGCGATTGCAAGTTTTGTCGTAAGATATTTTATGGGATTTTCTCTCTTGATTTACTGTTTTGCGGTAATGAAATTTAGAAATTATCACGACAAGCATTATTACGGAAATTTAATGAAAGTCGGACTTCCTATTTCTTTGGCAATCCTTGTTGAATTCATTGCATTTAACAGCATTGCGGTATTTATGGGCAGAGTTTCCGGAGTATACGCAGCAGCACAAAACTTGGTATGCACCCTGACAACCGTATCATTTATGGTACCGCTTGCAATATCCAATGCTATTGCAGTTAAGGTCGGATTTGCAAACGGGTCGAGAAATTATATCGAACTTAGAAATTATGCCATTATCGGACTTTTGATGTCTGTCGGGTTTATGACCTGCAGTGCGATGGTATTTTCATCAATTCCGGAATTTCTTGTCAGATTGTTTACGAAGGACGTAAACCTTGTGAGAATTTCAATTCCGGTAATGTATTTGTTGTCCCTGTTTCAAATTTTTGACGGCTTGCAGGTTTCGCTTGCAGGAATTTATAAAGGAATTAAGAAAACAAAAATCGTATTAATTGCAAATTTTATTGCTTATTGGTTAATATCAATTCCTGTTGGTTATCATTTTGCATTCCGCAAAGGATATAACTTACTAGGTTTTTGGTACGGGCTTGCGTTTGCGGCAATAATTTTGTGCTCAATTATGTTGATTATGTTAAAGCATTATTTCAACAAGCTCAAGTTAGAATTTGCTTAAATTTGCGGTTTATGTTACAGTCGAAGTATATGGAGGAAGTTTAAACATGCATACAGAAGAGAGAACCTTTGTTGCTATCAAGCCGGATGGCGTAAAAAGAGGATTAGTCGGCGAAATTATCAGCCGATTTGAAAGAAAAGGCTACAAATTAATTGGTATGAAAATGTTGCAGGCTGACGAAAAGATTGCATCACAACATTATGCCGAACACATCAACAAACCGTTTTACCCGAGCCTTGTAAAATATATTACAAGCGGTCCGATTGTAGCTATGGTATTTCAGGGTTACAAAGCTGTTCAAGGAGTCAGACATCTTTTAGGATTGACAGACCCTTGCGAAGCTGATGTCGGCTCTATCAGAGCGGATTATGCTCAGTTGAAGGAATATAACACGGTTCACGGTTCTGACAGCGTTGAAAGTGCTGAAAGAGAAATCAACATTTACTTCAAGCCGGAGGAACTCTGTACAAATTACAAAAACATGATGGAACTTGTAACAGAGGACGTGGATGACTAATGCGTGATTGTGCTCACGAAAATTTTAGCTATAAATTAGTTCATACTTGCAAGCAAACAGGAGCAAGGGCAGGTGTTTTTACCACTCCGCACGGCGTAATTAAAACACCTATCTTCATGCCTGTCGGTACGAATTCGGCAGTAAAAGCTCTAACATCCGACCAGATTGTCGACACGGGAGCTCAAATTATGCTTTCCAATTCATACCATTTGTATTTACGTGCAGGTTCAAAATTAATTAAACAGTTTGGCGGAATTCATAATTGGATGAATTGGCATAAGCCTGTATTGACGGATTCCGGCGGATTTCAGGTATTTTCGTTAGCACATTTGAGAAAAATAACAGAGGACGGAGTAGAATTTAGAGATCCGAAAGACGGGAAAAAACACTTTATCTCGCCGGAAGTTTCAATGGAAATTCAACAAGATATCGGAGCCGATATTATTATGGCATTTGATGAATGTGCTCCGTTCCCTTGCGATTACGACACCGCAAAGGCAGCGATGGAGAGAACTCACCGCTGGCTGGAAAGATGTTTTAAGGCAAAAACAAGCCCTAAACAGGCACTTTTCCCTATTGTTCAGGGTGCATTTTATGACGACTTAAGAAAAGAAAGTGCAAAAGTGATTTCGACTTATGACGCAGTGGGTTATGCTATCGGCGGGCTTAGTGTCGGCGAAACAAAAGATATTATGAATCATTTCGTTGAATTTACTGCACCGCTTTTACCGAATAACAAACCAAGATACCTTATGGGAGTCGGAACTCCGGAGGATTTACTCGACGGAATTAAACGCGGAATTGATATGTTTGACTGCGTCTTGCCTACAAGAAATGCCAGACACGGTTCATTTTTTACTTGGGACGGCAAAAAAAATATTAAAAACAAACAATTCTACGACGATTCCGCTCCACTCGTTGAGGGTTGCGATTGTTACGCTTGCAAAAACCACTCAAGAGCTTACATCAGACACCTTTGGAGATGTCAAGAGGCTACGGCATCAACATTGTTGTCTATTCACAACATTAAATTTCTTGTTGATTTTTCTCAAAAATGTCGTGAAGCTATTTTGGAAGACAGATTTGGCGATTTTTACGCAGAGCATTATGACAGATTGATTAAGTAAAATTCTTATTACAATTTTCGTTAAACACTTGAATAATAGTCAAACATGAGTAATAATGAATATATTGTTAATTGTTATATTGGATATTGGTGATGTTAATGAAAAAGGGAAAGTCATCTGATAGAGTCGCCGGCAGGTGCCGAAAATCCGCATTTACTTTGGCGGAGGTATTGATTACGCTTGGTATAATAGGTGTTGTTGCAGCTATGACTTTGCCGTCTTTAAAACAAAAATTAGATGAGCGAGCTAATATCACAATGTTGAAAAAATTCTACTCTGAATTCATAAATGCTACAAACTTGCTGATTGTAGATTACGGATTTCCTTCAGGTTGGGGGTTAAAAGATAATGATTCCGCATCTTCGGATTTTGTCTTAAACTTGTATAAAGAACGCATGAACATGGTGAAAATTTGCGGAGAAGGTGATACCAGCTGTTTTGCGTTCCCGATTAAAAAATATAACGGTACAACAAAAATTACCGAAAGTGAGTACAGCGGTTGGGCATTGAAAAGCTTTGTCTTAAACAACGGTGTGACTTGCTTTTTTGATGTAAACAACGGAAATTTTTCAGTATTCTTTGACGTTAACGGAAACAAACCTCCCGGAACATTAGGAGTTGATGTATTTGCGTGGGCTGTTAACGGCAACGGCAAAATCGTTCGCTATACAGATCCTTCCATAAACAGCGGCAATGATGAAGCTGACTACAACTATGCTTTTGAAATAATGGAAAACAGTTGGACTAAAAAATATTAGTTCTTCTTAACGGTTTTAATATTGTTGTTCACAGAAAATCTTTTTTGTGTTATTCTGATTTTATACGAATAAATAAGAGGGATTTTAATGATGACTTCAACTAAGATTGACGACTTACCTACGGTTTACGACCCCAAAGAAACCGAAGCTGAAATTTATAAATTTTGGGAAAACGGTAACTATTTTAAGGCTGATGCAAAAAGCAAAAAGCCACCTTATTCTATGGTAATTCCGCCTCCGAATGTTACGGGAGTTTTGCACATGGGGCACGCTCTTGATGAAACCTTGCAGGATATCTTGGTTCGTTATCACAGAATGTCAGGTTATGAAACCTTGTGGATTCCGGGTACCGATCACGCAGGACTAGCTACTCAAAACGTTGTAGAAAAACAGCTAGCAAAAGAAGGCTTAACCCGTTACGACTTAGGTCGTGAAAAATTCGTCGAAAGAACTTGGGAATGGACAAACGAACATAAAGGGGCAATCCTTGACCAGATGAAAAGATTGGGTGCATCTTTTGACCGCTCAAGAGAAAGATTTACTTTTGACAAAGGCTGTTCTGATGCTGTAAAAGAAGTTTTTGTAAAACTTTATGAAAAAGGTTTGATTTATAAAGGCAAATATATTGTTAACTGGTGTCCTCGTTGCCGTTCAGCAATTTCTGACGTCGAAACAGAATATGCAACAGAACAAGGTCACATGTGGGAAATTTCATACCCGCTAAAAGGTGAATCCGGAGCAATTATTGTTGCAACAACTCGTCCTGAAACAATTTTCGGGGATGTTGCTATTGCGGTTCACCCTGAAGATCACAAGTATTCCGAATTGGTCGGAAAAACAGTCATCATTCCGCTTTCAGGAAGAGAAATTCCGATTATTGCTGATGAATACGTTGACAGAAACTTCGGTACCGGTGCGGTTAAAATTACACCTGCACACGATCCGAATGATTTTGAAGTCGGTCAACGTCACAATCTTCGCCCGATTTGGGTTATAGACGGCGATGGAAAAATGAAAGCTTGCGGTGAAGTTCCTCAAGAACTCCACGGCTTAGACAGATATGAAGCAAGAGAAAAAATCGTAGGAATGCTTTCTTACAACAATTTCTTGTTGAGAACTCGTGATCACGAACACAATGTCGGCAAATGCCAACGCTGCGGCACAACTATTGAACCAATGCTTTCCGAACAATGGTTCGTAAAAATGGAACCGCTTGCAAAAGAAGCTATCGCAGCCGTAAAAGACGGCAGAATTAAATTCGTTCCTGAACGTTGGGAAAAGAATTATCTCGGCTGGATGGAAAATATTCGTGACTGGTGTATTTCCCGCCAAATTTGGTGGGGGCATCAAATTCCGGCATACTACCACAACGAAACCGGTGAAATGATTGTAGCTAAAGAAAATCCTGATCCTGAACATTACACACAAGATTCAGATTGCCTCGATACGTGGTTCTCTTCAGGCTTGTGGCCGTTCTCGACTATGGGATTTCCTAACAGTGAAACCGACGACTTCAAAAAATTCTACCCTACAACAACTCTTGTAACAGGTTTTGATATTATTTTCTTCTGGGTTGCAAGAATGATTACAATGGGTCTTGAATTTACGGGAAAAGCTCCGTTCTCGACGGTTTATATCCATGGACTTATTCGTGATGAAAAAGGTCAAAAAATGTCAAAATCTAAAGGTAACACGATTGACCCCGTCAAAATTATCGACAAATACGGCTGTGACGCTTTGAGATTTACAATGACATCACTTTGTACTTACGGCGGTCAGGATATTAAAATGAGCGAAGAAAGATTTGAATATGGCAGAAACTTTGCCAACAAAATCTGGAATGCTTCAAGATTTGTTCTTATGAACCTTGATGGTGTCGATAATAACGATATCGATTTCAATAAATTGACTATCGCCGACAAGTGGATTTTGGATAAATTAAACAAAACAGCTCAAGAAATTAACGAAAATATTAAAAATTACAGAATTGGCGAAACCGCTCACGTCTTGTATGATTTCTTCTGGAATTCATATTGTGACTGGTATGTTGAAATTGCTAAAATTCAATTACAAGATAGCAAATTGAAAGCTAATACTCAAAGGGTTTTGAGATACGTTCTAGATATGTCTTTGAGAATGCTGCACCCTATAATGCCGCATATTACGGAAAGAGTATGGCAGTTAATCCCTAAAAAATCAGAATTTTCAGCTATTATCGTCGCTAAATTCCCTGTATATGAAGAAAAACTTGACTTCCCTAAAGAAGCAAGAGAAATGGAATTAGTTTTCGAAACGATTAAGTCTTTGCGTAACGTAAGACAAAGTTTCAATATTTCTACTTCTTTGAAAATGGATATCGAAATCCGTGCAACAGAAGAAGAAAAACCTGTATTTGAAGAAATTGAAGCATACATAAAACGTCTTGCAAAAGTTGAAAATATCACTTATGCAGACGTGAATGCTCCTGTTCCTCAAAAAACAGCGACGGCTGTAGTTTCAGCGTCAAAAATAGTTCTTTCGCTTGAAAATTTGATTGATTTTAACGAAGAAATCAAACGTCAGCAAAAGAAACTCGACAAATTAACAGGTGAGAAAAAATCCTTAGCAGGAAGAATAAACAACCCTAAATTTGTTGCAAATGCCCCTAAAGAATTGATTCAGCAAACAAAAGACAGAATTGCAGAAATCGAAATTCAAGAGAGTGCAATCAATGAGCTTATTGCTTCATTGAAGTCATAAACTTAATAAACAAAGTGTTTTTCGGGTCTTTCTTAATTGAAAGTCCCGCTTTGTGCTGTAAAAATTTGTTAAGTAAAGTTAAAAATCCTTTACATCTTGACATGCCTCTGCTAAAATAGTAGCAACGTTTTATAGATAATGTCTTAGACAATGGAGTAAAAATGACATCAAGTGAATTAGATTTTGAAGAATTATTAAAACAATACGATTACAAGTTTCAAAAAGGCGATCTTGTAAAAGGTATTGTATGCGGCTACGATAGCCAAGGGGTTATGGTGGACATCGGTGCAAAAACTATTGCAGTTGTTCCTACACGTGAAGCTGTTGACAAAGATGAAAAAGTGGAAGATAAATTTGAAAAAGGCAAAGAATACGAATTCTTGATTATCAGAGAAGAAGACGAAGACGGTAAATTCCTTCTTTCTAAGAAAAAAGTTGATTTTGCTTATGCTTGGAAAGAATTGGAAAAAGCTAAAGCTGCTGACGAAACAATTCTCGGTACGGTTGTCGGAATTGTTAAGGGAGGTGTTCTTGTTGAAATTTCAGGCGTTAGAGGTTTTGTTCCTTCTTCTCAATTAAGAGCTAAAGAAACAGAATTGGAAGTCGGTTCTAAAATTGAATTGAAAATTTTAACACTCGATGCACAACAAAACAACTTCATTCTTTCTAACAAAAAAGTATTTGAAGACAGTGCTGTTGAAGCAAGAAAAAATGTATTCTCACAAATTGAACCCGGACAAGTTGTAAAAGGGGACGTTGTCAGAATTACAGATTTCGGTGCGTTCATTGATTTGGGCGGCATTGACGGGCTTCTTCCGTTGTCACAACTTTCTTGGAGATGGATTGACCATCCGACAGATATTTTGAACGTAGGTGACAAGATTGATGTTGAAGTTATCGCTGTTGATCACGAAAAACAACGTGTATCTTTGAGTTTGAAAAACCTTGAACCTGATCCATGGGTTGAAGCTGAAAAACAAATCAAAGAAGGCGACAAAGTTGAAGGTACAATCACCAGAATTAAACATTTTGGAGCATTCGTAGAAGTGTTCCCTGGGGTTGAAGCATTGTTGCCTCACAACGAAGTTGTTGAGCTTCAAAATCAAAACGGAAATATTTTGCAAGTCGGTGACAAAATTATGACATATATTTTGAAATTCAATCCGACAGATAAGCGTATCGCTTTGACAGTAAGCGAACCAACAACAGACTCATCTGCAGAGTAATGGTAATTAAATAAAGCGGGAGGCTTGTTAAGCCTCCTGCTTTTTGCTGTGCAAAGAAAAATTTTTGGAGTAGGACATGTTCCTTTAATAGAAGTGAATAAGTTAATATGTGAATAACTTTTTAACCCTATTCCCCGAAGTAGTTTTTCAAGCCGATGGAGAGGTTTTTGTTTTTGCAAAGTTTTTTGAGTTTTGAGATTGCCCTGTTTTCGATTTGGCGGATGCGTTCCCTTGAAACTCCATACTGCGTTCCAATTTCATCAAGCGTTTTTTTAGTTCCACTGTTGTCCAGTCCGTATCTCAAAATCAATACGTCACGCTCTTTTTGGCTTAGTTGATTAAGCATCTTTCTTATGTCGTGGAAGAGGTTTTCTTGTGTAACCCTGCTGTCAGGCGTAATTGTTGATTCGTCCACGATAAAATCTGCGATTTTTGAGGAGTCCTCTGCCGAATTCGCAGGGGTTTCCATGCTGATTGTAGATTGTGCGGATTTGATGATTGAATTAAGTTTGCTGACCGAAATTCCCAGTCTGTATGCAATTTCTTGTTTTGACGGGGCGTGACCGAGTTCGGTGGTCAAGTCAAGCGTAATTCTTCTGATTTTGCCGAGAGATTCAATCAGGTGGATTGGAAGTCGAATAATGCGAGCTTTGTCGGCAATGGCACGGGTTATGGACTGTTGAATCCACCATGTTGCATAAGTTGAGAATTTGTAGCCTTTGGTGTAATCAAATCTTCCTGCGGCTTTCATCAAGCCCAAATTGCCCTCTTGGATAAGGTCGAGGAACGAAAGTCCTCTGCCGATGTATCTTTTGGCAATGCTGACTACAAGCCTGAGGTTTGCGTTTACAAGAAGATTTTTCGCAAAGGTGCTTTGTGTTTCGTAAATCTGCTTTGTCAGGTCAAGTTCTTGGGCAGGGGAGAGTAGCGGAATTTTTCCGATTTGTTGAAGGTAAATTTTTACGCTGTCATCGGAATTAACAGATGAGATACTTTCTTGAACTTTAGGGTCTTCAACCGATTCCAGAACATCGTCTTCTTCCTCCTCTTGGAGCTTGTTGAAGTCGACGCCTTCTTCTGATATCTCATCTTGTAATAAATCTAATTTTTCTAGTTCTTTTTTCATAATAAGCTCTCCGTTAATGATTATAACCTATTAATCATCAATGATTCTATTTTGTTACTTTGCTTAACCTTTGGCGAACTGATTCAAAGATTATTGCTGCAAAAGCATTTGAAACATTCAGTGAGTTGAAATTATTCTCCATAGGAATTTTTACTACAAAATCTGACGCTTTCAAAACCGATTTTGAAACTCCTGCGTGCTCTGCTCCCATAACGATTGCAAAGTTCATATCATTGTAATTAACATTATAATAATTATCCTTTGCGGAAGCGTCCGCAGCAATTACCCACCAGTTGTTTTCTTTTAGTTTTGTAATTACGTTGATAAGGCTATTGACTTTGATAATTTTTATATGGTTAATTGCACCTGCACTTGTTTTTTCGACGATTGCGTTAACTTGAACATTGCGTCTTGACGGAATTATGACCGCCTCAACGCCAGCACAAACGCAGGTTCTGATTATTGCACCCAGATTGTGAGAATCTTCTACCCCGTCGAGGATTGCTACGCTTGAATTCTCGTGAGGTTGTTCCAAAAATTCGTCAAAATCCGCATATTTTATCGGTGAAATTTGGGCGATTACGCCTTGGTGATTCAGTCCGGCGTAGTCGGAGAATTTTTCTTTTGCCACAAATTGAAAAACAATGCCTTTTTCTCTTGCCAAATCCTTGATTTGATTGAGCTTTGTGTCGGTATGATTGTTTTTTGAAATAAGAATTTTATTAATTTCACGCTTGCCCGAGATTAGAGCTTCCAAAACCGAGTTTTTGCCGTAAATTATGCTTTCTTCTGACATTGTTTTGATACCTCCAGCATTCTGTCAATACATTTTAGGGCTTTTTGAGCAACGTCTTTGTCTACGTTAATTTCGTGCTGTTCTTTTGCAAGAGCATTGTAGATGTCTTCAAGTGTATGCCATTTCATGTTCGGGCAAATGATGTTGTCTTTAATTAGGATAAATTCCTTTTCCGGATAATCTCTTTTTAACCTGTCGACAACACCCTTTTCTGTAGAAATAATAAATTGTTTTTTGTCACTTTCGATAGCATGTTTCATAATCCCTGTTGTTGAGCCGACGTAGTCTGCAAGTTTTACGACTTCTTTGTGGCATTCAGGGTGTGCAAGAACCTCTGCGTTCGGATATTTCTTCTTCATTTCGATAATATCCTCCGGCTTAATTCTCAAGTGTGTTGGACAATAACCGGGGTAGGTAATAACTTCTGTCCCGTCGAGTTGTGATTCTACCCATTTGCCGAGATATGTGTCAGGTAGGAAGAGAACCTGCGGAGCATGAAGACTTTTTACGATATTTAGGGCATTTGAGGAGGTGCAACAGATGTCACATTCTGTTTTTACTTCTGCCGTTGAATTTATATAACAAACAGTCGGAATATTCGGGTGTTTTGATTTGAATTCCCTAACCTGTTGTAAATTAACCATATCAGCCATCAGGCAGCCTGATTCCATACGGGGCAATAAAACTTTTTTGTCGGGGTTGAGAATTTTAGCTGTTTGAGCCATAAAATAAACGCCGGCAAACACAATGATATCGGCATCTGTTTCTGCGGCTTTTTGGCTAAGGTATAAAGAGTCACCAACGTAATCTGCAACTTCATCTACTTCTATATTTTGATAACAGTGTGCCAAAATTACTGCATTTTTCTCTTCTTTCAGCTTTTTAATCTCGTTTACTATTGAATTCATTTTGGTGGCTTCTCCTCCATTTGTTGTAAATTTTTGTTAAAAATACTATGTCTACAAAATATATTGTATAATAAAAATAAGAATTGGTTACAAAAATAGAGAAATAAAGAATAATATGGGAAATTTTTTAAGTGATTTTATGGAATCGTTGAGTTCGGGCAGCCACAAAAACGTGGTGTATCTTTCCGTAACCCCGGGGGTGGGCTTGGAACTCTGTCAGGTAGATATGCAAACCAAACTCGTAAAGGCTTATGCCGTCAGAGATTTGGAATACAATGAAACAGCAAGAGATATTGCAGATTATGAGGCTTTTAAGGCGGCTGTCGCTGATATGTTTGAGGAACTTCAAATTAATCCTAAATGCGATGTTGTTGTCAATATGCCGCTTTGTACGTTAGGTACAATGAATTTACCGTTAATTTCCGGTGATGAGGCTATTACTACAGGTGTTACGGCCGAAGTTGAACAGTCTTATATTTTCAGCAGATTAGAACCGGTTGTTGCTTGGTCTGATATCCATACAGCGTCAAGTGCAAACAGTGACTCTCGAAAGATTTTATATTCGGCGATTCAAAAAACAATAATTGAAAAGTTGACAGAATCGTTGGCTGCGATTGGTGCAACCCTTGTGGGCGTTGAGCTTTCAATTATTTCATACTTGAGAGCTTTGGATTTTGCAGGTTACACAACGACGCAAATGAAAGAAAACGTAACTTGGAACTTGTTGCTTGTTACCGTAACAGGTTATTCACTTGTTTCAATGGTCGGTAAAAATATCGTTGATTACTATGAAGAACCGCTTGCTACAAAGACTTTTGAGGGTGAAGAAATCTACAACGCAATCAACGCATCAGCTCAAATTACTTTGATGAGTTATCCTGCAAATTACTTGTATATTATTTCCGAAACTGATATGGTCAGTGCGGAATTGCTTGCCAAGAAAATCCAAAATGCAGGTACTGTTGATTACTTTGAAAATAACAGCTTTAAAAAACACGAGGTTACTCAGGTCGGACTTGATGTCTTGCCTGACAACGTTTTGAAAATCTCATTGCAGGCAGTTGGTTGTGCCGTTTCAGGCATGGTTAATTACCCTGTAGATTTTGATTTTATAAAAGACGGTACGAAGGTATCTAACGACGATGTGCCTGTTCCGTTGCCGTTTGGTGATCCTCCGATTGTGATTTCACCGGCTATGGCAACAAAAATCGCTGCTGGAATTTTGGCTATTGCCTTGATTATCTTTGGCGGTTTGGGATTTTTGGTATTACCGAAAATCGAAGCTAACAAGACCGCACAAGTTGACGATATCAATTCAAAGGTTTCAGAATTAGAAAAGAAATTGAAGGAAGTTGAATCAGAACAAGATTCAACGGGTTCTTTCAGCATAAACAAACAGGTTGATACCGTTCTCAAAAATAACAGAACTAAACTTTTGAATTACTCTGCACTGGGTTCATCTATCCCGAGTTCGGTTTGGTTGACCTACTTTATGACGTCTGACAACGGATTGGTTGACATAAAAGGTGAAGCCTCCAATGTTGAAGATGTTTATGTCTTCTTCAAAAATATGAAGGATTCTTTGATTAATACGACTTTGCGTTTGCAAAAACTTCAAATGCAGGCAGGTTCTGTTGATGATGTTCTTTCAGGCAGTGATAAATCTCACAACTATGAGTTTGAAATTACCAATATGGACGCAAATCAACTAAATGCTCTAATGGGTATTAATCCTGCGGATCCTAATGCACCGAAAGACGCAAACGCTAACAACCAAAACAAAGATAACGGTGCAAATAATAATAACAACAACAATAATAATAACGGTGGAGCTGCTCCGAACAACAAGCTCTTGAGCGATAAGCCGGTACAGGTAAATTAATTAAAAGGTTAATATAATGGATAATAAAGAATTATTAAAATTATTTCAAAATGCGATTTTATTACTGGTTCTAACTTTTGTTATTGTCATTTACATGATAGTAATGAAGATTGTTCCGTCCGTAACTAATATCAATTCGTTGTCGAATGATTACAAGGCTGCTGTAGAAAAGCAAGCAACGTTAGAAAAACAGTATGATTCAAAAAAATCTGCACTTATGCAAGCTACAAACGTGGATTTGACCGGTGGAAAAGATATGTATAAGCCGATGGATTCTGGTTTGGATGCAAGCAGTATTGTTGCAGGTCAGTTTGAGGATATCTTGGCAATGTTGAGAGCAAATTCCGTCAAGGCTCGTTCTGTTGATTACGCTTACAACCCGCCGGAAGATGAATTTGTAAAGGGTGCAGGTGCAAAAGTCAGTGCTTGTCAGGTAACTTTGCAACTCGTCGCAACTTACAAAAACTTTGAAAACTTTATGAGAGATTTGTACAAACACGAACACTTCTTGGATATTTCTAAAATCGAAATTATCCCGTACGAAAAGAATAAAACAATTCTTTTGATTAATTGTAAAATCTCGCTTTATGCAAAGAAAGTTTAGTATAAAAAGCCTCTTTTAAAGAGGCTTTTTTATTGCTATTTTTTGAATTCTATGGCGAACATGGCGTTTTTGTTTTTTATACAGGTTTGGCAATACGAGCTTTCCAAAACTGTTTTGTCCGAGTAGTCAAGGAAGGAACTTCCGCACCTGCCACGATGATCGTTTGCCAAAAACGGACAACTGTAAATCCCTTTTGAGGTCAAAATTCTACTATTTTCACAGTCAAGAGAATTCCATTTTGTATCAGAAATTTCTACCGGTGTCTTTTTGTCGTAATATTCGTTTATTACAAGGTTATCTTCTGTTGCGTCAATTCCCAGTTTTGTGAAGATTTGACCGAATTCTTTCAGAAGGATGCTTTTGGGTTCTTTGTAGAAGTTTGTTACACAAAATATCGGCATAAAGTTGTATTTTGAAAGGCATTTTGCGGCGTGTAGTGTTTGCCTGTATGTTCCTCGTCCTCTTATGTCGTCGCTTTTGATTTCGTTGTAGTGGTCAATGCTGAGTTTGAAAAGTATTCGATATTCGCTTTCATCCTCAACTCGTTTTAAAAATCTTGCCTTTTTCTCATTTATTGAGCTTCCGTTTGTGAAAATACAGACGTTACATCTTTTCAGACAGAGCCGTAGAATACTGTTAAAGTCAGGATGAGTCATCGGCTCACCGCCGGTAAGATAAATGCAGTTTAGGGGTTCTTTTACGGACTCATCCAAGGCTTTTTTTATTGTATCAATGGAAATAAAATCTTTTACGTGTTTTGTGAGCGGAAAATCAATGTAGCAATCTTTACAGCGTTGATTGCAGTTTTTTGCCGTCAATTCTATAAAAAGATTGTTCAAGGCTTTCAGGTGACTTACGGGTGCTAATCCAATGGTTGATTTCATAATAAACTCTCCTTTAATAATATAGTTATTGTAGAAGTAATAATTTATATTAAAATCACCCACGTGGCTATAATTGGATTATTTTTTAGAAAAGTCCTCGGGCTTTTTGTCCAAAAGCCACTTGCTCATAATGTAATGTTCGTAACTCAGTGCAAAGTTGTAAAGTGCGTTCACCAAAACTCGCCCGCTTTCGGATTTCCCGACGATGAAGAAATCCCCGAGAGGGTTTTCGGCAAGCATAATTTCTCTGTGGATAATCTTGTCGATGTGGTTTTTCGGATTTTTATTTATAACAAGTTTTATCCACTCGCACAAAAGTTTGTTGCAGGTGGTTTTGTTTGAGATGAGTTCGTCGTTTCTCTCTTGCAGGTATTTTGAAAATTCTCTGAGTATCATTTTAATCTCCGAAGGGGGTTGTTGCCGCAAAGCAAACTATATCTTCAATTCCGTTCTTTTTAAATTCTCTTATCATTTCTTCAAAGGTTGAGCCTGTTGTGCAAATGTCGTCAATAATCAGAATTTTGCCACTTTGAAGTTTTGATTTGTCAACCTTGAAGGCATTGTTCAAATTGTTAAATCTTTCTTTTTTAGAAAGTTTGTATTGCGGTTTTGTATCTTTAATTCTCGTTATAAGCTCGGGATTATAGCTGTAACCGCCAAGCCTGCAAAGTTCCGTTCCGACAAGTTCCATGTGGTTGTATTTGCGTTTCTTTTTTCTTTTGTAATAAATCGGAACGGGAACGACTTGAAAATCAGTGTCATCGGTTACACTCAACCAGTATTGAAACATAAATTTTGCAAGGTAATAAGCGAGTTCTCGTTGGTTGTGATATTTTAGCCCACGAATTAGCTTTTGAAGGTTTTTGGAATAAACGCCCGCACAGTAGACCTTTTTACCCTCGGTAATCCTGTTTGGCATTGTTGCGAGGTAATCCAGTTCGTTGAAACATTTGGAGCACATTTTTGAGCACTCTTTAGAACTTCTGCAAAAATAACATTTTTTCTTATAAATCCAGTCCAAAAGACCGAGTAAAAATTCCTTCATATCGAAATTATAACAGAAAAAGAAAAACAAAAAAAAGCTATACATACGTATAGCTTGAACAATAATCTTGGGAGGAGATTTGGGGATAGTTGTACATGCATGATATGTCAAGCATGTTTTTTTTGTTACATGTGTACCAAAAAAATTAATAAAAATTTACAATTACTTGATTTTATATTATAATGAAGGTAAGGAGGTTTTTGCATGAAAATACTTGTAATAAACGGTGTAAATATGAATATGCTTGGCATTCGGGAGCCTGAGAAGTATGGGAACATGACTTTAAAGGATTTGGAAAAGGAGCTTTATTCATATTCTTTTGAACTGGGTATTGACATAGAAACCTACCAAAGTAACCACGAAGGTGAAATTGTCGAAAAAATTCATTCTGCATACAATAACGCTGACGGAATTGTGATAAATCCGGGGGCATACACACACACTAGTGTTGCGATACGTGATGCTATCGCAGCGGTTAATCTCCCGACGGTGGAGGTTCACATGACAAATATCCATTCTCGTGAAGATTTTCGTCACAAATCAATGATTGCACCCGTTTGTATTGCACAAATCAGCGGTTTTGGAGCTGACTGCTATAAATTGGGACTAAAAGGATTGACTGATATATTAAACGACGTGATAAGCGGTTAACTTTGCCGTGTTCATGTTTAGTCTATCGGCTGTAACCGCAATTTAGCGGGAATATTGACTATTCCGCAAACTCTTTGCAATATGCGTCTGCAATAAGAGCAGATTTTTCATAAGCTTCTTTGTCGCCCTTTTTGTTCAATACATCAAGCGTCAAGTCAAAAATTTTGTTGAATTTTTCTGCTTTTTCGGGATTTTGTAACATAGCATTAATATCCTTTTCGATTTCGCTCAACTGCACTGTTTTTGCTTTTGAGCCGAGAACTTGAGAACGTCCGAGGATAGCTTCAGGTGATTTCGACAATGTTTCTGCGGTTGTTACGTTTGTCTGTTCAGCATTCTGTTCAACCAAAGGTTGCACATCTTTTTTTACCTCAGGCATCGGCTGGAAATTAGTTTTGTTTAATCCGGCTGCATTATTGTTGATTTCTCTCATAATGGCGTCCTCCTTTATTTTTAAAATAGCACCTTGCTATTTTATATATTCTCATTTCTCTGTTTTTAGCTTTAAAACACCAAAAAAAATTTTTTTGCTATTTTGTAAAAAAAAAATTACAAAAATTAATATTAAAAGTCCCGCAAATATTTTTTATGTTATCATCCATTATATAACATAACGGAATTGAATGCAACTTATGAATTTACTTAACTTATTTAACTCAATAAACCTGAAAAACGTGATACAGTACCTGCCTGATGCCCTTTTTGTGGTGCAGGAAGCCGACGGAAAAATCCTCCAAATAAACGATAAGGCGGCGAAAATTTTTGAGTTGGATAAAGAGGATTTGGAAAATCTTAACTTTAATAATGTTGTGATTAAGGGTATGGAGCTTGCCTATCAGTCCTCCCTCAAAGATGTTGCGGTAATTGGCGGTGCGGCTGTCAACAATGACGAGTTTTTTGTAGAATTGAATGCAACTTTGCTTGATGACTTGTATTTTATTACAATTCGTGACGTCACGGCGATGACAAATGTTTTGATTAATGCCGAAAAATCAGGAAGATTGAATAAAGATAAAAATCTTATGCTATCAAAATTGGCGGGCGATTTCAAATCACCTCTGCAGTCAATAATGGGCTTTTCGCAAGCTTTAGCAGACGGACTCGGCGGCGAGATTAACGAGAAACAGCAAAAGTATGTGAAGATTATCAGCAAAAATGCAGCGGATTTATATGATTTTATGGATAAATTCTTTGAATTTACCTCTATTGAGGCCGGCTTGCTGACGACTTCATATTTGGTTTTTGATGTCGAAAATCTTATTCAAAATGTTATCAAGAGTTTTGAACCTCAATTAAAACAGAAAAAACTTTCGATAGATTTTGATACCGAAACTCCGATAAATAAAGCGATTTACAGTGATGAAAATATCTTGAAAACAATTTTAACTCACATAATTGAGCTTTCGATAAACTTGACTGAACTCGGCACGATTTCGATTGAACTTTCAAATCCTGAATTGGCGTTTGTTGCAAATACAGGCGTAAAGCTGATTAAGAATGCTAATGACACTTCGTATTTGCAAATCAGAATTGTCGATAACGGTGTAGGTTTGCAAGAAAACGAAATTGAGGGAATTTTTGAGCCGTATACTCAGTTAGACAAAGTTAATAAAAAGAATTTGGTAAGAACCTTCAGCCTTGGTACGGTAAAAGAACTCGTTACCAGACTAAACGGTACTGTTTGGATTGAAACCGAGGTTATGAAAGGCTCTGCGTTTAATATTATAATACCTGTGGAAAAGGGAGCTGTAGCACAAGATGAGTGATGTTATATTAAGAGGGGTTAGGAAGGTCTATGATAACAAAAACGTTGTTATAGATAATATTGACTTGGAGATTAAAGACAAAGAGTTTATCGTCCTTGTAGGGGCGTCTGGTTGCGGAAAATCAACTATTTTAAGAATGATTGCCGGCTTGGAAGAAATTTCCGGCGGTGAAATCCTTATCGGCGATAAAAAAGTAAACAATATTCCGCCAAAAGACAGAGATATTGCTTTTGTTTTTCAAAGTTACGCATTGTATCCGCACATGACGGTTAGAGAAAATATTGCATTCGGCTTAAAAATGCGAAAAGTTGACAAAGCAACGATTGAAAAGAAAGTTCAAGAAGCTGCCGAAATTCTTGATTTGACGCCGTATTTGGACAGAAAACCAAAACAGCTTTCCGGAGGGCAGCGACAAAGGGTTGCACTTGGCAGAGCGATTGTCAGAAACCCGAAAGTTTTCCTTATGGACGAACCACTCTCAAACCTTGATGCAAAACTTCGTGTTCAAATGAGAGCGGAAATCAAAAAGCTTCACGAAAAACTCCAAACGACCTTCATCTACGTAACCCACGACCAAACAGAAGCCTTGACCATGGGCGACAGAATTGTAGTTTTGGATAAAGGGGTAATCCAACAGGTGGCAAGTCCCGAGGAAATTTATAACAACCCACAGAATACCTTCGTTGCAGGGTTTGTAGGTTCGCCGCAGATGAATTTTATCGACGGTGAAAATCTTTCTGCGGATTATGCGGGCAAAATTGCTGGAGTTCGTCCTGAAAAAATGACCTCATATCTGTATGAAGGTGCAAATAATGACGAAGATTTAATCAAATTGACCGTGAATATTGATATGACGGAGCTTTTGGGCAGTGAAAAAATCGCTTATTTCAATATCGGACAAAACAAATGTTCGGCAAAACTTCCTGCTGATTTCAATTTTGACAAAACGTTGAATGTAAGTATAAGAAAATCAGATATTTATTTCTTTGACAAAGAAACAGGCAAAAGAATTTAATCAGGTTTATTCTTTTTCTTTTCAACCCAAACGATTGTGACGTAATGAGGCTTGCAAAACGGGTTGTTCGGGCTTCGTGTCAAATAAGGATTTTGAGCGATTTTGTCGAATGCATTAATTTTTTCGTAAAGTTGTTTGGTGTAAAATAACAGGTTCATTTTCCCTCCCGACTATTATCTTGACTATATTATGAAGGTTTATGCATGCTGAATAATCCCTAAAAAGGATTATCTTTGACGTATTTTGTTGCCTTTTTGGCTACCCGCCAATCTAATTGCAAAAATCTTTCACTGTCCTTAAACTGTAGCGGAAAAGGAGGAATTTATGAAAACACTAAAAGGTACAAAGACCGAACAAAATATCCTTAACGCTTTCGCGGGTGAATCTCAGGCAAGAAACCGCTATACGATTTATTCAAAAATTGCTAAAAAAGAAGGCTACGAACAGATTGCGGAGGTTTTTCTCAATACTGCGGAAAACGAGCGAGAGCATGCCAAATTGTTCTACGAATACATCGGAAATACAATGGGGCATGTCGAGGCGACATATCCGTTTGAACTTGGTACGACCGAGGAGAATTTGCAAAGTGCAATGGAGGGCGAGCGTGACGAGTGGCAAACGATTTACCTGAAGGGTGAAGAGGATGCCAAAGAAGAAGAATTTGATGAAATCGCAGAAACCTTCCGACTTATCAGAACCGTTGAACAGCATCATTCAGAGAGGTATGCGGAGCTTTTGAAAAACATAAAAGAGGAAAAAGTTTTTTCCAAAGAAAAATCGCAAACTTGGGTTTGTCGCAAATGCGGTTATCACGTAAATTCCACAACCGCACCGAAAAAATGCCCGCTTTGCCACCACCCGCAAGCCTATTTTGAAATTGATTGCGAAAAGTTTTAATCACAACATCACCAAAAGCGTTAAAATGCCAAAAAGTTTCTCCTTTGGCATTTTAATGCTATAATATGGGTATGGAAAAGTTTCGTCTTAACAAATATAATACTTTGAATTGGATGGCGTATTTTGTGTTTGCCGTGCAGATTTTTTTCTTGCTCGCAAGCGTGTATATGTTCGGCGTTTATCCTGTTGTTTGCAAAGAGTATCTCTGTGCACTAGATCCGTACTTTTTTACAATCGGGTTCTTTTTTATCTTCTTTTGCTTAATCGTTCTTTTCCTACTCGGTTTCGGACTGGAATTCATCCTTTACAAGAGGGGTAAATTAAAACCGCACAGCGAAATCCAACCGATACAGTCGTTTTTGTTCAAACTCTCGGTCGGACTTCTTTGTTTTGATTTTCTGGCATGGGTAATTTTCAGCTTATTTGTTATTTATTTGATGTATCATTACGCATAAACTTACTTGTTGACCTCTTTTTCGACGATTTGTGGCATTGGTGATGAGATTATTTGTTGCAAATATTCGTCGTTGTGTTCACGGATGTTGTTGCCGATTTTTGCGATGTCCTCATCGTTTGCGAAAAAGTACCTTATTGCATATCGCAGTGCCAGCATGCCTTTTGTCGGGTGTTTTTCAAATTTGAATATATTATATTCAAAATACTTTTTCCCGTTGATTGAGCCGTTCTCAAGATAGCTGAAAGCTGCTTTGTCCTCCTTTTTATTTTGAACCAGTTTTAAGAGAATATCAGTTTCTTCGCTTTCCACCTTTTTTGAGACATCTTGTGCGTATTTTAACGGTTTGTCGATGTTCGGGTAGTGGTAGACGACAATCATTTTAGTGAAATCTTTTTTAGTTTCGTTTTTGAGAAAATATTCATTTTCATAGCCTTTTGTAATTGGTGAAACTGCACTGTATTTCAAAACATAAATGTTATTTGCAAAGTGGATTTCTTCGGCGAGAGCGTTGAGTTTAAATACAAAAATGCTCAAGACGCATAAAATTATAACTGACAAAAATATTCTAACCATAAAATACCTCCATTTTATAGTAATAATAACAGCATTTGAGAATTTTCGTAATAATCGCCATGGCTAAAACAAAAATCTAAAAAACACTTGCAAAAAAGTTCTTATTTGCTAAAATAGAGTAGTCCGAGCGGGGGTAATTCAGTGGTAGAATGCAACCTTCCCAAGGTTGACGTCGCGGGTTCGAGCCCCGTCTCCCGCTTTTTAAGTTATCTCGGACAGCTTTTGTATGTATTTTAGAGCGGGAGGCAAACTCTCACCCGAGTTTGTTGCTCTGTTGTCGCAACAAACAGGGTTCTACTTGTACAAGTATCCTGCCTCGTACGGCTCGTGCCGCTCGCCTACGATGCAGGAGAGCCCCGTCCCCCGCTTTTTAAATTATCTCGGACAGCTATTGTATGTATTTTAGAGCGAGAGGCAATCTCTCACCCGTGTTTGTTTGAATTGTCTTTTTAGGTGATATAATTTTTTGTATGAAAGACTTATTTAAAAATAAATTATACTATGTAATTATTGGACTTATTGTATTATTTGGAATTTTTTTGAGGCTTAAAGCCTTTCTTGTAGGACGTTCTCTTTGGCATGATGAGGCTTCTCTTGCAATAAATATTTTGCATAAAAGTTTCTTGCAATTCTTTTTACCGCTTGAACATTATCAATCAGCTCCGCCACTTTTTATGGCAATTACAAAACTTATTTCCCAAATTTTTAATACAACCGAATTTACTCTCAGATTCATTCCATTTTTGTGTGGAACTGCTTCTGTGCCAATGTTTTTCTTGCTGTCTGAAAATCTATTTGATAATAAAATTACACGTATTGTTGCAACAACCTTATTTGTAGTAAATTATAATTTGATTTACTATGCACAGGAATTCAAGCAGTATTCGTCTGACGTATTTTGGGTAATTCTGTTGTCTTTAATTTTACCAACATTTGATTTGACAAAATTAACTCGAAATAATTTGATATTTCTAGGAATTTCTTTTCTAATTTTACCACTTTTATCACTACCGACTTTATTTGTAATTGGTGCGTATTTAATTCTACAAATAGCAATTTTCAAAAAGCAAGTTCTTAAACGAGTTTGTGTAATTGGAATTTATCCGATTATTGCAGGGCTTTTGATTTGTATTCCAAATTTGATAAATAATCAAAATGAAGTTTTTTTGAAGCACTACTTTGAAAATTTAGGGTTTTTAAACTTTAATCCGATACATATACTAGCGATGATAAAAATGAACTTTAATTATTTCTTTTTTCCTAATAAGTTGGTGTTAATTGGAATTTTACTTTTTGGTTGGGCAATTACAGTTTTATGCAAAACTAAATCAAATAAATATCAAAATTTGTTGCTTATAAGTTTTACAATAAGTATTTTAGCCTCTTTTTTGCATATTTATCCTTTGTATGAGCGAGTTAGCTTGTATTTAATCCCGAGCACGTTGTTTTTACTATTAATTCCACTTGATTGTGTTTCCTCTAAAAATTCTGTTAAAGCTGTAATTATCACAATTTTAACTGCTTTATATTTTGGTGGATATTTGCATAACTTTTGGGATAATTATAATGCTAGAACTAATATTGCAAATGAGAATGCGAAAGATGCGTTGCAATACATAATTCAGAATTATCGTGAGGATGATATCATTGTTTATAACACAGCATCAGACTCTGAATGGGAATACTATTCCAAGATGTTTGGTTTTGATACTCGCTCGATTAGAATAAATCTACAAACTATAGACCAAAACGAGTACAACCAACTCTTAAACAAGCTACCAAAAGATAATACGTACTGGTTTTATTATCCCTACTCTCTTTCAAAATATCCTGAAAATGCCATGCTCGAAAGTTGGGCTAGTGACAAAATAATTGAGAAGAAAAAGAAATTCCAAAATTCTATTGTGGTGAAGGTTGGGATGTAATACTACTTCAATCCGAGGTAAATTTTGTACATTAACTTCAACAGTTTTTCGTCGTTTTCGAGTGCGGTAAAATGTTTACGTATGAGGAAACCTCAAAAACCATGCCTGTCGATTTTAATGAACTTTCTCCTTATTTGTCAAAAGAGGATAGCAGTTACGGATTTGTCATGTCGAACGGGTATTCTGTGAATTTGTTTTACCGTCCGAGTTGCAAGTCGTGGCAAACGGCGGCATACGTTACGAATTCCGCAATGCAGGCAGTTTGTATAAATATAATTTATGATATGAACGGCAAAACAGGCCCTAACCAAATCGGCAAAGATATAGGGACGGTTACGGTTATTGACCCAGTTCAACCGATTGCGGCAGGTTTGAATATTTATTCCGTAGGCGGTAAGGCAACGAAAACTTGTTCAGGCGGACGTATGCCCACAACAGAGGAGGCTACAGCGTATGTGTTTAATATGTTACTCTATTCGCCATCTGTAAGTACTTCATGCCGAGCTTTAACCTCAACGGTAGATAACGGACAACAACTCCATTTGTATTGCAACGGGGCTGTTCACTGGGGGCAAAGTTCAAACTCCCTTTGCATACAGAACTAACGCATTTTACCATTTTTTGAAAATGAAAAATACGGCAAGGATAATAAATGCAAAGCCGACAAGGTAATTCCATTTGAATTGCTCTTTAAGGTATAAAACGGAAAATATGCTGAATACGATAAGTGTAATGACTTCTTGAATTGTTTTCAGTTGAGCTGCATTGTAGACTTCATGCCCGATACGGTTTGCGGGAACTTGAAAGCAATATTCAAAAAACGCAATCCCCCAGCTTATGAGGATAACCATAATTAATGGAGCGGCTTTGTGCTTCAAATGCCCGTACCAAGCAAATGTCATAAAAATATTAGAAATGGTTAAAAGAATTATTGGAGCGATGTAATTATTCATAACAAAAAAATTATACAACAAAGAAAAAGTTCTTGACTTTTAGTTTTTTTTCAAATACAATGAATTCTGTTAGCCGGCATAGCTCAACGGTAGAGCAACGGTTTTGTAAACCGTAGGTTGTAGGTTCGATTCCTATTGCCGGCTTTTCTTCACCTTGTGAGATGAGCCTTTGTGGCGCAGGGGTAGCGCACTCCCTTGGTAAGGGAGAGGCCACGGGTTCAAATCCCGTCAAAGGCATTTGTGCTATTCGGCAGGCTTTGCAAGGTGATGATGAAAATTGAATAAGGGTAGGTGCCCGAGTGGCTAAAGGGAGCAGACTGTAAATCTGCCGTCGCGAGACTACGGTGGTTCGAATCCACCCCTGCCCAAACTATTAAGACCTCGTGTGAGGTCTTTTTTATTGCAAAAATTTGTTGTATTTTAAATATGTATTTTATTTCAATATTTCATTCCCGCATATTCCCCTTCTAAACAGACTCATTGTTATCAATTTTGGTTAAGTTATGTAACAATATATCTATTTTATGCAATTTTTACTTACTTATTTACTTATTTAATATGTATAAAGATAACAAGGAGAGATAATATGGTAAAATTTGATCCGGTTTCTTCGTCAAGAGAAGTTATGTCAACATCAAATGTTCACGAAACTCAAAAAACAAAAGCAACACCTAAAACAAAGAACGTCCCAATGGTGGACGGCAAAAAACGAAGATCCAATGCAGAAATTAAGGCTCAGGCTAAATTAAAAGAAGATATTAAAAACAATAATATTTTATATAACGAAACTGGACTCTTTGGTGCTTTAGGAACCTTATTTGATAAAGGTCGTATTGATAACGAAATTATATTTTCAAAATTTCCGGAGGGTACAACTCTCGGCGATATCAGAAAAAGATATAATTTACCACCGGGTTCATTACGGCATTTAGTATCTTCCGGTGGCGGAAACTTTGATTCTTATAAAGTTTCAGAACTTGATGGGCCTGTTTACATTTTTGCTGATGATATGCAAAAAGGATTAGGTGTTTCCGCAGACGAACTAAAAGAAATGTTCCCTGATAAACAATTCTCTCCGTGGAATAAATTTGGAACTAAAAAATAATTATTCATTTATTGTTTTAAAAGCAAAGCATTCAAGCAACTTTTGTTACTTGAATGCTTTTGTTATTGCTTAAATCAAATTTTTATTTTGCCAAAATACAATATCAATAGTTCATTTTATTTCTTTTTATTATAATTTTGCCAATAACTCAATGGAGTATACAACATTTTCCAATAAGGCTCCGAAGCATTTAAAGGGTTTTGATTTTTCTGAGCAAAGAAATAACACCCCATCCAATTTCGAGAATGTTGTATTAATGGGTTGCACATTACATCAGTAGCTCTTTGTAACGACACATACGTAAAAATATCATGTCCGATCCTATTTGGGCCTTTATACGGCCCGTTTGTATCAAATGACACTTGAATTCCCGCAAAATAATGCGACTTTTCGTTCGTTTTACTTCGCCACCCAAGCTCTGATATTGCCATACCATTCGAAAGTAAATATGTATTATAATGCGAATTGATATGTCCAGTTTCTGACATATAGCATCGACCATTTGGAGGCTCACCGAAAAAATACTCCTGCTTAATTTTTGTATAAAAATACAAATCTGCACACCCCGGTAATTTTTTTATTCCCTTAAATTGTTTTAAAAATATTTTATTCAATTCAGCAACAGACTGTTCCATCTGAGCATTATAATTTGGATCATACGACCATTTTGCGATATTTATTTCTGATATATCAGAGTAACCCATTTCAAAAAGACTCTTTTTTATAGCCTGTTGAATCAACGCATCGGCTCTTTTAAAAGCAGCTTCATGCTGTTTAATTCGATAATTTGTAATAACAGAAGGTAATGTCATCGCTGCTACAACACCGATAATTCCGATAGTTATTATAACTTCAGCCAAAGTAAAAGCTGTAAATTTTTCTGTTAATAAAAAAATTTTCATCTCGATATTCGCTCCTCGCTTGATATTATACCAAAAACTTGAAAAATATTCATAGAATGTTCTTTATTTATTGATATATCTTAATATATGGGTCAAAAATTTAGTAAAGTTTATCATAAAAAGTTCGGGCAAAGAGTCAAGATGTTGCGTCTGGAAAAGGGGCTGACTCAAGAACAACTGAGCCTTGAGATAGGAACTGATAATTCTTATATTTCTAATATTGAAAATGCAAGAAGTGATATTCCGCTTTCCAGAATTAGGCTTATTGCAAAGGCTTTTGATATTGAGCCTTATGAATTGTTAAAGTTTTAGTATAAAAGCTCTTCTTGAGATGAAGAGCTTTGTGCATGTTTAAGTATCTTTTTAATAAATCTGATTTTGACAAGGTTTTGATTAATTTGTAATTGCAATTTTTATTACATTGTCTTGCCTGTTTTCAAAAAGCTCATAAGCTTTTTCGATATCGGAAAGCTTGTATTTGTGCGTAATAAGTGGGGTTGTATCAATTTTACCTTCTTTTATAAGTTCTAATATTTCTGCACAATCACAACCGTCTACGCCTCCTGTTTTAAAGGTGAGATTTTTCCCGTACATATCCGGTAGCGGCAGTGTCATTGCTTTATCGTAAAGTGCAACAATGGTTACAATCGCGTTAGGTCTTGCACAATCCCAAGCCATTTTGAATGTTTCTTCGGCTCCGGCAACTTCAATTACCACATCAGCTCCGCCGTGAAGGCTTTCTTTTGCTACTGTTTCTTTGCAGCTCTCGGGGTCTGTAACTAGAACTTTCGGATAATGCGTTTTTATAAAGTTTTTTCGAGTTTCATCTTTTTCGCAAACAATAATTTTTTTCGGATTTTTTAATAGTGTGCATAATAATGTACAAATGCCGGTAGGGCCGGCTCCGATTATTAAAACGGTATCGTTATTTTTTATTTCAGAAATTTTTGTTGCCCAAAATCCCGTAGCCAAGATGTCCCCGACAAAAAGGGCTTGATCATCGCTAACTGTTTGCGGAATAACGTTTAAGCCCTGATCTGCATAAGGAACTCTGACATATTCGGTTTGCCCTCCGTCAATTCTGCAACCTAAGGCCCAACCGCCATTTTCGTCGGTACAGTTATTTACAAATCCATTTTTACAATAAAAACATTTTCCGCAAAAGGTTTCGACATTGACGGTTACTCGGTCGCCTACTTTTACATTTTTTACTTCAGTGCCGATTTCGTCGACAACTCCAACCATTTCGTGTCCGACGGTAATTCCTTTTACTGCTTTTGGAACAGAGCCGTGTTTTATGTGCAAGTCGCTTGTGCAAATGCTACTCATCGTAACTTTTACTATTGCATCTTTTGGGTTTTGTAATTTCGGTTTGTCTTTTTCCGTTAATTCAAATTTGCCATGTTCAATATATGTGTATGCTAACAATTTAATTCTCCTTTTATTTATATAGTAATGTTAACACACAATTTGAGGATTTTGACAAAAAGTTTTGTTTCAAAGATGAGTGCAACATTATTTATACAAAAAGAGTTGTGGCATTTGAAAAAGGTTTTATTTTAGTTTGAGAAGCCCTCTTGCATTAAGTCCGTCAAGAATTCTAAAGTTGACAAGGTTTCTGTAGTCACGCATTGTCGGAGAAAAATGAACAAATAATTTTTTTTCGGAATTGCTTTTTTCTACAAGTTCTTGAATTTTTTGTGCGTTTTTGATAAATCCTGTTTTAAATTGGCTCGGCTTGTATAATGTCCACGCATAGTGCGGATAGAATGAAGATCGACATTCATTGGTGTTTTGGTTTACCAACATATCTTTAAACATGTTGTAATCCATTTTGTAAAATTCTTGTTTTATATTTCGTCCGTAAGGCTGTAATTTTTCAGGCATAAATACTTGAGGTTCGGAGTAGCTATCTGCGTAAGGATTTAAGTCCTCCAGATAATCCATACTTCCAATTCCGACAAATTGTATTGATTTGGAGAATTTTTCCAATATTCCTAAATCATCAGCATAATTTGCCATTATATCTAGGAATGAGCTTGCACCTTTTCCGGTAGCAATAAAGTCTGTAATGACGGTCTTTTTGCCGGTTTTTTCGAAGTTATCAACAATGGATTTCGGATCAGCCTTTAAGTCTTTTAAATATTTTCGATATTCTTTGATTTCATTTTCTTTAGGGCAATATTGTGGAGCTAATTTTTTAACGCCCTCTTCTCTGTCCGGTCTGTACCAAAATTTTGAGAATGCTACAAAAGTATATTTTTCAATTCCGTCTTTCATCCACAAAGCCCCGTTTAAAAACCATTTTGGACTTCTACCCAGACAAATTATAGGTTGATCTTTATATTTTTTATAAATAGATGCGGTTTTTATGAATTCATCCATATCGTGTTCAGAACGTAATGGAAGATGCACTTGGGTTTTGTCAAATAATTCATCAGCATTGAAAGATGCTGTTTTTGTAAAGTTTTCATATCGTTTTCTAAAGAATTTTTTTCTGGCATCGGTCATAAAGTTGTATTTGTCAAAGTCGATATCCGGAATTGTTCTGTGCCTGTCAATACGTTCCCCGAAATGAATTTGAGCTCCATAGTGGAAATTCGTCGGGACTTTTGCATATTGAACTTTGTATGGGGTAGCTGTTTTTTGAGCTGAGTTTTGAATTGTTAAGCTGTGTAAGGAATTGTTAAACTGTAATGTTCTTCCTTGAATTGCTGAGATTTGCATAAAAACTCCTATTTTACGTTTCTATAGAAAAGTAAAACTCGTAAAAATATTTTTTGCTAGATTATTTGAAATTTGTTAAATTTGAAAAATCTACTTCTAAAGCATCCGCAATCGCAAATAGTTTTTTAAGGCTTATGTTTTTTTGCCCTCTTTCCACTCGTGTAATATATTCTCTGGATAAATTAACTATTTCGGCAAGTTTTTCTTGTGATAATCCTTTTTTCTGTCTATATTTTGCAATATTTTTACCTAATTTATCCAATCTTGACATGTGACTTATTTTGCCTTAAATTAAAAGCATTGTCAGTGACCTATTTGTCCGAAAGGGGATTTATGAAATTTAAAATGTTAGATTTGAGTGCTATTTTTCATAATCTGTTTGAGTACAGATTACAAAAAGCCGCTTTTACTTTGGCAGAAGTTATAATAACTATCGGAATTATCGGTGTTGTAGCAGCGATGACAATATCAACAATACAAAATTATTTTAAAGTAAAAATTTTAGAATCACAATTTAAAACCGCAGATTCAATAATTACACAAGCCTTAAAAAAAACTGCCTCTGAACTGGGTTATGAAGATTTAAAAGATTTACACTTAAAATATTATGTTAATTCATTAGATGATAACGGAGGAGAACCAAGACGAAACCAAAAAGCAATAAATGAAGCTTGGGAGAAACAATTCAAAAATGCAAAGACAATAAATCCACTCCCAGAAATCTTTCATAAAGGAGTAAAAACTTATTCAATTCTTGGGGGTAAACTACCGGATCCTACAACGGTATATAGCGGAGGTTACATTCTTCCAAACGGAATGTTTGTTTCTAGAATCATATATGGAATAAATTCATCTCCTCCAACTTGTTTTAACTTTTATTTCGACACAAACGGGCCATATAAAGGACCAAATAAATTTGGGCACGATATATTTCATTATTACTCTATTCAATACAGAACAGGTTGCAACCCCGTAAGAGGGATATCTTCGAGAGAAGAGGGATGTTATTGGTACGCACATAACAATATTAACCCTTCAAAAGTTCAATATAGAGATTCTGGCAAAATATGGTTTACAACACCCGCAAACAAATCCCATCCCGATAACTACTGGGACATATTGTTTAAAAAAGAAAATTACTGGAAAGGGGAATAAAGAATTAATTGTAAATGAACACATGGTTTACCATTATTTCTGGCATTAACTGCTTCAATAATTGTTTGGTCAATATCTTCGATTTTGTTTTTAAGATATTCATTTAAAGTTTCAAACATCTTTTTATAGTTTTTGCTCATATACACCACTCCTACTATAAATTCTGTAAATCAATTTACAATAGATTAACTCTTTTGCCAATGTGTGTAACTTCTACTCAAAATATATTAAGGTGTAACTATGTCTATAAAGAAAAATTTAGGAAATAGAATACGAGAAATAAGCATAAGCCGTTCACTAACACAAGAGGCTTTGGCTGAGAAAATCAACCTTTCGGCTAAAAAGTTTAAGCCAAATAGAACTCGGCAATAATTTTGTTTCTGCTGAAACATTAGACGAACTATGTTCAGCATTAAATATTACTCCTAATGTACTTTTTGATTTTAAATATTCCGATGTTACTGAAAATACATCTTTAGAAGAAATCGTCAAAAGACTAAAAAATAATCCAACATTATTAAAAACAATTTATAGAATTGTTTTGGCATTAGATTACTAAAAAATTTTCTCGGTAATTTTATACCTCACATCACTAAAACATTTCATCATTCACCAGAGAATGCTCTCATTCTAAATTATTTAGGCGGGGATTTTTAAGCCGAGAAAAATCTCACAGCCGAAAACTTGTGTCCGCGACTATGAAACCTCATCACACAATGAGAGGGGCTGTATGGGGTGTTTATGTTATACTCTAAAATAATAAGGAATATGATATATGATGCTAGGACATGAACTATTCTTGTATTTAAAAACTAATTGGCTAAAAGTAACTATAATAACTTTAAGTTCTTTTATTATTTTGACGACTTTATTATGTCAATATAAATCCATTTGGAGATTTATAGTATCAATTTTTATATTGTTTAAAATTTTTAATGAAGTAATTTCAAAACCTATACAACTTTTATTAGAAATTTTTAAATTTAAGTTAAAAAAAGACTACTTATCTATAAAACTAGCATTAACCCTAAAAGTAAAAAATGGTTTTTTGCTCTCAAATATATTATTAAACTTGTTTCTAATTTTTTTATTATTTTTAACATTACTCGTTGCATACAATATTCAAAATGATGATTACAAGTCTACATTATATATGCTTGGTGGTGCAGTTGTTAGTATTTGGATAACTCATATTACATCAATTATTTTATCTATAAATAATTTAATTGAAAATTTAGAAACCTCATATACTGTTATAGCTGATATGAGACAACTATTAACAACACATTATGAACAGTTAATACCATTTTTTCCTTATCACGATGATTTATTTAAAAAAGATGGTGATATTTTATATATTACACCAGTTCATGCTGGGTTGGATAATAATTATTTAAACGAAGAATTAACTAAAACTTTTTTAACATATATGGAACAATTAAATTTGCAGATTTTGTATAATTCTTTTATCCCTAAATCTACTAATAATCTTATTCAATGCTTATTAAAGCAACAATTTAATCGTCAAATGTTACAAAATACTGTTATAAATTCAAAGGAATATATTTCTAATAACTTAATTTCATTATTTCAACAGGTTTTGACTTGTATCAATAAAATGTTATCTTTAAATGCACAATATCCAAACTGGGATACTGATAAACAGCTTGCTTCTCAAATGTCAATGTTGTGTTATGTTTATATTATAAAATTAACTAATTGTATTATATTTGTTCAAAGAGAATTTAATATTTATAATGAGTACATTACACATGTTTCACATCCACCGAGGTTGCCAATTTCAAACAAATTAGACGATGTTATCAAGTTAAATCAAGAAATAAAAAAGAAAGCAAAACATAAAACAGATTAGGTAGCTCGGCGACTCATAAGATGCTTTTTAGTTTTACTTCCTTGCTTGATATAATAAGTGTTATTGGTATTTATATTATTACTTTATAACTAAAGGGTCTGTTGCTTGTTTAAGTTTTCTAATATACTCTTGACTAATTTGTACTTGTCCTTTCAAATACAGTAATGGATACATAACGATTTTAGTTAATTGCCATTTTACATTATTTAAAAACTTATCATCTGTATATAATCCACTTGTCCACCTAAAATAATGTCCGTGTGTAACTTGTGAATTTAAATTATAATCGTTAAAAACTAAGTCCCTATATTCTGCTTTAATTTCTTTAAGTGGCGGAAGTTCAGAATACATTTTTTCCATATCCATAAAAAATGGTTTTCTTATTCTTTTATCAGTTTTAAAAAATTTATCAATCTTATCAAAGTTATCATTTGTTAATTTACATTTATTTATTTTTGATTTTTTAATTAAATAGTTTTGATTTTCTTTTGATAAGTTTTGTTTAAATCCTTTTTCAAATTCAGCAGTAAGTCTATCCCACTCAACCTCATATCCTGCACCAATTTCCATATCTTTTTTAAAATTTTTCAAAGATATAAAAGTATTTTTTAGTTCAATAAGTTGGCAATCAGAAATATATTCCGCTTGTTTTTCTGGATATACAGTTAAGTAACAGAATAATAATGTGCTTTCTAAAGCACTTCTAAGAATAATCAATATTTCATGTGGGAACTGTTCTGCTAATAAAACATTTATACACTCTAAATGAGAAATTGTTTTTCGTAATAATATCGTACGCGGTTCCCCGATTTGATAACCAATTTCTTGATAAACATTAAAACAAGCTTCTATTAAATTATTTAAGTTGAGAACTTTTACATATTCCATAATATTATTTTAATATAAAAATTTCGTTCAACACCGCTCCTACAAACATTCCTACAATAATTGTAGGTATAAATAAAATTTACATAAAAATTCTAGGTACTTGATTTTTATTTTTTACGGAGCATAATATAGATGTTGAGTGTATTCCACTCACGTACAAATTGAATATCGCGGGATGGAGCAGTCTGGTAGCTCGTCGGGCTCATAACCCGAAGGTCGTTGGTTCAAATCCAGCTCCCGCAACCAATTGATTAAAGTGAGTTTTAGAGAATTTTTAAAACTCACTTTTTTAGTATAAACAACACATTTAGCAACACAATAAAATAATTTGAATTAAAAAGTTAGAACAATATTCGTTAAATTGAATAAGTAATGTAACAATTTAAAATAACCACACCATACAGCCCCTCTCATTGTGTGATGGGATTTCGTGGTTGCAGATATAAGTTTTCCCAATTTGAGATTTTTCTCGGCTTAAAAATCACCGCCTAAATAATTTAGAATGAGAGCATTCTCTGGTGAATGATGAAAAGTTTTTGGGTGGCAAGGTATAAAGTTCCCGAAAATCATTTTTGTTTTAAGTATTGTTGTTCGTATTCACAAAATTCTGTTGGATTTGTCTTTTTTATTTTAAATGTTACTGACATAGTGTTGCCAATATGATTTTTATCAAGAATAAATTTAACAGTATATAGTCCTTTTTCAAAAGAAAATTCTTTTGTTTTAACTATTTTAGAAATATATTTATCTTTTAAATTTTCACAAAAAATTTTATTGTATAAACTATTGCAATATTTTGAGAATATCTTTAATTCTGTTTTTATGTTATCCGCACATTGTATGTAATCATATAACATATACAATTGCGGATATTGTTGATTACCTATAACACAATAGTATCTATTGTTATCTTCAGTATTATAAGAAAGTGCCTGATAATTACCATAGCCCTCAGAATAATTTGCATATTTATATGAGGCTATTGGAAAATCTAATTCATTCATAAAACCTAATGATAAATCTAAAGAAATATCTGTATCAGTTTGAGGGGAATCTAAATGTTTATATCTTTGTTTAAAATCGTCAACCATTTTTTCTATATTTAAATCGACATCATAACCGCCATACGTACCAAGAAAAAAGTGTTGCCATAATTTAAGCTGTTCAATATTTACTCCGCATAATTTAAAAGTTTTATAAGCAAATTTAAATGAAGAAATTTGTTTATGTAGATTATCTCGTAATACATACATACTTGTTAATATTGTTTCGTATTTAGCATAAACATAAATAGCAAAACATATTGGATATAAAAATAAAGTATAAATTATTGGTAACAATAATATTTGCAGGGAATGAATATTGAACAGTTGCATTGGCTCTTTAAATACCCAAATGCTACTGTGTAAAATTAAAAAGGCACCTATAAATATTTGAATTCCATTTAAAAATTGCTTAGCCTCTTTTACATTTTGAGTTTCTTCTTTAGAATATTCCATATAGGTACTTGTAGCACATACTAATGTTACAAAAGCTACTAATACAAATTCAACAAAAATATTAAAATCATGAAAATTAACAAAAAATTCAAAAAAATAAATTGCTGAAAAATAACCAACAATATTATCTTTATAAATCTTATGAAAATTATCTGTCCCAATCGCTTTACCAAATAATAGTAAACCGCCAACAATAGAAAATATCGTATCTTTTAATAGTGTATAGTCCCAAATATTACACTTAAACATTAAATAAGTTACTACTATTAAATACATAGTTGGAATTAAAAAGAGTATAGTTAATTTAGAAAAAAATATCAATTTTAAAACTTGTAATAGAGATTTTATAACATCAGAACTTTTTATAATACAATATGACAAAATAAAAATAATTAAAAATGCTGTTGCATACTCCCTATTAGAAATTGAAGTAAAAAATGTTTCCATGATGTGATTATTACAGAAATGATTTATTTTATCAAGAATGTACGCACATATTTATGAGCTAATGACAATTCATCTTGATTTAATTTATCAAGCATTGATATTATATCTGTTTTTAGGTCGGCGGTTTCTTGCAGGTAGTAAAACTCAAACAAATCTTTTGGTTCAACTCCTAATGATGTTGCAAGTCTTTCTATTAAATCTGCGGACGGGAAATTTTTACCGCTCTCAATACAACTTATATGTTTATCATCTACATTTACTAATTCTGCTAACTGTGCCTGTGTTAGATTTTTCTTTTTGCGGTATTCTTTTATCTTTCGTCCAAACAGATTTTTTATATTCATATAAACCTCACTTTCAATTTTATTAAGGATTTTTCAATTCAGAATGCGAAATGAGGTAAATAATTGACATTAATTTACTTGATTGATAGAATTTATTACAAGATAGGTAAATTATTGTTTTTTATTTACCTTAAACATAGGTGAAAATGAGTTTAAATACCGTATTAAATACAAAATTTGATATTTATAGAGTTTTAGAAGAACTATCAAAAACTAATCCTTTGCTTAATAGTGAATTAGAATTCCAATTTTACCTAGCCTGGAAAATAAAAGAATTATACAAAGATATTTATACAATCTGTTTAGAGTACCCATTAAAAAATTATCAAGGAAAAAATCGGAATATCGATTTAGTTCTTGTTTGTAATAATGGGGGCTTAATCCCGATTGAATTAAAGTATAAAACGAGTAAATTTGAATATTTTTGTAACAATATTAATTATAAGCTAAAAGACCAAAGTGCTAATGATTTAAGCAAGTATGGGCATTTAAAAGATGTATCACGCATAGAATATTTTAAAGAAACTGAAAAGAATTTTTTAGTAGGATATGTGATTACAATAACAAATCAAGCTAAAACATGGCAAAAGATTTTGTCTCCTAAACAGACAGATTTTGAATTTTCATTAGAAAACGGTTCAACTGTATACAAAGGAGTTAAATGTTGGCATATATGTAAATCTAACCACAATAAAAATAACTATTTACCTATAACTTTAAAAAATGATTATTTTATAAACTGGCATGATTTTATAATTTTTGACAAACCAAATGGGGTATTCAAAGTATTAGTTACGGAGGTCAAATAATATGGTACGAGAAATTGAAGTTGAAATAGCAGAACTTACAAAAACAATGCCAATAAATTACCAATTTTCAACAAAATGGTTTAAAAAAGTGTTGAGTGAAAAGTATAATCGTTCCAAAGGTAGCTATATTCCTTCTGACTATTGTTATAATAGAAGCAATAAAGGAATTATACATGAAAAACAACCTCATTATTTTTTATGGCTTTCAAGAGGAAAATATCAATATGTAGGCAATGATTATGTATATAATGGCGAAGTGGAACGTAATCCAAAAAATAAAACTTAACAACTTGCAATAATTTCTCGTTATGTAATAACTAATAAAAATGATAACAATGGAACATTTATTTTTTGTTTTATTTTTATATGCTTTTAGAAAAATTGTTATAGAACTAATTTTAATTTTAATTCTAGCTTGTATTTTGGTATTTATTTCAAAAAATATTATACTAATAGGAGTAGGAATTTTAGTTACTATTGGAATATTAGTAGGAATAAGACTTTTTACAGATTATCTCAAATATAAAGACGAAACATCAGAACAAAAAGCGGAACGACTTAAAACAGAAGAAATGATTAAGGAATGGCAAAAAAGATATTATTAAAAATTTTAGGTGGGGCGGAAAGAAAAAGAATAAAATAAAATAAAATTATTATAAAAATTACTCTTATAAGAGTATAGGAAATAGTAATACATATAAAATCATGAATGAATATATTGAGAGTATTATCATGACAATGTTTAAACCAAATTAAGGCTAAAGTTTTTTAAGAGTGTTAGTAGAGAGATTGATGAGCAACAAATAAAATTTTGCTTATTTAACCGATGATTATGTTGAGATTATTGTGAGAAAAACATAAAAAGTTTACAGCTCTTCAAAGTATTTATTCAAGTCCTTGTTGCGGAAGCCTTTTGAAGTTTGATTTTTCCCTCTTAACAAGCCCGAAAGTGACCATAAGTTATTATAATCGCCTTTTTTGAACATATTGCCGCCCTCAAGATCCATAATTTTTAATATTCCGTTATAGCCTTGCACGAAAAAATTCTGCTCAGTCGTTAGTTTCGGGTTGTTTGTTGCAAATTCTCGCCAAACATTTGCAATAACTCCGTAAGAAACCAAGTCTTCTACAACAGAGCTCTTCCCGTCTGTGTTTATGCTTGCTCCTGCCAAAAGGGTTGCGATTACCTCCGGAGAAGCGTTTCTGTATTTGTTGTTTATGTATATTGTACTTTGTTTTGTTGAACTGTTATATAAATTAAAAAATGAATATTTTGCGATGTCAGGATTTATATTTCCCAATTCACAATATACAATTCTAAACGGCTTATTTGTTGAATTATTGCCCATAAGATTAGAATAATATTTGTTACCCGCTTTTGAGTTTTTTAACAACTCAAGTGCCTTGTTTATGTCTGTTGGTGGCTTTTCATATTTTTTGTTCCAAAAATTAATGAACGCATCTTCTATATCATAAGAATTTTTATCAGACAAAAAAGCGTATTGAATAGCTGACAATTTGAAAAACGTTACATTTGCATCTGCTCCTGCTTCCAGCAATTTTGTGACAGCATGTGCATTTCCGTCGATAATTGCAAATATCAGCATTGGTGCAAAGTGTGTATCAATATTCGGATCAGCTCCTGCCGCAAGAAGTTTGTCTACGGCATAGTTATTCTTAGAAACTAAAGCCCCGTATAGCGGTAATAGTGCACTCTCGGGAGAATTCGGGTCGCATTTTTCAAGTAATACGTCCAGTATGTCATTTTGTTTCTTTTCGATTGCTGTACACAAAAAACATATATCAGAATTTATGTTTTTGACCTTTGACATATTGGCTTTCACAAATTCAATATTTCCCGATTTTATTGCATTATTAAATTCTCTATCTGACACATAAACGTTGGCATAAACGCTCGACATTGTGAGTAACAACGATATAAATATTACAAAACTTTTCAAAATAAAATTCCCCCTATGATTTTTATATTACAGAGAATGAATGTGTTGTCAATAATTTCAAAAAACTTAAAGAGAGTAAAGTCTTTTCGTATTTAGGGCAATACACCTAAATTTACGAAATTCTGTACAAGTATGAGTTGAATTCTTCGTTGCCGGAAATTTTATGGGCATCTGCGTCAAAATCCAGATAAATTTCACAATCCCCGGTTGAGCCAACGATGTTAAAATCTTTTTGTACAACTTCCAGCCCGTCCATATAAACCTTGTGTCTGTTCGGAAAGGCGTATACCGGCATGTCAGGTTGATTTAGCTCCCCTGCCAATTTTCTTGCGTATGCAAAAATCGTATCTCTAATTTCGTCATTGTATTGGTATTTGTGTTGTAATTCAATATTATCAAGGATTAATGCGGGTTTGCCGTCGATATTTCCGATATAGCACATTGTGTTGCCAACGTATTCGTTGTTGACTTTTACCTCAATCGCAGAGGCAAGTTTGCAGAAGGTATAAATTGGAGCTGTCCATTGGTTACAGCCACTGCCTACGGCGGTGCAACAAGAGGCATAGTTGCCGAGGAAGAGTGAATGTTCTATGTTATTCATATCTGCTTTCAAGACCTCAAAGTTTACGGTTTCTTTTGTGTCAGGGCCATTTGTTCCTCTGATTTCAAGATTACGTAATCTTAAAAGGTGGTCTTTTAGGGTTTTTCGAGCGTTCTCAATCGCAGGGTCATCGTTCGGTTTGTTCCAAAATTCTGAATTAGTCATTTCTTTTTTTAGAATTTTCATCAATTCGGGTAAGTCATCAAATTTAACAGGCGAATTGTTTTTGAATATTTTAAAATTGCTTTGTACGCTGTCAAAAAAGCCGTCGTTAGTGTATGCGGCACTACTTTGTTCGATTAGGTGGTAGCCTTTTTCGCTCATCGCTTTTTCAAGTTTTGAAAATTCTTCTGGCGGGATTTTTGAGAACAATTCGTCGTTAAAATCTGCTTCCAAATTTTTTATAGCGTGCTGTTTCTGGGTGGAAGTATCTATTGTAATGACTTTTTTGATGTTTGATTGCGGGTTGAATTTTGTCCAGTTGTTGTAATTTATATTAATTTTTGAAAATTGCTTTTGGGTTTCCTTGTTAAAATCGTATTTGTTGATGACTTCTTCAACTGTTTTGTTAGGGTGTTTTGCAAGATTATCAATGAGAGCTTTGAAGTTATTATAAAAATGGGAATCCGAACAGATTAATTCCGGTATAAATTTAGTTTTCCTAAAATCAATTCTGTTTTCAATCTGACCGTAACTGTTCGTTAAAAAGCAGTTGTTTAGCATTTTATTTCTTTTGCGAATTCCGATTTTTGAGTTGTCGTTCAGGGTTGGGAGTAAATATCTTAATTTTTTAGGTTCATCTTTCATCAATATTGCGGCTTGACCTGCAAGAATTTTATCTTTTGGGTTTTTTATCGCATTTTCCACGAGATTACGATTGGATTTTGTGAGATTATTAATCTTATTTTTTAATTCGTTGTCCTCTTGATTTTTCTGATAAAGTTTTTTTAGGGTGGTAATTTTTTCTCGGTTTTCCAGATATAGTTTACTTTCGGTAGGGTTAGTAAGTCGGAGGAGTTCTTCATAGAGTGGAAATTCTTCATCTATGCGTCCGAGGTTGTCGATAATGTTTTCCACGAAATCGTATTTTTCTTCAAAACTTGCGAGAAAAGACTTTTTGCCTAAAAAATTCAAAGTATTAAGTGTGTATTTGGGTTCAGAAAGCAACAATTCTTCGACATCATCCGCTTCTGCTCGCCAAAAAGAATATGACAGCTTATCTTTTCGTATTAAGCCTTCTTCTCTAATGTCAACGAGTTTTTTTATGTCGTTTGGATTGTGAATATCTCGTTCAAACAATTTTGGCATGAAGGCTATCGGGTAGCCCAATTTGTTGGCTTGAGAAATCCTGTCGGTTTGTTTTTCAAAATGCGAAAGACTGCGTGTTATGCCCTTGAATTCCAAAAGGTCATATATTGAAATATCGTCTTTTCCGAGTGCAAAGATTTTTTGAAGGACTGCACGGTAGTATTTGTCATCGTAGGCTTTTGCTATATACAAGATTTTTGACATAGCATCTTGGACGTTTTCGTTGTTGTAAATCGGACAATTTTCCAGCCCTTTTTCTACAAGCTTTTTGGCATTCTTTTCGTTTACTACATCAAACCGTTTATCTTTAGTCAAAAAATACAGTAACCCTTGAAAATTAACTTGTGCGGGAGCTTTCGTTTGTTGAGCGGGGCTGTTATCGGGTTTTGGTTTGTTATTGCACCTGTTGATGTAATTGTACTGTATCTGAGAAATTCGCATACTTTATTAAAACCCAAAGAAAAATGTTTTTGCTATATCTTCATAAAAAAACAGAGGCTTGTTAAACAAACCTCTGTTTTTGATTTTATATTTTCTACTTATTAGTAGTCTTGATCAAGTGTTGTGATTACGTTGCCGTAAGAAGCTTCTAATCTTTCTGTCCCTGAAGTTGCCATTTGTTGTTGTTCGCCATCTAAGATTAAGCTCAAGAACAACAATTTGTTTTTGGTTGCTGCATCAAGGTTGATGAACTCTGCCCCGGCTCTCATATCATTAGCACTGACAACTTTTACATCTGTGTTAATATCGATATCACCGTACTTGATGTGTACAGGGACGACATCACCAACTTTAAGGGAGTTGTCGTGTGCCAGTGAAACCCCGCCTCGAGAGATGTCGAGTACATTGCTTACACCGGAGCTTGAGCCTACAAGTTCTACAGGGTTTTCTGTATATCTTGTGTCAAATCTCATAAACTGACGTTTATCGATTGTCGGTACAACATCCGAGATGTCCTTACGTTGAACCCAAGTTTTGCTGTTTACATCATCAGGGTTAATGCTTGGCTCAGGAGTTGGCTCAGGAGTCGGTTCCGGAGTTGGCTCAGGAGTTGGTTCCGGTGTCGGTTCCGGAGTTGGTTCCGGAGTTGGTTCCGGAGTTGGTTCCGGAGTTGGTTCCGGAGTTGGTTCCGGAGTTGGTTCCG